>Ga0075154_10002758_pt1 | contig 11348 bp, 11 predicted proteins | sample JI71714BDNA_FD_70965 | JGI IMG/M metagenome (GOLD analysis project Ga0075154, IMG submission 70965) | Wastewater effluent complex algal communities from Wisconsin, to seasonally profile nutrient transformation and Carbon sequestration -... | ecosystem: Engineered > WWTP > Effluent > Algae... | reverse complement strand
GCCGCCGATACGAACTTTGGCGCATGGCCCAACGGAGACCCCATCATAGGGGAAGCCAGCGTTGACGACGACCACCCCGAACTGATCGAAATCAATGGAGAAGCAGTGTGACCGGATTTCTCGCCATCGACGGCACAACCGTCCTCCCAGTTACTCGTGCCGATCTGACGAAGCACCCCGCCTTTGCAGATCTCGGAACCGACGCAAGTGGAAATCCTTGCGTATGGGAGAACCATTACGACAGCGGGGCTGCGACATGGAAGGATACATGGTCCTGCCAGTGCGACGACGATGGGTATGAGCCATACGATAGCATTTGGCTAGCGCGCTGCACTCGATGGCACCCAGATGGATCACCAGCAGATGCTGCCTACTATCTTTGGGAAGCCTTGCCAGAGGCATAGAGCGGACAAACCACGGGGTTAAACCCCCGTGGACGACGACTATGCACGAGAGAAAAGGCTATCCATCTCATGGAGCAGCTTGGACTGAATCTTTGATGTCTCAGAAAGCAGGTCGTGCTTAGCATCAGGCACCATCTCCAGCTTACCGCTGGGCCAGCGCCTCATTCGATCCTTGATGGCTGACAGATCGACCACAGCATCCTGTTCGCCGCAGAAAGTGGTGCACGGGATTGCAGGCGAGGGCAGCGCCCTCAAGGCTCTACACTCTTTCAGCGCTTCGAAGACCCACCCCATGCTTGGAGCGCCAGTCTGACGCTCTGGAAGGGCCTGCGCCTGCGCCTGCATTCGCTCGAACATCGCCTGATCAGACGTGAGCCTGTTGCCTTCAAATCCAACACTGAGAACATAGCATTGGCTACGCTGCGGAATGTTCCCAGGCGCGAATGCCTGACCCTTGCCAAAGGCCTGGGCAAGCCCTGTCAGAGGCCATGCAACAGCCCGCTCCACAGCAGAAAGCTTGATGTCCCATAGGGGGCCGGTAAAGGCACAAGCGTCCACCTTCAGGCCATCCACGAGGCTTCTCAGGCCGATAGTAGCACCCATAGAGTATCCCAAGAGATACCACGGTTTCGGCATGTCCAACCGCTCGGCAGCTTCAATCATAGCCTCGACATCAGACTGATAGTCGGAGAACCGAACCACATGGCTGACAATTCTGTTCTGGGTGAGTCGATCTGACAGGCCTTGGCCACGCCAGTCGATGACAAGGCTGCTATATCCGCGAGCGCTCAGATCAACCGCCACATGACTGAGCTTTTCAATAAAATCTGTCCGACCAGGGAAGATGAGAACCGTTCCGTTTCCAGAAACTTCTGGCCTCCATGCGGCTATGCGGAGCTTCACCCCATCGCGAGCTTGAACCCAATATGAGGAACTGACCGAGGTGCTGGCGATCTCATCGGCATACAAAGGTGCGGTTTTCATTCGGATTCTATCACTCATCAAAGGGTGGGCGACACAGGCTATAGATCGCCATCAGGAAACTGCAACCAAGAAGAAGTGAGAACCCATGCGCCGCGCCGATCAGGAACACATTCGCCGAAAGCAGGGCGATGGTCACGAAGGCCAACCACAGATGAAGATTGGGCCTGGCCGCTGCCTCATCGCTGGTTAAAGCTTCACCAACCACGGAAACACGCATGTATGCCGTGGAAAACACGAGCAGAATGACCGCAAGGATGATTATCGTCGTCAGCTGAGGGATGGACCTTTGGTGCAGAAAAAATTGCCCGTATTCTTCCCGCCGCAGGAGCGTAATGGCGTCTGTCCACAGCCAGTTCGACATGCTCTCGGAACCGGCTATGAGATAGGTGGATTGGAGCTTGATGCAGATCACGAACAACAGCGCGAGCACAGTGCAGCGGAAGATACCATTTGCCACTCTTCGTTTGATTGTCGAAACACCAAACCCCGCCCCGCGTCCACTACCGACCGCCTGAAAATCCGTCGCCAATGCGAGCAAGAGGATCAGTCCGGCAAAAAGAACCCACATTACGAAGCCGAAATATAGATACGCGAAGAATGAAAGAAACACAGCGCTATTTATGCTTATAACGTCGGGGCGCACCAGCGCTACGTTGTTCCAGTCGATCATGTATCCTGATGAGCTTCCTGAAAGAAGTGCCCGCAAATGTATGCCGCCCCATTGCAGCGCAAAAACGATAACAAAAGAAACAAAGAACACCGTCCAAATCAAGCCGGTGAAGTTGGATAACAGAGTAGTTTCCGTCAACTCTTGCTGATCTTGCTGATCATGCCTCGAACGAAGCAAGTTCTTCGCCTCTATTTTCCAATGCGTTAGAAGCCTCCATAGGATGGCGACAAAACTTGGCAGGATAATCACGGGTAGTATAGTCCAGCTTGGCGCCCACAAAAATCCAACTTGTTTCTCCAACTCCCCCCTTCCATCATTTGGCGAGTAGGTTATCGTCTCAACCCCGAAAATGTAGCTTAGAAAGGCAAGGGTCGTGAATCCTGTCCAAAGTATCACCGGCAAGATAAATGGGTTGTGATGCGTGAACAGGTTTTCCACGAGCCTTGGGAGATTATGGGCTAGACCGTGCCGTCTCGGTTTATCCCCGGTATCAGTCCGCTTGGATTGCGACCCATCCTGCCCTGCATCTGCTGCCGGAGCACTCCGGCTCGCGCGCCTTTTCGCCGCCAATCTCGACTGCGCGTTCAGAAGCTCCACCTGCCACCGCCTAGTGGCATCAGCATCCCCACAGCCGAAGATCTTCGCTAACCAGCGAATGTTGTCAGTTTTGATCCCCTGATCACTGTCCGAAAACCAGCGCTGCACAGTGCGCAGATCGACGCTTGATGACCCAGCTGAAATCTCGGCAATCGCTGCTGTAAGAAGCTCTGGCGTCCACGGTCCAATGGGAACTCCGTCCCTGTCAACTGGACGACCTACGCCAGCCAGCGTCATGCGACGGAAGACCTCCTTGAAATCCAACCCTTCAGGCGGAGGCGGAAGGAAAAACTTTCCGTTGATTTTCAGAGTCATAACGCCCGCCGTGTCGCAGTGTGTCGTAACTTGTCACCCTATGCCGTTCTTGTGCGTTAATCTAGGCGCTAGAGGAAGGGAAGGGCATCAGAAGGTGAATTATGAGTTCCGTTATCAACTTAGAGACTGCGCGCAGTCGTCAAATTTCGCTGCGTGTTTCGACCTTCTGGCAGATCGTTGATCGTCACGTTCGCTCGGACTTCACTATCAAGAAAAACTGGTTGCTCTCTGTCGGGTGCCGAACCGTTATGATCGCTGAATCGCGAGGTGATACGACAGAGAATTGTGGGCATATTGTGCTGATGTTTAGCGGAACCGGCCCCTTGCGAGGCTATTCCTTTGCCTTTGCGGTAAGACATTCTGCTTCCAGCGATTTGATCAGTGCCGAAGTTCTCGTGACGGACAGCGCATCGACAACGATCATGTCAAAGGTGATCAGCTCCCTCCCGCTACCAAGTTACACAGACACTTGGCTCTATGAATGCGCGGCTGCGGCAATGAGCATTCTCGCGCCGATCCCCGAGGCTGCTCAACAGGCTTCGCTCGGTTAGATTGGCGACTTCTGCGCCCCTTTGGCAGCCGATGCGGCCCTGCCCGGCTGGTCAGACCTGGGCTGCCAGTTGATCGGCTCATAGAGAGCGAGCCAGCGCTCGATCTCGTCTCGATGCTTCGACCGGGCATACTTGGCTATTGCCGCTTGAAGCTCCTGCACTGCCCAGTAGATCGCGTCCTCCATCGTGGCCGCGAACTTCCCCCACTTTGGACCAACCCGGTATCCGTTGCCGCCTTGCCCATCGATGCTGAATGCTGTCGCCCACATCCAACGACCGTCATAGGGATGAATCTCAACTCTGGCGATGTCCCAGTCAGGCTCCTTCGGATTCGCCAAGCGCAACACAGTGTGCACTCTTCCGCTGATGACCATGCCGTGCGGATCGACCGCACGGCGCACAGGCTCCGGCCGGAAGAGGGAAAACATTGAAAGCTGGCCGTCCGCATGTTCCTGCATGACACCTCCTAGTTCAGACAAGCTTGTCGGATCGCCTCTTTCTTGGCGTCCGCTATTCTGGTGACGCCTGGCGAGGCGTAACCGGAATAGAGCTTCCGCCCGTCGCACCAGGTCACTTCGATGTAGAAGCGCCGGGCGGTTTCGACCGTGACCCTTGTGATCTCGATGTCGGCGCCGTTGTGCCGCATCCGAACGGCACTGCTGCGTTCAACCTTCTGCATGGCGACCCCGATCAGTTGGACCTGGTGTCAACCCGCGCGACGCAGCCTGGCTGCCGGTCGCAGTTTCGGACGCTGGGTATCTTTCGCGTGTAGATCGTCAGCGCATTGGTCCCGTCAGCCTTCTCTTCAATGCGAACGGCATCGCCCAGGATCGTCAAACTTTGCGCCATCCCCTGAAGGGCTTCCTGAACCTGGCGTTCGAGCTCCACCGCGTGAGTCAGGGCATCACGGTGGAGCGCCAGTTCCTCGGCCGTCTGGCCTGCGAGCACATCGAGCTGCGCCTTCTGCTCGGAGATCTCAGCAGATGCCATCTTCACCTCGGCCAATAGGCCCGCTCCGCGCGTGGAGAAGTAGACCGTCGGGATGAGCAGCAGCGCTGAGATACATCCCGCCGCGACCAGGCCATAGGTCAGCCGCTTGATGATACGATCCTTGCGCTCCCCCAGATCGCGCAGATCCTTCTTCGCCTCTTCGAGATTCTTCGTGAAGATCTTGATCGCCTCGGCCGACGCCGCCAGCTCTCGCATGGCCTCCGCCACCAATGCGTCCTTGCCTTCTTTCGTGGCCTTGTTGAATCCTTCAACAGACGCGGCAATGTTCCGCCGCAGTCGGTCGACCTCTTCGCCGCCGGTCTTAAGGCTGAACGCCATGGCGATGCGCTGATCATCGACCACTTGCTCGGCTTGCTGCTTGAAATCGCCGAGGCGTCTTTCAAGCTCCGGGCCTGCTTCCTTCAGGGCAGCCTTGGAGTGCAGATCAGCGGCGTCCTGGATGGCCTTTTCGATCCCTGGAGCGAGTCTCGCAGATTGCGCCTCTGCTTCATCCCTGAGCCGCTTCAAACCCGCCTTCACCGCATCCTGCAGCTCGACGATCTTCGGATCATCGATCAGGCCGAAACTGTCGGAGAAGGCCGGGCCGGTCAGCATGATCGGCTTGCGGGCCTTCTGGACAAGATCTGCATCCGCTCCGGCATATCGAACCGTCAGCGCTTGGGGTTCCTCCTTTGCAACCTCGAACCCGATCTTGCCCAGATCAGCGATGACCGCTCCGCGCGAGCGCAATTCGCCGGCCATTATGGCCTCTTCGACATAAGCGGTCAGAGCCGCCTTGAGCGTCTTGTTCGGGCCACGGTCACTCAGCTGCAAACCCGGCCTTATGCCTGCCCGATGCCGCGGAAAAGGGTCTTGGAGACCAAACGTCAGAGCCTGCACACGGGTCCACAGATCAGATCGATCGATCATCTGCTTGGGCACCGCAAAGGGTGCCTGATCAACCTTGTTCCACAGCGGCAGGAAGAAGCGCAGCTCGTGCCCAGCGCCCCAGTTCAAGTGATGCCACAGGATCTCGTAGTGCTCGAATCGAGACAACCCTTGAAGGAAGTCTGTCTCCCAGCGCTCGGCCATGCGCCGAAGGAACATTTCATCCGCATCCTCGTCCGCCGAAAAGACCAGAGCTCCCATAAGGGCGCGGGCCTGACCCTGGATTGCTGACTGGACGGCTCTGGTGCCAGTCCGCTTGTATGCCGCCTCCACCGATGCCTGACGCCCGAAGAGCTCGACCACGCGGGGCGAGTCCCTGCGGTCGAGAAACCCTGTCTCGGAGAGGGCACTGGCATCACGCGGCACGTCATAGAATCGAAGTAGCATCACTCATTCCCGCACTGTCTTGGAGAGGAAATTCCTCAGTCCATGTCCTCGTTCGCGATCACGACATCATCGTCGTCATCGTCTTCGACCAGATTTCCTGCGGCGCGCTTCGCGGCCTTCTCTTCGTTCATCTGGTTCCGCACGGCATCCAGCAGACGCTGGACTTCCGCCTTGGCCCTTTCGATGGCCGTTTCATCATCACCCAGCGCCAGCACCATGTAGGAGAGCGAGGTTTTCAGATCGTCTTCAGCGTGACCGAGGATCTGTGCAAAGAATGCCGACTTGGTTTTGCGCAGCGATCCGAAGCGGGCATAGGCGAGCTCCGCATAGAGTGCCCGGAGCCACTTGACCGACAGCTTGCCCAGCAGCTCGTCCGTCATGCCCTCGACACCGCTGAGCGAGCCGCGCAGCTGGCCGTTGAAGCGGCCGCTTTCACCAGCATTCAGGTCCACATAGTCATAGGTCTGCCAGCGCTCTCCGATCTTGGAAGCGCGGATCTCTGCCATTGCCTCAAGCACCAACGGCACCGTATCGATCTTTCCGGCCGGGACGACCGGAATGCGGTAGCTGACGCCGTGCATTGATCCTTCCGCCTCGCGGGTCTTCGCCTGCCCCTCGAACTCCACCACAAATTTCATGCGGGACGTGCCCCGGTCCAACTTCTCTACCACTGGCCGGAATGTTCCGGTCTTGACGACCTCGATAAAGCGGCGCCCGGTCAACCCCATGACGCCCAGTGCTTTCTGGCGAACATCGGTGCTTTTCAGCCATTCCACGAACGTAAGGACAAGCGCGTCCGGCTGACGCACCAGAATCAGGTTTTCGGCTCTCTTCTTGACGGCCCGGTTGTAGTCGCGGTTCAGCGTTTCCAGCATCCCATCGGGAAAGCTGATGATCGCCAGCGTCTTCTCTTCGAGAGCACTGCGGGGATCATTCACCGGCAAGCTGCCGAACCATTCCTTGATCGCATTGCGGAACTTCACAATGTAGAGCTTCTGAGAGCCCAGCTGCTTGCCCTCCGAGAACTCTTCGCGCTTCGCATTCCAGGATGCGGTCAACCGCCCCTGCCAGCCCTGCTGACCAACCAGCATTGAGACGTGGTGGGTGAATTCCTCGATCTTCTTCGTGAGCGGATAGCGCGCCATTCCCCAAACCTCCTGCATGGTTGATTTAGGTAAATATAAATCAGGAGCCCCGCCAGGACAAGCGAAAATGTCGGTAACTATCATAATTACCTAATCGTAAAGATGAACGCATCGCGGTAGCCAGACCGACGCGCCCAAGCCTTCAGGGTCTCTGCCGTGTTCAACTTCGTCTCAGGCATGAGAACCAGGTGCCACCCGCCCGCCCGTGCGAGCACACCCTTCAAACCCGCCTCTTTGATCTCACCGACATGACGGAGAGCATCGGCGCGGGTCCGGTAAGCCGCGACCTGGACGTAGCGCGACGCGCCCTCCCCCAGGAACGTGTCTGTGTCGAGAACCTTTGCCAGGTGGTTGGGCTTGGGCAGTTCCTCCCCCAGATCCAGCGCGGCAACCGGAGCGGCAAGCAGGGTAAGAACGGCCATCATGGCCAATGAACGACGCACGAACATCACGATGCCTTCCTCTTCTGGTCTTTGCGGCCAGCCTTCGCCGCAGGCCTGTTGCCGTTCGCCTCGATCCACTTCGACAGAAGGGATTTCGACTTCAGGGCCTCGGGCGGGATGGTCAGGCTCTTTGCCTGGGCGATCCGTTCTGCCACGCCAACCTGTGCTGATGTCGCCGTATCGTCCCGCTCCTGACGTGGTGCTTTCGCTTTGTTCTCGGTGATCCAGTCAGAGAGCTTTCGCCTGTCCGAAAGAAGGTCTTCTCCAAGGTCGACGCCCATGGCCTGCGCAAGATCGCGCGCCATGCGCAGCTGTGCTTCAGAAGGGCCGTTGCCCTCCGGCATCGGCCCGAGGAACTCTTTGCAGATTCTGGCGTCAGAAGCCGCGCCTCGCGGCAAGCTGACGCCCTCCCGCTTTGCCTTCGATCTGGCTGCGGCAAGAAGCTTCGGGCTCGGCGGCTGTTTCACTTCGACATCGAGCGCACCACCGCCCTCGGCGCGGCGCTTCATCGCGTCCAGGAGCTTCGTGGTCTTCTGAAGGATTTCGTCGATCACCTGGCGAGGATCAACTTCGCCCCGCAGGATGGCATCAAGGGCCATTTCCATTTCAGCGGTAGCAGCGGGATCGAGCCACTGCGGCGCTTCCTTCATCAGCTCAGCATAGAGGCCCATCGCGAGGGGAGATGCTGTCAACTTGCCGCTTGCCGAAGCGAAGTAGCCCTGCTTGATCAGCCCGGCAATGATGCTGTCCCTGGTCGCCGGAGTGCCGATCCCTTTGGCCTCTTTGAGCCGGTCGGCCAGGGCCTGATCTTCGGCAAAACGCCACGCCTCCTGCATAGCCTTGATCAGAGAGCCTTCCGTGTAGAACGCGGGGGGCTTTGTCACCTTTGGGTCAAGCCCTGCATCCGTGGCCTGCGCCTGCGCCCCATCTTGCCACTTCGGCAGCGAAACAGCCTCTTCGTCATCGCCTTCTTGCTCGACAGCGCTGGCGCCCATAGCCTCGCGCCAACCTGCAACCTTTTCGACAATCCCCACGGCCGAGAACTTGCGTTTGTCAGCCGACATAGCGATCTCGGTTCGGTCGTAGATCCTGTCTGGTCCCACTGCTGCCAAATAGGTCCGGGCGATAAAGTCGAACAGACGCGCTTCGTCGGCGCTCAAGCGCCCGTAGATCATCTGCCAGTTATCAGCCGTCTTGATGTTTGGCACGATTGCATGGTGAGATGAGCCTTCCAGCGCCTTGTCCGAGAAGTGCCCAGCTTTCCCTTTGCGGATAGTGGGTGTCCCATAGCTCACGCCCAGCTTGCCCAATGCCGAAAGTCCGTTGAGCATCGCCTGCGCGTTCTGAATCTCGACTTCCGGCAGATAGCGGTTTTCGGCCCGAGGATATGTCGTGATCTTGTGGGTCTCGTAGAGTGCCTGGGCGGTTTCAAGCGTCTTCTTTGCCGTCCAACCCCAGCGAGACGCCTGAATCTGCAGTGTTGGAAGATCACAGAGCTTGGGCGGCGCCTGACGCTTTTCAGCACGGAGAACAGACAAAGCGCCTGACCAACTGCGCACTCCTGATACGATAGAGCTTGCCTCGCCTTCATTGAACAGGCGGTCGTCTTCGCCCGGCCTGTGCACCAGATGAACCGTGTCCCCACCGTGGGAGACATCAAGCCATAGATCCCAATACGGTCGCGCCTCGAACTGGTCGATCTCGATCTGTCTCTTGCAGACGATAGCCATAGTCGGGGTCTTTACACGTCCCATCCCCATGGCACCGCGCATCCCGGCTGGCTTCAATACCACCGTCGCGGCGCGGGTGGCAGACAGGTTGGCAATCTGATCAACCTGGGCTCGTGCGACTGCCGCCTGATAGAGAAGACGATACTCGCTGTTGGGCCGGAGGTTTGCGAACGACTCACGCAATGAGGCTTCATCCTCTGCGTTGAATATCGCCCGGTAGACATCGCCCTTGAACTTGAAATAGCGGAGAAGGTTCTCACCGATGGCCTGCCCCTCGCGGTCGCAGTCCGTCGCGATGACGACTCGCTGAGCATCTTTGAGCTCAGCTCGCACTTCGCGGAGCAGCTTGTCTTTACCGCCCGTTTTGTCCTCGGAGAACGGGTAGAACCCGCTCTCCGGCCGGAGCAGATCACAGCTCCAGTTCTTCCACGCCGGATTGACCTCCTCTGGGTCAGCCAGACGGATGATGTGTCCCCGCAGGCCGATCACCCGCCCGAAGCGGTTGCCCACGGCTGCCTGCACATTGCGGGCTTGGGATGGCTTTTCACAGAGAACAACGGATTTCATTCGAGATCATCACCCTCAAGAGCTTCTTCAACAGCGGCGCTCCACAAGACGGCACCAACGAGCAACGGTGCGAGCGCGGTGAAAATGGAGCCTGCGACAACAGAAGCAACACCCCCGTAGATCAGCGTTGCGCCAGTAATTGCGGCAATGACAGTCCGCACAAAGCCAGACATCTGTCTGCACATTCTAGAACGGGATCTCGTCGTCGTAGTCATCAATGGGGTTCCGACCATCAATCGCTGGGCCGTCCGCCACTTTTCCAGAGTTGTCTTTGGGCCTTCCGCCTGGAGCCTTGCCACCAGTCTTCCCGGCGCCGGTCTCATTGCCGGATTGATTGCGATCCTGGTCTTGCCCGTCACGGTCGCCGCTGCGGCCGGTATCAATCAGGTGGAGCTTGCCACCCATCGGGACCAACACCCCACGATAGTATTCGGTCCTGCCGTTCACATCCTTGCGCGACTCTTCATTCTCGCCTTCGACAAGAACGACGACGCCTTTGCGCAGCCGGTCCCGGCCATGCTGGATGCGGTAGCGGTCGAAGGTCACGACATTGTGGCCCGTCGTGCGCTCCTGCCACTCATCGTTCGCGTTGCGATAGGATTTCGAGGTGATGACCCGGAGCCGCATGTATTCACGGCCGTTCGCGGTGGTTCCGAAAGTCGGATCGTCTGCCAGCCTGCCGAGCAGGCGCACTTCGTTGATGTTCAGCATCGAGGATCTCCGTGGGTTTCAAAGAGGTTCACGCTTCGCAGATTATCTCTTGCGGTAAAGCAATTCAATCTAAATACAGTCTGTAATTTTCCGAACGAGGTCAGACATGCAAATGATGAAAAGGCCCGCCGCCCTTGCCGTTGTCGCGCTGGGCGGTGGTGTCGCTGCAGGTTCTTCCGTCCACAGTGATCAATGGTGGTGCGGCCCCCTAGGGCTTCTGTGCATCGCCCTGGCATTCGCGGAGGCCAGGGGAGCTAGGTCAGCTGCTTTCGTAGGCTGGACAGGAGGTGCGGCTTATTTCGCATCGTCGCTGTCTTTCCTGCTGACCGGCTATGCTTCTATCGGCATGACCGGACTGCAGCCCACGATTGGCGTGGCCGCGCTCTACCTCTTGCTCTCGATGTGGTGGCCGGTGGCATTCGCCGCTGCCTACAGGCTCCAAGCTGGCCCGCTGACACTCACCTGTCTATGGATCGGAGCCGAGGCGCTGCGCAGCCAGGTCTTTCCAGCAATCCCGGTGGCTCAATTCGCCGCGATCTGGTCGCAGACTCCCATCGTCCAGCTCACCGGGATTCTCTCTGTCGAGGTTTTGGGGGCTATGACCTTGGGCGCATGTGTCGCCACTGCGTTTCTCTTGGTCAAGCATCGCTATCGCGCCGCCTGCTTGATGTTTCTTGCACCCGCGACGCTCGCAGCTTTGGTGGGAGAAAGCATCGAAATGACGCCGATGCCGATGCCAGAAATGCCCGCTATCGCCACCATCGACACCGCGATCCACCAGGATCAGCGCTGGGCGGATGAAGCTCTCCCCGCCTACGTCGCGGACGTGACAAGTCGGACCAAGGCAGCATTCGACGCGGGTGCGGATCTCGTGATCTGGCCGGAGGCATCCATCCCGTTCTTTCC
>Ga0075154_10002757_pt1 | contig 11349 bp, 7 predicted proteins | sample JI71714BDNA_FD_70965 | JGI IMG/M metagenome (GOLD analysis project Ga0075154, IMG submission 70965) | Wastewater effluent complex algal communities from Wisconsin, to seasonally profile nutrient transformation and Carbon sequestration -... | ecosystem: Engineered > WWTP > Effluent > Algae... | reverse complement strand
TGATCGTTGACCGCTCCGTTGGACTTGCCGCTGTTGTACTTCTTTACTCGCTGATGCTTTTCAATTGGTGTTCAAGCTGATTGGTCCGGTGAGACGCCGACACTGAAGCGGGTGCGACGGATCGCACCTTCGCACCGCGGGCTCGACCCGGCCTGCGGCGCGAGGACTCAGGCACTCGGAGCTCAGAGCTCGGACATGCCGCCGTCGACCGTGTACTCCGAGCCGGTCACGAAGGACGCTTCACCCGACAGCAGGAAGGCGGCGACCGCGGCGACTTCCTCGGGGGTGCCGAAGCGGCCGAGCGGCACCTGGGCCAGCACCGAGGCGCCGAATTCCTGCTGCGCTTCGGCGGGCATGCCGGTGCGCTCGAAGAAGTTCGTGGCGATCGGGCCGGGGCTGACCGCGTTGACGCGGATCTGTCGCGGGGCGAGTTCGCGGGCGAGGCCGCGGACCAGCGTGCGCACCGCGCCCTTGGTCGAGCTGTAGATCGCGGCGGCCGGCAGGCCCTTGTGTTGTGCGATCGAGGTGTTGAGCAGCAGTGCCGCGCCGTCCTTCAGCAGCGGCGCGAGGGCCTGAGCCTGCAGCAGCGGCGCGCGCACGTTGACGGCGTACTGGGCGTCGAATTCTTCGGCGCTCACGGCGTCCAGCGGCTGGAAGCGGCCGAAGCCGGCATTGAAGAAGGCACCATCGAGGTGGTCGATGCCTTGCGCCTGCAGCGCGTCGGCCAGCGCCGGTGCGGCGGCCGGATCGGCGGCGTCGTTCTTGAGGTAGAGGGCCTGCGCACCGAGCACGCCGCGCGCCTGCTCGATGCTGTGATCCCGCGAGCCGGTGACGATGACCCGAGCGCCCTCGTCCTGCAGGCGCTTGGCGGTCGCCAGACCGATGCCGCTGGTGCCGCCGGTGACGAGCACGGTGTGGTGGTTGAAGCGGTTCATGGTGTTCTCCTGGTCCAGACAGCCGGTTGTCCGGCGGGTGGAGAAAGACTAGGTTGTCCGCTGCAGCAATGAAATTCACGAAATGAGCAAATCGAACTTGCAGAAAAGCACATCCCGGGACGGCAGCGGCCAGCTGGCCTGGGACGACCTGCGCACCGTGCTGGCGATCGTCCGCAGCGGCAGTCTGAGCGGCGCGGCACGGGCGCTGGACATCGAACACTCGACCGTCTTTCGTCGACTGGAGGACATCGAGCGCCGGCTCGGGACCGCGCTGTTCGAGCGCTCGCGCAGCGGCTATCTGGCCAACGCCCACGGTGAGGCGGTGGCCGACGCTGCTCGCGTAATGGAGGAAGCGGCGCTCGGCGCGGAACGCCGGGTGCTCGGTGCCGACCGGCGCCTGACGGGCACGGTCCGGATCGCGACCAGCGAGATGCTCGGCGCCTATCTGCTGCCGCGGCTGCTGGAGGAGTTTCTCGACGCCCACCCGGAGATTGAAGTCGAGGTCGATGTGTCCAACCGCGCGGTCGATCTGAGCCGGCGCGAGGCCGACCTGGCGCTGCGCGCGACGCTGACACCGCCGGAGCACCTGATTGCACGCAAGGTCGGTGAGGTGGCGAGCGCGATCTTCGGCACGCCGGCGCTGCTGCAGCGGCTGGACGGACAGACTGCGCCGGAGGGGCTGCCGTGGATCGGCTTCGCCGACGGCATGGCCGGCGTCCAGCAGGCGCGCTGGCTGCGCGAGCGGCTGCCGCAGGTGCGGCCGCGGCTGCGCATGGATTCGTTCGTGGCGATCCTGCAGGCGGCCGCGCTCGGCGTCGGCGTCGCCGCCCTGCCCGCCTTCGCGGCGGCGCAGGATCCGCGGCTGGTCCGCATCAGCGAGCCGCTCGACATCCCGAAAATGCCGGTCTGGCTGCTGACCCACCCGGAGGTGCGCAATAACGCCCGCGTCCGCGCCCTGCTGCAGCATCTCGCCGAGCGCACGCCCGCAGTGCTCGCCACCCTGGTCGGCGCGGGTGCCTGCTGCGAACCGACCTTGCGCGCGCTGACCGCAGCGAACGCCGAGGCGACGGCGGCGAAGCGCGCTCGCCGACCGCGGGACGCCACGCGGAAGGTGGGCGGCTGACTCCCATCGGCGGCGTCGGCACCTGCACTGCCGCACCGCCGCCTGTCGCTTTCGGCATCCTCTTGCGTACTGCAGGGGGACGCCGACAGGAGACCCGCCCCGATGACAGGCCGCCGCGATTTCGCCGCGCTCGACGCCGAGCTGGAGCAGTTGCTGGAACTTCCGCTGCCGGAACAGCAGGCGCGGCTGTCCGAACTGGATCGCACCGAGCCGGAGCTGGCCGAGGTGCTGCGCAAGCTGCTGCAGATCACCGCCGAGGTCGAGACCCGCGAGCTGCGGCGGACCGGCGAACAGCTGGCGCTGGTGGCCGAGTCCGCGCCTATTCCGCGGATCCCGGGCTACACGATCACCGGCGAGATCGGTCGCGGCGGGATGGCCACGGTCTACGCCGGCTTCCGCGAGGTCGCGGGCGTGCGGCAGGCCGTGGCCATCAAGGTGCTGCGCGGCGGGTTGCAGTCGCCGATCGACCGCGCCCGCTTCGTCAACGAACAGCGGATCCTCGCGCGGCTCCGGCATCCGCATATCGCCACGCTGCTGGACGTCGGCGTGGTCGGCACGCAGCCCTACATGGTGCTGCAGCGCATCGACGGCGCGCCGATCGACGCCAGGCTGGCGCCGACGCTGGCCGATCTGCCGCGGGTGCTCGACGCGCTGGCCGCGATCGTCGATGCCGTCGACACCGCGCACGCCCATCTGATCGTGCATCGGGACATCAAGCCCGGCAACGTGCTGGTCGATGCCGACGGTACGGTGAAGCTGATCGACTTCGGCATCGCCAAGTTGCTCGACGAGGCCAACGGCCTGCGCACCGAGCGCACCGCCACCGGGCAGGAGCCGCTGACCCTGCGCTACGCCTCGCCGGAGCAACTGACCGGGCAGCCGGTGGGCGTGGCCTCCGATCTCTACCAGATCGGGCTGCTGGCCTATCGCCTGCTCAGCGGCGGCTGGCCGTGGGCCGACACCGAACACACCTGGCCGCTGGCGCGGCTGGATCCGGGTATCGAGCCCGTGCCGCCGAGCCGGCATCTGACCGATCCGGCACATCGCCGTCGTGTCGCCGGTGATCTGGACGCGATCGTCCTGAAATGCCTGCGCCGCGATCCGCGGGCGCGCTACCGCAGCGCCGCCGAGCTGCGCGAGGACCTGGAGCGCCATCGGCAGCATCGGCCGGTGCAGGCGCGTCGGCAGACCTGGCGCTACCGGGCCACCCGCTTCGTCGACCGGCACCGACTGGGCGTGGTGGTCGCGGCGGCCGTGCTGCTGCTGGGCGCGGGCGTCAGTGCCACCGCGATCCTCGCGGCGCGGCAGGCCGACCATGCCGCGCGGATCGCCCGGGTGCGAAGGCTCGCCCGGCGCCGTGACGGTGGGTCAGGTCGCCAACGCCGCCGGGGAGCGGCTGCTGGCCACGCCCTCCGGCGATCCGGCTTTCGATCTGGCGCTGCTGGAGCGCTTCGCCGATCTGCAGGGGGATCTGCAGAACCGCACGCAGCAGCTGGCCCTGCTCGCCCGCGCCCGCGATCTGGCCGAGCGGCGCCCGCGGGATCCGGAGGCCGTCCGGCGCATCGCCGCCAGCGAGGTTGCCGCGCTGGCCAGCGCCGGTCGCTACGACGCCGCCGAGCAGGCCTTGGCAGCCTATCAGGCCCGCTGGCCCGGTCCGCTGCCGCTGCGGCTGGCCTTGAATCAGGCCCGCTTCGCCTCCGATCGCGGTCGTCTGGACGAGGCCGAGCGCCTGCTCGACCGTCTGCTCGATCGCATCCCGTCCGATCAGCATCTGCTGCGCTACGACGCGCTGGTGGAGCGCGGCTACCTGCTCGGGCGACGGGCGCGCTATGCCGAGGCGCTGGCGGTCTTCGAGGCCGCTGGCGCGCTGCTGGATCCGGCAGACCTGGCGCAGCGGCGGCTGGCGCTGCGGCATCGGGCGAACTACGCCAACGCGCTGGGTCTGGCCGGCCGGCATGCCGAGGCGCTGGCACAGCTGGCCGCCCTGCATCAGGAGTTCCGTGAGCGACTCGGCGACGCGCATCCGCGAGTGCTGCAGCTGGCGGTCAATCTGGCGCAGATGCAGACCCTGTCGGCGCAGCCGCAGGCGGCCCTCGCCACGCTGCAGGCGCTGGACGCCGAGGCGATCGGCCAGCTGGATCCGCGCACCCGCTCGCTGGTCGAAGTCCAGCTCGGCCGGGCCGCGCTGTATGCGGGCGACCCGGCGCGGGTGATGCCGGCGTATGTCACGGCGCTGGACGCTGCCGCCGAGGCGATCGGACCGGCGGCACCCGGCCTCGCGCCGTATCTGGAACCGCTGGCCTGGGCGCTGTTCGAGTTCGGCGAGGACGCGCTGGCCGTCGAGGTCGCGAGTCGGGCCCGCCAGCTGGACCCGACAGCGACCGTGGCCTCCGATCTGGTGCTGGAACTGCTCGCCGAGCGCGCGCCGACGCCCGGGCGACCGGACCCGGGCTTCGTCGAGCGGCTGACCTCGCCCTGCGATCGCGCCGAGTACGCGGTGCTGTCGGCGCGGCTGCTTGGCCGACCCGCGCACCTGCCGGACCAGGTCCCGGCCGACTGCGGCGCCCCCTCGGCGCTGCGGCTGGAGGCACTGGGCCTGCGCTGGGAGGCGCCACCCGGTATCCCGGCCGAGCGGCGGATGGCGTCGCCGCTGATCGCCCGACTGCAGGGCAAGGGCCTGCCGCCTGCGGCCCGGCTGCAGGCTGCCGAACGGGCGCGCATCGAAGCCTGGCTGCGGTTGATGGATGCCGCGCGGCCGGCAAGCCTCAATGCGCCTGCAGGGCGTACACCAGCAGCGCCTTGATCCGCAGCCACTCGCGCTGCACGGTGCGCTCGGTCACGCCCAACACCTCGGCGACCTCGTGGCATTCCATGCCGGCAAAGATCCGGCACTCGGCGATCCGCACCAGCCGCGGCTCGCGGCTGCCCAGCTCGGTCAGGGCCTGATCGAGCGCCGCCACCGCCTCGGGCGACAGCGTTTCGGCGGGCTGCAGACCGGCCAGCTCGGCCGACTCCAGCGTGATCCGGGTCCGCTCGCCGCCACGCTTGTCCGCCAGCTGGCGACGCGCGGTGTCGACGATGATCTGGCGCATCGCACGCGCGCAGAGCGCCAGAAAGTGCTGCCGCGTCCGCGCATCGGCAATGCCGCCGGCGCTGAGCTTGAGATAGCACTCGTGGACCAGCGCGGTGGTCTGCAGCTGATCGGCGCGGCCCTGACTGCGCAGATGGCGGTGCGCGATCAGCTTGAGTTCCTCGTAGGCCGTCGCATACAGGCGATCCCCCGCCGCCGCGTCACCGGCGGCCCAGGCGGTCAAAAGATTCGTGTAGGCGGATTCATCCATGGCAGCGCTCGAAGCCCGCCTCGATGATCCGGCTGCGGCCTCCGGCCTGACAAGCCGCGCCAGCAGCACTGCGGGCCTCGACCTTTGTCGTCACTCGGTGCAGGATGCTTTCCGCGACGCCGCGCGCCGGCGTCGACCGACTCCCTGCCGCGACCGTCTGCCATGCGCCTTGCGCTCCGACTCCTGCTGCTGCTCGGCCTGGCCAGCCCAGTCGCGGCAGCCTGTCCCGATGCGGCCACGCTGACCGCGGCCCTCACCGCCGCCACGCAGGCCACCGAGCAGCGCGCCGCCGATGCCGCGCAGCGCTGGCAGGCGTTGATCGCCGACACCGCCGACTGCCCGGACCGGACCGCGCAGCTCGATGCCCTGCGGGCGTGGACCGATGCGGCCATGCGCGTCGGCGACGCCGAACAAGCGCTGTCGACCGAACGGGACCGCCACGCCATGGCCAGCACCCACGGCGAGCAACGAACGCAAGCCGATGCCGCCGAGCGACTGGGCAGCATCCTCAGCGAGCGTGGCGAGATGGATCTGGCGCAGCGGCGTCTGGAGGAGGCGGCGGAACTGTGGGCCACACTGGCCGAACCCGTCGCCGCCGCCGATGCCCGCTCGCGACTGTCGCGCCTGCACCGACGCACCGGCGACTACCTGCAGGCGCTGCGCGAGGAGCAGGAAGCCCTGCAGCTGCGTCGTCTGCAGACCCCGCAGCCGAGCCTGTGGCGCTCGATCCTCAACATCGCGGTCCTGTACGAGCAGCTGGAGCAGCACGACGAGGCCCGCCGGCGCTATGCCGAAGCGCTGGACGAGGCCGAACGCACCGCCACCGAAGTGGAGATTGCCGTGGTTCTGGCGTCCTTCGCCGGCTTTCTCAATGACCTCGGCGTCAGCGAAGCGGCGCAGGCCCGGGCCATGGCCGAGCGCGCCCTCGGCATCGAGCAGCGCCTGCAGCGCCCGGTGCAGACCGCCGGCGCCCTGCTGCAGCTCGGTCGGGCCGAATTGACGCTGCAGCATCACGATCTGGCCGATCAGCGCTTTCGAGCAGCCTGGGCCGAAGCCGAGCGCATTTCACATCGGGCCATGCTGGCGCATATCGGCTTCCGCTGGGGCGAACTGGCCTTCGCGCAGGGGCGCCACGCGCTGGCGCTGGAACGGCTGGAGGCAGCCCGGCTGGCCTACGAATCGCAGGGCAATCGGCATCGGCTGGCCAAGGTGCACCTGAGTCTGGAGGCGCTGCACCTGGCGATGGGCGACCCGCTGGCCGCCGCCCGCTCCGGCCGCGAACACTATCGGTTGCGCGATGCCCTGCTCGGCAGCCCGACGGTTTCGCGGATCGGCGAGCTGCTGCGCGAGTTCGAAAGCGGCGAGGAGCGTCTGCGCAGTGCCCAGCTGCAGCGCGAGAAGGCCGAAACCGAACTGCGCCTGCTGGCCGAACGCCGCAAGCTGCAGAACTTCACCATTGCCGCCCTGATGGCCGCCAGCGTGCTGGCGCTGGTCGGCTGGCGCCACTACACGGTCGAGCGGCTGTATCGGGTGCTGCGCGAGCGCAATCGGGTGGTGCAGGCCCAGGCCGAACAGCTGCGACTGGCCAATGCGCAGCTGACCGAACAGTCGCGGCTGCTGTACCAGACCAGCATCAGCGACCCGCTCACCGGCGTCGCCAATCGCGCACGCGGCATGCAGCTGCTGGAAAGTGCCGCCGCCGAAAGCGCGCAGTGCGACCCCTGCCTTGCGGTGCTGGTCATCGACATCGACCACTTCAAGGCGATCAACGACCGCCACGGCCACCCGCTCGGCGACCACGCGCTGATCGCCGTGGCCGAAGCCCTGCAGCACGGCCTGCCGCCCGGCGGCAGCCTCGCCCGACTCGGCGGCGAGGAGTTTCTGATCATCCTGCCGCGCACCGACCCCGAACGGGCCTGCAGCCTCGCCAGGCACCTGTGCGAACGCGTCGAGGCCCTCTCGCTGCCCACCGAAGCCGGCCCGCTGCGGCTCACCATCAGCATCGGCGTCGCCTGCGCCCGTCCGGGCCAGCCCGACACCTCGGCCCGCGCGCTGTACACCGCCGCGGATGCCGCCCTGTATGCCGCCAAGCGCGAAGGCCGGAATCGGGTCTGCCGGGCCTGAGCGGGCCCGCTGACCGGCGCCGGCCACTGGCGGGCCGCTCCGGGACCTTGCGGCCTATAGTCCGCCGATTCCTGCCGACCACCTGCTGCCGCCATGACCGACCGCCTGACCCTGACCCGCCCCGACGACTGGCATCTGCATCTGCGCGATGGCGCGGCGCTGGCCGCGGTGCTGCCGGATACCGCGCGGCAGTTCGCCCGCGCGATCGTGATGCCGAACCTGAAGCCGCCGGTGACCACCACCGCGCTAGCCGCCGCCTATCGCGAGCGGATCCTCGCCGCGCGGCCGGCCGGCTCGGACTTCGAGCCGCTGATGACGCTGTATCTGACCGACAACACCGCCGCCGCCGAGATCGAGCGGGCGGTGGATTCGGGCTTCGTCAAGGCGGTCAAGCTGTATCCGGCGGGCGCCACGACCAACAGCGACGCCGGCGTCACCGATCTCACGCGCTGCTACCCGGCGCTGGAGGCAATGCAGCGACTGGGCCTGCCGCTGCTGATCCACGGCGAGGTCACCGACCGCGAGATCGACGTGTTCGACCGCGAGCGGGTCTTCATCGACACCAAGCTGATCCCGCTGCGGCGCGACTTCCCGGGCCTGCGCGTGGTCTTCGAGCACATCACCACGCAGGACGCCGCCGACTACGTCCGCGAGGCCGAGGGCGACATCGCCGCGACGATCACCGCGCACCACCTGCTCTACAACCGCAACGCGATCTTCCAGGGCGGCATCCGCCCGCACTACTACTGCCTGCCGGTGCTGAAGCGCGAACGCCACCGCGAGGCGCTGGTCGCCGCGGCCACCTCCGGCAACCCGCGCTACTTCCTCGGCACCGACTCGGCACCGCACGCGAAGCACGACAAGGAATCAGACTGCGGCTGCGCCGGCTGCTACACCGCCCTGCACGCGCTGGAGCTGTACGCCACCGCCTTCGAGCAGGCCGGCGCGCTGGATCGACTGGAGGGCTTCGCCAGCCTGCACGGCCCGGACTTCTACCGGCTGCCGCGCAACACCGGCACCGTCACCCTGGAACGCAGCCCCTGGCAGATCCCCGCCGCCCTGCCCTACGCCGGCCGCGAGCTGGTGCCGCTGGCCGCCAGCGAGACGCTGGGCTGGCGCTTCGTCGGCTGAGGGCGACGCGGCTCGCGGAGCCCGACCGACCAGCGGCCATCACGCACGCCATGCCAGGCCGCCGTGGGACGCGTCATCGCGAGGCCCACGGCGTGGGCCGTGGCGATCTTCTCAATCCGGAGCCCACCCGGTCCGCGCTGCAGCACGCCGCGCGTGACCGACCTGCCCAGCAGGCAGACGTCGGGTTCGCACCGCGTGATCCGACTCCCATCTCACAACGTCCGCTGGCCCGCCAATCCGTCGATATCGGACCGACCCATTACCCCGCCGACCGCCGTCGGGCCCGCCACTCGGCCGCGGTCTGACCCCACTTCTCCACCGGCTGATGATCGTGCGGGGCCGGCAACCGGCTCTGCTCCAGATAGCGCGAACCCAGATGCCGCGCGACGCCCTTCGAGCCCTCGTTGGCCGGGTCGATGGTGTGGATGATGTCGGTCCAGCCCAGCACGTCGACCGCGAAATCCATGCAGGCCGCTGACGCCTCGCTGCCGTAACCCTGCCGCCAGGCCGAACGCTTGATCGCCCAGCCGACCTCCAGCCCCGGCCAGCCGTCCGGCGACCACGGCCCCATTCGGCCGATGAACTCGCCGGTGACCCGGTCGCGCGCGGTGAACATCGCGTAGCCGACCTCGTGCCAGGCGCCGATCATGCACATGATCCCGCGCCAGACCATCGAGCGCGGCATCACCCCGCCGATGTAGCGGGCGGTTTCCTCGTCGGCCATCATCGCCGCCCAGTCGTCCAGATCGGACAGCTGCGGCACCCGCAGGATCAGGCGCTCGGTCGTCAGAACGGGAAGGTCACTCACGGGCGGCTCCACTCGACAAGGGGCCGTGAAGGCTGCCACGCCCGATCCGCCCCCGCCTCGCTCGGGAGTCATAGCCACGTGGTGCCGCCAACCGCCTCCCGCGGCGCTTCACTCCCCGTCGCGACGACGCGCCGAGCGCGCGGCACTGCCACATCCCGCCTCTCGGGAACGCCGGCGTCCCCGCCGGCATCGGGGTCGGGTGCCGACGAGGACGTCGGTGCCCCGGGAGGCCCCCAGGCTTGTCCGCCCCGCCACGAGCCGCCAGACTCGGCCGCATGCATCCCGACCCCGATACCGTGATCCCAGCCCGTCCGCCAGCGGAGCCCGCGTGGCCGCGTCGCCCTTGAGCACCCGCGCCCGCGAGGTGCTGCGTCGGGTCTTCGGCTACGACCGTTTCCGTGGCCCGCAGCAGCAGATCATCGAACACCTCGCCGCCGGCGAGGACTGCCTCGTGCTGCTGCCGACCGGCGGCGGCAAGTCGCTGTGCTACCAGATTCCCGCGCTGCTGCGCCCCGGCACCGCGATCGTGATCTCGCCGCTGATCGCGCTGATGCAGGACCAGGTCGACGCGCTGCTGCAGCTCGGCGTCGCCGCGGCCTGTCTGAATTCCGCGCTGAGCGGCGCCGAGGCCTCCGAGGTCGAAGGCCGGCTGCTGCGCGGCGAGCTGGACCTGCTCTACGTGGCCCCGGAGCGGCTGCTGACCGAGCGCTTCCTCGCCCTGATGGCGCGCAGCCCGCTGGCGCTGTTCGCCATCGATGAGGCGCACTGCGTCTCGCAGTGGGGCCACGACTTCCGCCCCGAGTACCGCCAGCTCGACGTGCTGCACGCGCGCTGGCCCGAGGTCCCGCGCATCGCGCTGACCGCCACCGCCGATCCGCCTACCCGCGCGGAGATCGTCGAGCGCCTGGGGCTGGCCGAAGCCCGCCAGTTCGTTGGCTCCTTCGACCGCCCGAACATCCGCTATCGCGTTGAGGAGCGGCACGGTGGGCCGCAACAGCTGCAAGCCTTCCTGCGCAGCCACGCCGGCGAGTCCGGCATCGTCTACTGCCTGTCGCGCAAGGGCGTCGAGCAGGCCGCCGAGTCGCTGTGCGCCGCCGGCTTCGCCGCGCTGCCCTATCACGCCGGCATGGACGCCGCGACCCGCGCCGAACACCAGCGCCGCTTCCTGCGCGAGGATGGCCTGGTGATGGTCGCCACCCTCGCCTTCGGCATGGGCATCGACAAACCCGACGTCCGCTTCGTCGCCCACCTGAACCTGCCGAAGTCCATCGAGGGCTACTACCAGGAGACCGGCCGCGCGGGTCGCGATGGCGAGCCGGCCGAAGCGTGGATGGCCTACGGCCTCGGCGACGTCGCCACGCTGGCACAGATGATCGAGGGCGGCGAGTCCACCGAGGAGCGCAAGCGCATCGAGCGCCGCAAGCTCGACGCGCTGCTCGGCTACTGCGAATCCACCGGCTGCCGGCGCGCCACGCTGCTAGCCATCTTCGGCGAGGCCCACCCCGGCGCCTGCGGCAACTGCGACAACTGCCTGAACCCGCCGGAGCGCTATGACGGCACCGTCGTAGCGCAGAAGGCGCTGTCCGCGGTCTACCGCACCGGCCAGCGCTTCGGCGCCGCCCATGTCGTCGACCTGCTGCGCGGCAAGGCCACCGACAAGATGCGCGAATTCCGTCACGACCAGCTGCCGACCTTCGGCGTCGGCGCCGACGTCGACGAACGCACCTGGCGCAGCGTGCTGCGCCAACTGGTCGCCGCCCGCGCGCTCGACGTCGACCTCGAGGGCTACGGCGGCCTGCGCCTCGGCCCCGAAGCCCGTCCGATCCTGCGCGGCGAACGCTCGATCGAACTGCGCCGCGAGCCGCTCCGCAGCCGTGACAAAGGCCG
>Ga0075154_10002756_pt1 | contig 11350 bp, 9 predicted proteins | sample JI71714BDNA_FD_70965 | JGI IMG/M metagenome (GOLD analysis project Ga0075154, IMG submission 70965) | Wastewater effluent complex algal communities from Wisconsin, to seasonally profile nutrient transformation and Carbon sequestration -... | ecosystem: Engineered > WWTP > Effluent > Algae... | reverse complement strand
AGGGCATGTGCGCCCTGTCTGTGTGTGGTTCAAGAGGTGATGGTCGCGCTCCCAGAGCAGATCTGTTGGATCGCGCGCCCGGTGAGGCCGAGATCCAACGCGCAGGCCCGTGCCGCATGGTCGAGCACGGTGGCGGGCGCGTGGGCGTGGTGGAAGGTGATCCAGCCTGGGGTGGCGGAGGTGTCATGGGGCGTTCGCCAAGCCTTGGCGTCGGCGGCCCATCCGGGGGGCAGGCCCGCGAGCGCGAGCGCGTCGCGCAGCCTGTCCGCGTGCGCCCGCAGGAACGCCGAGTCGTCCACCGGCCCGTCGCCGGTTGGGCAGGGCCGTGCGTCTTGCGGCGTGGCGGTCATGCCACGCCCGCCTCTTCGAACAGGTGGTCCCAAAACGCGCGCATCGCGGCGACCCGGCGGGCGCCTTCTTCTTGGGCCTGGGGGCTGTGGAGGCCGTCGACGAGCCCGTAGAGCTTGACCAGGAAATGGTCGTGGCAATAGAGCCGGTCGTCGAGCTCGCGGTGGCGCGCGAAGGGATCGGTGGGGTGGTAGAGCTGCTGGCCGAGGCGGCCGGCGAGCGCGATGCACCGCGCCAGGCCGACGCGCCCGAGGGCGTCCAGCCGGTCCCCGTCGCGCAGGTACCAGGCCTCGAGGGTTTGGGGTGGGATGCCGGCCGACCAGGAATGGGCTTCGATGGCGTGCTGGGCGATCGCGATGGAAGCGGGGGTGAAGCCTACCTCGGCGAGGAGCGGTGCGGCCGCTTCAGCCGAGAGGCGGGAGGCTTGGGAGCGTCGCGGATCGTTCTTGGGCACGGCCACGAGGTCGTGGAGGATCGTCGCCGCTTCCAGGGCCGCGCCGTCCACCGGCGCCCCGTTGGCGGCCGCCAGGCGCAGCGTGGTGGCGCGCACACGCGCGACATGCGCCAGGTCGTGGGCGGTGTCGTCCAGGCCCGCCCAGGCCTTTTCGAGCGCCGTCCACAGGAACGTGCGGGCTTGCGGGGAAAGCGCGGGGATGGGGGAGGCGTGGGGAGGTGTCATGCGTCGAGGTCCATGGGGCGCCGCCAGAGGTCGATGCCTTGGCGGGCGGTTTCGGGGTTCCAGAGGGCGTAGAGATCGGCCGCCTCTGGGGGCGAAGCAAACACCATCGCCGCGTAGGAGCTGGTGGTGTCGGGGGTGATCAGGAGGGGCCGAGGCGCGGCGGGCCGTCCGTAGGCGTGCGCGAAGAGATCCGTCGTGCCACGCGTGCCGCTGACGAAGACGGAGACGGGATGCGCGGCCAAGCGGTCGAAGGCGATCTTGATCTGCCAGGAGTGTTCGTCCGTGGGGGGCGCGAGGGTGGGGCAGGCCGCGTGCAGCGCGGCCGCGGCGTCTTTCCAAGCTTGGGCGAGGCGCGCCATCTTGGCCATGCGATGGGGCTGGCGGGCGAGCGCCCACATCATCCCGTCTTGGCGTTTGCCTTCGGCCTTCCCGATCCAGACGTGGACGGCGGCGTCGCGATCGGGGTGGACGAGCTCAGCCCCCACGTGGCGCATCGGCACCACATGGGGCCCTGGAGGTTCTTCCATGGCATAGGCGGCGTCGAGCACGGGTTGGAGCAGGGCGCGCACCGCGTGTTGGTGCGCGGGCGGCGGGAACCGGATCGTTTGGCCGGTGAGGCGCGCGTGGCCCGCGTGCCGCCACACGCCTTCCCATGTGCCGTGTGCGTGGCCCTTTTCGGGAGTCGCCACCCCCAGAAGGGGGCATAAGGCGCGCATCGCGGCGTGGGGCAGATCCGCTTGGAGGGCGTTGCGTCCTTCGGGGAGGAAAACCGCGTGGCGCAGGGCCGGGCCCGATGCCCGCGCCATCGCGTCGAGGGCGGCGAGGAGGACGTCGCGATCGCGCAAAACGCCCGAGCTGTTCCACGCGGCGACGCTGCAGGCCCATTGGGTGCCTTGGGGGGCCGCGTGGCGGGTGAGCATGTTCCCCGCCCACCGGTGCGCCTGGCCGTAAGGATGGAGCAGGGTGCGCAGGAACGGGTGCGCTTTCCAGGCCTCCACCCAGGCCTCCATCGCGCGTTGGGCGCGTCGGAGGTGTGGGGTGTCCGCGAGCCGTTGGTGGGCGCTCTCTTCGGGCCAGTTCGCCTTTTCAGGGAAGCCAGGCCCTTTCCCGGTCAACAGCAAGGTGGCGCCCGTCACCATCGCGCCCTGCCCGTCCGGGTCGCGCATCCAGCGCATCTCCAAGAGCGGCGGCGCGTGCGGGCGCGCGGCCAGCGCGTCGAGCGCGTCCATGAGGTCGGCGGTCGCGGTGGCGAGGGGGGAAAGGGTCACGGGCGGTCCTGCTGGGGCATAGGAAAGAGATGGTACGTGTGGGCCCCATGTCAACCTGTTCTATGCCTGTCCTGGCGCCATCGGGCCCATATCGCGCGCGTGGCCCGCCGCGTTGTCCACAAAAAAGAAACCCGCTGTCCCAAAAAAACAGATTGGGGCGCTTTTGCGGCAAAAAAGAGGCACCATATGGCATGCACGCAGCCGTGAACGCCCGCGCTTTGTTTCTCTTTGGGAAACAAAAAAAGCCGCGGTAGTTGGAAAGAGGCCCTCAGGAAGGGCCTGCCAACGGGGAAAGGACACGGCATGCAGCGCGGGACACAAGGAAGGGGTCGGAAGGTGAAGGGCACGAGCCTGATCGAGATGGGGGTGTTGATGGGGGTGGTGGGCGTGGCCGCCGTCGCCGCGGTCGCCACCTTGGGCGACAGGGCGCGCACCTCTTTGGAAGACAGCACGGCGGTCTTGTCGCAGGCCGCCATCGAGGCGCAGGCCCCTGGGACGACCTACCAGGGCGCGGGATGGGACATCGCGTTCTTGGACAACTGCGGCCTGCCGTCCTACGCGCCGGGCGATCCGTCCTTCGGGTGGGTCACGGAAGGCGGCCAGGAGCGGCTGCAGGTCACCCTCCACCCGGGCCAGCAGGGCCAGTGTTCGTCGGACGCCAACGCGTCTTCCGGCATCCCGTATTGGGAGCGCGCGGAGGTGCGCCAGACGCCGTTGATGGCGGGGGGTGGGGCGATCCACGACGTGGCCTTCTCCGTACAGTTTCGGGACGGGTGGGTGGGGGATCGCGAGACCTTTTTCCAGATCCACGGGTTCCACGCCACCTGTAACAGCTCGCCCATCCTGATGATGAAATGGGACGACGGGTTCTTGGACGTCGACGTGCTGCGCCAGCTGGGGCAGGGCGGCAACCCCGCCCGCGGCCGGCACACGCAGGTGGCGCCCACCAACATCGCGGTGGGGGATTGGATGGACAGGGACATCCCGTTCCGGGTGGTCTACGACAGCGCCCTGAACGGGACGGTGTCGGTATGGATGGACGGTGTCCAGATCGTCTCCGGCGCGGCGCTCCAAACACCTGCCTGCGCGCAGCCGCACGCCAAGATAGGCGCCTACCGCCCGCACGCGGTGGCCAACCAGACCAGCCGCGCGTGGTTCCATGGGATCACCGTGGCCTCGAACGCGCCCTAAGCCTTCCCTCCCGGGGGCACCGCCGCGGACGGGCGGCGGCAGGGCGACGAGCGGGGGCGGCTTTCGGGCCGCCCCTTTGCTTTTGGCCGGACGCTTTTTCCTTGCGATCCATGGCGCGGACGGCACCCGCGCCGGGCTGGGGTTTTCACACCCGGGCCAGTGGCGCGTTTTTCCTGCCATTTGGTCCTTCATAGGCATACTCCTGGTGGCACGCCCATTGGATTCTGGTGCACACAAGACACGGATCGCCTGTGTATGGTCCAAGCGCCGTCGGCTGGCTAACGAGCGGTGTGCCCGTGCCGTAGGAAGGGTGGCGGGCCCTGTGTGCACGCGACCGTGATGGCGGACGCGGGGGCGGCCGGTTTGCCTTTTGGCGCGCCCGCGCCATATGCAAATGAACATTCATTCACGCAACAACAGACGGGGCGACGCGGTGGCCAAACCAACCGACACGATCGACGACGCTGCCCAGCACGGGGCGGGCATCTTGCCGCAAGCGGGCGGGGGGGAGCCTCCCACCTTGTCCTCGCCCCAACGCGACGCCAAGCAGGACGCGATCTTGGACGGCGTGCGCCAGGCGTTCCTCCACAAGGGGTTCGCGGGCGCGTCCATGCAAGATCTCGCCCGGTCGTGCGGCATGAGCGCGGGCAACTTCTACCGGTATTACCCATCCAAAGCCGCCATCGTGGAGGCCTTGGTGGCGCGCGATCTCGACGAGATCGGCGCGGCATTTTCCTTCATCGAGGCGTCCGACACCCCTTTGGAAGCCCTGCGCCTGGGCCTGTTCGAGCGGGTGGAGGAGGACAGCTGCGCGGCGGACGGGACCTTGTGGGCCGAGATCATGGCCACCGCGTTCCGCTCCCCGGAGATCGGCGCGATCACGGGCCGCATCGAGACGGCCGTGGTCGGCCACCTGTGCCGCGCGATGGCGCGCGTGGTGGGCATGGGCGAGGACGAGGCACATGCCCGTGTGGCGGGGCACGCGACGGTGTTGGTGCTGTTGGTCAAAGGGTCCGCGATGCATCGCGACGCCGATGAGGTCGCGCGCCGCCGACGTTTGGACGCGCTGAAGGGGACGATCGACAAGGTGTTGGACGGGATGCAGGCCGTGCTGCGCGCGCCTGGGCAGGGCAACCAGCAGCGGTAAACAGGAGACACGACGATGCAGAGCAAGGTGTGGACGATGGCCGCGGTGGCGGCCGTGGCGTGGCCGTTGTGGGGTTCCCCGGCGGTGGGCGAGGGCGTGGCGTCTTCGCCACAAGCCGCCGAAGCCAGTGCCAAGGCCAGTGCCAAGGCGGGTGCCGAGGCCGGTGCGGCCGTGGGCGTGGCGCGGGTCGAAGAAAGGGTGCTGGAACAGGGCATCTTGGCGTCGGGCAGCGTGCGCGCCGCCGACGAGATCCGCGTGGCGCCTTTGGTCGAGGGGCAGGCCGTGGAGGCCTTGTGGGCGGACGTGGGCGACAGGGTGGAAAAAGATCAGGTGTTGGCCACCTTGTCGCGCGCGGCGCTGACGGTGGAGCTGCGCCAGGCCGAGGCCAGCGCCGCGCAGGCCAGGGCCGGGGTGGCGCAGGCGCGCGCCCAGGAGATCGAGGCCCGTGCCGCATGGGAAGAGGCCGAGCGTGTGGCCGTGCGGGCGGCCACGCTCCAAGAGAGCGGCACCGGTTCGCAGGCCACGGCCGATCAAGCCCTGGCGGCGGCCACCTCCGCGAAAGCCCGGTGGGAAGGCGCGCAGGAAGGGCTCAAGGCCGCCCAGGCCTTGGCCGACCTGGGCGTGGCGCAGTTGGAGACCGCGCGGCTGCGTTTCGATCGGGCCGAGGTGAAAGCCCCCGCGGCGGGCGTGATCATCGCGCGCGACGCGGTGGTGGGGGCGATCCCGTCGGGCGCGGGCGCGCCGATGTTCGTCCTGGCCAAGGACGGCGTGTTGGAGGCCGCCTTAGAGGTGTCCGAGGGCGATATCCGACTGGTGGAGGCAGGCCAGGAGGTGCGCCTGTCGGCCGTGGGGTTGGAGGGGGTGGAGGGCGCGCTGGTGGGGCGCGTGGATCCCGCGCTCGACGCCACGACGCGTTTGGGCCGTGTGATCGTGCCTTTGGACGGCGTGTCGTCGGGTTGGCGCGTAGGGATGTACGTCGAGGGCCGCATCACGGTGGAGACGCGCGCGGCGGTGGCGGTGCCCGAGACGGCGGTGCTCCACACCGACGCGGGCGCGGTGGCGGTGCGCGTCGAAGGGCGGACCGCGCGCCACGTGCCGGTCGAGACCGGAATCAGCGAGGGCGGGTGGATCGAGGTGGAGGCGGGGCTGTCCGCGGGTGACACCGTCGTGGCCTTGGCCGGCGCGTTCGTCGCCGACGGCGTGCGCGTGCGCCCTGTGCCGTGGGAAGGCTCGGTGGGCGAGGGCATGGGCGCGGTGCGGGTGGAGGACGGGCGATGAGATTCGATCTGTCGAGCTGGTCCATCCGTCGGCCCGTGGCGCCTCTTTTGTTGTTCGCCCTGCTCACCCTGTTGGGCATCCAGAGCTTCACCACCCTGCCCATCACCCGTTTCCCCACCATCGACATCCCCTTGGTGTCGGTGTCCATCGCCCAGCCGGGCGCGGCGCCTTCCGAGATGGAGGCGCAGGTGACCAAGGAGATCGAGGACGCGGTGGCGGGCCTCACCGGGGTCAAGAACGTCACCTCCACCATCACCGACGGGGTGTCGACCACCGTGGTCGAGTTCCGTATGGAGGTGCCCACCGACAAAGCGGTCCAAGACACCAAGGACGCGATCGATCGCATCCGGGGCGAGCTGCCGGGCACGGCCGAGGATCCGATCGTGTCGCGCGTGGACGTCGAGGGCCAGGCCATCATGACCTTCGCTGCCGCCAGCCCCGGGATGGCGACGGAGGATCTCTCATGGTTCATCGACGACGTGGCCATCCGGGCGCTGCAGGGCCTGCCGGGCGTGGGCCGCGTCGATCGCTACGGCGGCGCGGATCGCGAGATCCGCATCGATCTCGACCCCATCAAGCTCGACAGCTACGGGATCACCGCTCAAGCGGTCAACGCGCAGCTGCGCGCCACCAACGCCAACATCGGCGCGGGGCGGATGGACGGTGGGTTGGGCGAGCAGGCGTTGCGGGCCTTGGGCGACGCGCAGACGGTGGAAAGCCTGGCGCGTACCACCATCGCCTTGCCGTCGGGCCGGTTCGTGCGCCTGTCGGATCTGGGCACCATCACCGACGGCGCGCAGGAGCCCCGTTCTTTCGTGCGCCTCAACGGGGAGCTCGTGGTGACCTTCGCGGTGTTCCGCGCCAAGGGCGCTTCCGAGGTCGACGTGGCGGAGGCGGTGCAGGCGGAGGTGGACAAGCTGGCCGCCGCGCACCCCGAGATCGAGATGCGCATGGTGGACGACACGGTGTTCTACACCTTGGGCAACTACGAGGCGGCCTTGGCCACCTTGGTCGAGGGGGCTATCCTGGCTGTGTTGGTGGTCTGGGCCTTCTTGCGCAACGTCCGCGCCACGCTCATCGCCGCGGTCGCGTTGCCTTTGTCCGCGATCCCCACCTTCTACGTCATGGATCTTTTGGGCTTTTCGCTCAACCTCATCAGCTTCTTGGCCATCACCTTGGCCACCGGCATCTTGGTGGACGACGCCATCGTGGAGGTCGAGAACATCGCGCGCCACACGCGGATGGGCAAGACGCCTTACCGGGCGGCGATCGACGCGGCCGACGAGATCGGCCTGGCCGTGATCGCGACCTCTTTCACCATCGTGGCCGTGTTCGTCCCCGTCTCTTTCATGCCGGGGGTGCCTGGACAGTATTTCCGCCAGTTCGGTCTGACGGTGGCGATCGCCGTGCTGTTCTCCTTGTTGGTGGCGCGGATGATCGCGCCGTTGATGGCCGCCTACCTGATGCGGGCCAAGGACAGCGTGGGCCATGGCGAGGGACGCGAGGGGCGCGTGATGCGCGCCTACCTGTGGCTCGCGCGCGCGGCGACGGACGGGCATATCTGGAAGGTGCCGGCGCGTTACGTGACTCTGATGGTGTCTGTGCTGGTGCTGGTGGGGTCGGTGGCGGCGATGCTGCGCATCCCGGGCAGCTTCATCCCGCCCGAGGACGTCAGCCGCATCCCGCTCAGCATCGAGCTGCCGCCGGGCAGCGATCTGGCGCGCACGCAAGCCACCACCGAGCGCATCCGCCAGGCCGTGTTGGGCTTGGAGGGGATCGAGGACGTCTTGATCCTGGGCGGGGCTTCGCCCACGGGCGATCGCGACGTCCGTTTGGCCTCGGTGACCGTGCTGCTCGATCCCCTTGATCACAGCCTGCTGCTCAAAGCGTCCGATCTCGTCAACAAGGTGCCCTTGTTGGGCGCGTTGATCCCCGACGTGCCCACCGAGGGGCGGCGCGTGGCGCAGGCGGCGATCGAGGCCCAGATCTTCGACCGTCTGTCCGGTGTGCCGGACGTGCGGGTGTTCAAGCTCAACGATCGCGGCGAGCGCGACATCTCGCTCTCGATCCTGGCCCGTTCGGGCGAGGATCTCGACAGCGCGGCCGCCATCTTGGAGCAGGCCTTGGGCCGTGAGGACGTGGTGGCCAACGTGGGCGTGGAGGGGGCCTTGCCCCGTCCCGAGATTCGCATCGTGCCGCGCGCGGACGAGGCGGCGCGTTTGGGCATCACGACGGCCCAGATCGCCGAGGCGGTGCGCGTGGCGACCATCGGCGACGTGGACGCGGGGCTCGCCAAGCTGTCCATCGACGATCGCCTGATCCCGGTGCGCGTGCGCCTAAGCGAGGATGCACGGGGCGACCGTGCGCGCTTGGCGGCGCTGCGCCTGCCCACCGCCACGGGCGCCACGGTGCCTTTGTCGGTGGTGGCCGACATCGTGCCCGCGCAGGGCCCGGCGGCCATCGAGCGGCTCAACCGCGAGCGCCGCGCCACGATAGGCGCCAACCTGCCCCCGGGGGTGGCCTTGGGCACCGCGACGGCGCGGGTCGCGGAGGTGGTCGCGGCCACCCCGTTGCCCGAGGGCGTGCGCATCCAGGAGGCCGGGGACGCGGAGGTCCAGCGCGAGGTGGGCCAGGCCTTCGTCGACGCGATGATCCTTGGCCTGTTCCTGGTGCTGGCGGTGCTCATCTTGCTGTTCGGATCGGTCACGCAGCCGCTGACGATTCTGCTGTCTTTGCCTTTGGCGATCGGTGGGGTGGCGGGGGCGCTGTGGCTCACCTCCGCGCCGGTTTCCATGCCCGTCCTCATCGGGGTGTTGATGCTGATGGGGATCGTGACCAAGAACGCGATCCTGTTGGTCGACGCCGCGATCGAGCTGCGCGCGCAGGGCCGCGAACGGGTGGAAGCGGTGTTGGAGGCGGGGCGCAAGCGCGCCCAACCCATCGTGATGACCTCCATCGCGATGGCGGCGGGGATGCTGCCATCGGCTTTGGGGGTGGGCGAGGGCGGGTCGTTCCGCGCGCCGATGGCCACCGCGGTGATCGGCGGCATCATCGCCTCGACCGCGTTGTCCTTGGTCGTCGTGCCGGCCTTCTACCTGATCATGGACGACGTGGGCCGTGGCCTACGCCGGCTGTTTGGGCGGGCGATAGGCCCCAGCGAGCCCGATCCGGTGGTGTTGGGCGACGAGGCGATCGACGCGCGCCTGCGCGCGTTGGAAGCCCGGGTGCCCTGACGCGCGCCCGGGCCGTTGCGCGCCGCGCACCGGTGCCACGCGCGGTGCGTGCATCGGCTGCATCGCCTGTCGAGATCTTAAGCACGGGCCCTGTTTGGGGCCCGTGCCTTCTTGTCCTGTGCCGTTTTTCCAACTTGGCCGCCTCCGGCCGCGCGCCGCCCCATGGGACGCCGCAGGGGATGGTCCCCCACCCCGGTCAACGATTCCCCCTTTTCGCGGTGCCCAAAAGGGGGGCCGGGGGCGAAGCCCCCGGCCCTCGCGTCGGACGACGTATCCCCCTTGTCTTGGTGCCAAGCCTTTCGCCAGCCCGCTTTCATCGACTCTTGTTTTGCAGGCCTTTGTCGAGATCGAAGCGGTCCAGTTCGAAACTTGCACCGTCCCCGCTGACGTCGGTTTCTTCCTGTCTGTCCATGCCCCTTGGGTGGTCTTGCTGCCCCTCGGCGTCGCCCTTTGTCCCGATCGGGTTCCCTACCCCCACCAGCCCGCCTTCGGTGGCGCCATGCTCGATGGGCAGATCCGAGTCCAGCACGAGGGGGACGCGTGTGGGCGGCGCCATCGTGCCCAGGGCGGCGACCTCCGCCGGCCAGAACGAGGGAGGTGCATCCCCAAAGCGCGATTCCAGGCGCCGAGCGACCTGCGCGGCGTGGGTGGCGACGCGGTGGTCCCCGGCGGCGAGCGAGGCGCCTGCGCCTTCGGCGAGGTTGCCCACGGTGTTCCACAAGACCTGCTCGCGCGGCGCGGGCAGGCCGTCCATGCGGGCGAGGGCGTCGAGGATCTCCAAGGCGCCCGGCGAGTCGTGGTGGAGGGCCAAGCGTTCCATCAACCCTGGGATGGACAGGGCCCCGTCGGGATCGGCGGGGTGGTTCCAGGGGTTACCCCCCGTTTCCACCAGCGCGGCGACGGCGTCGAGATCGACCGAGGCGGCCATCTCGAACGCGGTGAAGCCTTCCTCGTGGATCCGGTCGACGCCGCGGTGTTCTTTCGCGGCGACGGCGAGCACGCGCCGCCCGTCGCCGGCCTGTCCCGCGTCCCACAGTTCCAGCGCGCCCCAAAACAGCGCGTCGCCGTCGTGCGCGGTGGGCAGCCCGGCTTCGGCCATGGCCGCCAGGGCGTCCATGCGGCCCAGGGCGATGGCTTCGCGCGCGAGGGAACCGCCGCCGTCCGCCCAAGATCCCGTGGGCGCGAAGACGCGCCCGAACAGCAGGGGGTCCATCGAGGTCCAGGTGGAGGGCGCGATGGCGGCGTCGAGCGCCAGCGCGGTGGCCAGATCGTGGAGCGCTTCGGGGGCGCCCGGGAGTACGGTCTTGGCCCGCATCTCGGCGGCCGCGAGGAGCGCGGCACGTTCCCCGTAAGGAAGACGCGCGCCGTCGAGCAAGGGGCCCACGCCCACCGCCGGCGTGGGGCCGGTGGCGGGCGTGGCGTGGGTGTCCCCGATGGTCGCCAAACGGAAGCGATCGAGCAGCGGGGTGGTGGCGACGGCCGCGACGAGGCCGGTGGCGAGCGCGAGGCCACCCACCCCCAGGAGCAAGCGCGTCCGGCTCATACGGGGGCGCCGATCGTGCCGGGGTGTTCGTCGTCTGGGGTAGGCGTCGCTTGCGCGGTCGCGCTGTCTTCCCCCATGGTGCGCGCGATCGAGTCCAGCAGGTGGGCCGCTTCCTCGGCGGCCACGCGGCCATCGGCGATCCCCTCTTTGATCTCGCGCTGCATGCCTTTCAGCAGCGCGTCGCGCAGGTAGGTGGACAGGTCCTTGCCGCGCCGATCGGCCAGCTCTTGCAGCTCGGCTTGGAAGGCGGGGTCCATCTCGAAGACGAGGTCGATCATGCCGTCCTCCGCGGGCGTTTCCGACACGAGGGTGAGGCTGCGATCGACGGCGGTGGGGGCTTGGGCGGTGTCGTCCATGGGGTTTGTCCTCCTATGCGGGAAGGGGTGTGGAAACAGATGGGTGCGGCCCACGCGGGGAGCGCGCCTTTTCTGGCGCCTGCGCGGGGGTGAGCAGCGCGAGCAGCTGGTGGGCGGTGAGCCCTTCGCTGTCGAAGGAGAAGCGCGCCACGGTCGTCCTGCGATCCGCGTCCGCGTGGATCCAGTGGTAGGGGTTGCCGAGCGCCCCCGCCGTCCAGGCTTGCGCGAATGCATCGACGAGCGTGTTGTGCAACGCCTTAGCCCCTTCCGAGAGGTCGGGATGGAAGATGTAGGCGCGGTGGCCGGA
>Ga0075154_10002752_pt1 | contig 11357 bp, 10 predicted proteins | sample JI71714BDNA_FD_70965 | JGI IMG/M metagenome (GOLD analysis project Ga0075154, IMG submission 70965) | Wastewater effluent complex algal communities from Wisconsin, to seasonally profile nutrient transformation and Carbon sequestration -... | ecosystem: Engineered > WWTP > Effluent > Algae... | reverse complement strand
GTCCTGAGCGGCAGCCGGATTCGCGAGCAGGGGGAGATCACGGTCAGTGACGGCAGCACCACGCACAAGATCGCGGTCTCGCTGGCCGCGTTGGCCGCCGGCGCACCGAGGGTGGAACTGACCGGCCTCGAGGTCACGCAGGGCATCCAGAACCTCTACAACGACGCGCCCTTCGTCGCCCAGCGCCCCGCCTTTGTCCGCGCCCACCTGCAGTCGCTGGTGGGGACCGACATCGACAGCGTCAGCGCCCAGCTGGTCGGCACCCGCAGCGATGGCACCCCGCTCGGGATACTGACGCCGGACAATGCCGGCGGCGCGATCCGGATCAGCGCCCTGCCGGACCGGGGCAAGCTCGAGGACAGCCTGTACTTCAGGCTGCCGCCGGACTGGCTGACGGGTCAGGTCAGCCTGCGTCTGCAGGGTCTGAGCGAGGCGATTGCCTGCGCCGACCCGGCCGAGCGCAGCACCCCGGGCGCGGTCGCGAACGACTGCACCGTATCGCTGAGCTACGAGACGATCCCGACGCTGCCGATCACCTACGTGCTGTTTTCCGAACACGCCAACCGCACGTTCTACACTGCCAATGCCGCCCACGCCGCGGCGACCACCCGGCAATTGCGCGCCGGCTTGCCGATTCCAAGTGTCGATTCGCAGATTCTGCCCACCACGCAGTATTTCTCCGGGGCACGGCAGAATTCCGCCGGCAACCGCATCGCGCTGGCGACCGTCAAGACCATTCATGCCGCAGCACCGATTGCTGACCAGCGACGACATTATTACGGACTGTTCGCCCGTTACGATAACCAGGACCCCACGAAGCCAGTGCAGGGCGGGCCGGGTGGCGTCGCCAACGTCCCGGGCTTTACCGGCATGGGCGAGTATTACCCGTTCCAGGAGATGGGCACCCTCAACATGCACGAGATCGGCCACAATCTGGGCCGTTCCCACGTGTACTGCCCGGGCGGCAACGCGGCGAATCCCGATAGCACCTATCCGATCCCGGAGGGCCGGATCAGCAGCGCCGTCACCGGCCCGGAAGCCTATCACGGCTTCAATATCGAGACGCTGAAAATCCACCCGCCGACTGCTTATGACTACATGAGCTATTGCGGCAACAGCTGGATCTCGCCGCACACCTACAAGGCGATGATGGCGCGATTGAAGATCCATTATCTGGACGCTCAATCCGGCCCCGGATCCACGCAGATCGGTGCCTCACCCGGCAGCCGACTGGTGGTGATCAGCGGCAGCCTGCAGGGCAACAGCAGCGGCAGCATCGACCGCGTCGTCGACGACATCGCCACCGGTCCGGTGACCGTGCCGCGGTCTTCCATGCACAGCGTGCGCCTGGATGACGCCAACGGCCAGTTGATCGCGACCTACCCGGTCACCGCGCAGACCGTGGCCGGCCAGGACGGCGCCGCCAGCGTCGGCTATCTGCTCGCGGTGCCGCGCCCGGACACGCTCGGACGCGTCACGGTTCAGTATCAGGACCGCCCGCTGGCGGAGCGGCAGGCCTCGGCGAATGCACCGACGCTCACGCTGCTGGCACCGACCGCCGGCGAGTCGCTGCAGGGCCAGGCGCTGACGATCCGCTGGGAGGCCAGCGACGCCGACGGGGACGCGCTGAGCTACAGCGTGGACTACAGCCGCGACGACGGGGCCAACTGGACGCGGATCGCAACCGACTGGCCCGAGTCGCAGATCAAGGTCGACAGCGCCGGGCTCCCGGGCTCCGCGGCCGCGCGCATCCGTGTGGCGGCGAACGACGGTTTCCTGACCACCTTCGCCCTCTCGGAGGCCTTCACGGTTTCGGACCAGCCGCCGGTGGCCGGCATCCTCACGACCGTGCTCAACGCCCAGTACGTGGCCGGCCAGCGCATCGATCTGCAGGGCATGGCCCACGACCGCGAAGACGGCGTCCTCGACACGCTGAGCTGGTACTCCGACCGCGACGGCCTGCTGGGCAGCGGCCCGTCATTGTCGATCTACGCCGACGCACTCAGCGAAGGGCCCCACCAGATCCGCGTCGAGGCCACCGACAGCCAGGGCCAGCGCAGTGCCGGTGTCGCAGCAGGCTCGCCGCTGCGCGACAGCGTCCAGATCGAGGTGTCGCATACCCTGCCCGCGATGGCGGACCTGCTGGCATCCGACCCGCCCTCCGAGCCGATGGCCGCCGACGAACCGACCGCCGCAGAGCCCGTCGCGGACATCCCCGATCCGACGTCGGACGATTTGATCATCGTGATGCCACCCGACAACAACAGCTTCCCGATCCCGGCCGGTCGCGAACTGCCGCGGGAACAGCGGATCTATTCCGAATCCGGCGGCCACTATCTGATCTTCCAGGCCGACGGCAACGTCGTCGTTTACACCGTGGACGACGCCTACGTCTGGGGCTTGCAGAGCATCACCGACCGCTATTCGGCCGTGCAGTACGTGCGAATGCAGGATGACGGCAACTTCGCCGTCTACGCCGCCGGCGAGGAATACATCTGGTCCGCCCTGCAAGAGAATCCGGACCCGAGCGCGTACTTGAGCCTGACGCCGGACGGCGTGCTGCAGCTGGTTTCCGGCCAGTCGGGTCAGGTCCTGTGGCAAAGCCAGTAAACGGCGAGCGTTGAATACCGGAGCCGGACAGACGCTGTCCGGTTCCGGTCGCCTCGATCGCCTCGATCGCACTCGCTGCCGATGTCAGCCATGGCACGGGAGTTGCTACCGAAGGCTTCCTGCCGCTTGTGGCCGCCAACATGCCTCTGTTCTCCCGCTTCGGCACCGACCTGCACGCCGCCTGGCGCAGCCTGCGTCGCCAGCCGCGCTACAGCCTGACCGCCGTGCTGATGCTGGCGCTCGGCATCGGCCTCAGTGTCGCCAGCTACAGCGTGCTGCACGGCGTGCTGCTGCGCAGCCTGCCACTCGCCGACGGCGCCGCGATCCGGGTGCTGGAGGCGCGCAATCCCGCCGAGGGCATCGAGGGCGCGCAGTTCACCACCGAGGAAGCGGTGGCGCTGGCCGAGGGCGTTGACGGCTTCCGGCACCTCGCCTACTACCTCTGGTACAGCGTCGGCGTATTCGACGGCGAGCGGGCGCGCAACCTGACCGCCCACGTGGTCGGCCCCGGCTACTTCGCCGCGCTGGGCGTGGCGCCGGTGCTGGGCCGGCTGATCAGCGACGCCGACATCAGTGAGGGTCGCCCGGTCGCGCTGCTCTCGCACGCCGAATGGCAGCGGTCCTTCGCTGGCTCGCCGACGGTGATCGGCCAACGGCTGGAGTTGATCGACGACATGCCGCTGGAAGTCGTCGGCGTGCTCCCGCCCGGCATTTCGGTGTTCTCCGGCGACGCCGAGCTGTGGCGGCCGCTGCCGCCCGATCGGCTCTGGCAGGGCGAGACGCGCCGCACGCTCAGGACGCTGATGCTGGTCGGCCGCGTCGAGCCCGGCACCTCGACGGCCGCGGCGGAATCCGCCCTCGCGGCCCGGCTGGCCGCACTGCCGCGGGGCGCAGCTGGCGAGGGCTGGCAGGTGCGCACACAGAGCCTGCTCGATCAGCTGCTCGGCGACGTCCGCGGCGCGCTGTGGGGCGCGCTGGCGCTGGCGCTGCTGGTGCTGCTGATCGGCGCCTGCAACGTCGCGCTGTTGCTCGCCGCCCGCCAGACCGCCCGACAACGCGATACGGCCGTGCGGCAGGCGCTCGGCGCCAGCCCGGCGCAGCTGCGACGCGCCGAGCGGATCGAGCTGCTGCTGCTGTCACTGGCCGCCGCCGCGCTCGGCAGCGGCCTCGCCGTCGCGCTGGTCGCCGGCTCGCGGCAGTGGCTGATCGCCAGCATGCCGCGCGCGGCCGAGGTGCAGGTCGATCCCGCCGCGCTGGGCGTCGCGGTCGCGCTGGGCCTGCTGATCCCGGCGCTGGTGCTGGTCCTCGGCGGTCGACGTGGGCGGGCACCCTCGGGCTCGCTGCGGGCCGCCGGTGGCCTCGGTGCCGTCGGTGCCCCGCGCTGGCTGCCGGGCATCGCGGTCGCGCTGGCCACCGTCAGTGTGGTCGCCGCCCTGGCGCTCGTCGACGGCCTGCGGCGACTGCAGCAGGTCGAACCCGGCTACCGCGCCGAGTCCGTGCAGGTGCTGCAGATTTTCCGCGTCGGCACCGAGGCCTTCGTGCCCTTCGCCGAGGGCCTGATCGAGACGCTGTCGGCGCTGCCGGGCGTCGAGCAGGTCGCGCTGACCAGCGCGGTCCCGCTGTCCGACATCGGCAGTGCCGCGGTCGACCTGCGCCGCAACGCTGAAGACAGCGACGCCGTGCAGCAAGCGGGCATGCGCAAGGTCTCGGCCGGCTATCGCGCGCTGCTCGACATCCCGCTGATCGCCGGCCGCGACTTCGATCCCCGCGACCGCCAGGGCGCACCGCCCGTCGCGCTGCTCAGCGAGAGCGCCGCGCGGCGGCTGTTTCCCGGCCAGTCGCCGATCGGCCGCACCGTGCAGCGCAGCCTCGGCCGCGGCGGCTGGAGCGATCACACCGTGGTCGGCGTGATCGGCGACATCCGCAACCGCGGCCCGCGCGCCGCCGCCTCGCCGGAGATTCTGGTGCCCTTCGCGCAATCGCCGCGGGTCGGCATGGCCTTTCTGGTGCGCGGCCACGGTGCCGGGCTGGAATCCGCCATCCGCGACGCCCTGCACCGCGTCGACCCGCGCCAGCCGATCACCGCGCAGTACGCCCTGAGCGACGCGCTCGCCGAGCAGCTGAAACCCGCGCAACTGTTCGCCAGCGCCGCCGGCGTTTATGCGCTGCTCGCCCTGCTGCTCGCCGCGCTGGGCCTGTACGCGCTGGCCACGCTGGAACAGCGCCGCCGACTCCCCGAGTACGGCCTGCGCGCCGCCATCGGCGCCCGCCCCGGCCAGCTCGCGAGCCTCGCGCTCTACGACAGCGCCCGCGTCAGTGGCGCCGGCGCCTTGCTCGGCGCCGTGGTCGTCGCCACCGCCTTCCAGCGCACCGACCTGCAAGCCCTCGGCATCGCCGCCGGCACCCCCGTCGCCGCCCTGCTCGCCGGCAGCACCGTCATGGCGCTGATCAGCGTCCTCGCCAGCTACCTCCCCGCCCGCCGCGCCGCCCGCGTCGACCCGATGGCGGTGCTGCGCGCGGAGTGAGTGGCGCAGCTTGTCAGGGGCTGCGAGCCGACGTAGCGTCAAGCACCGGATTCGCTGATTTCTGGCATTACGACAATGGAGCCATTGATGATTGGGCGGAGAGCACCATGAGCAAATTATTGTGCAAATGCGGCCATGTCATCGTTGACCAAACAGATGACTTACCCTACAAAGGTGAATTGATTCGGGATCAGGATTGGGAGAACGTATGGGGCGCGATCGCCAGCCAGAGCGAATTGGACGCCGATGCGCTCATGGACTTCGTCATCGGTTTGAAAATGAAATACACCCGCGATGTATACGAATGCCAAACTTGCGGAAGACTGTGGGTACAGACCGAACCCGATAAAGATGCCTTCCGTTCGTTCGTTCCCGAGCCCAATCACACACGCTCCAATCAGGAGCAAGCCCAATGACGACCCCCGCATCAGACAATCGACCGGGGGCGAATGTGGCCTCGCGTCTGCTCGTGGTTTTATGGGGCATAATGGCGTTCACCACCATTGCTGCCGGCGTCGCCTACCTGCTTGATGACCCGTTGGCACAACTACTTGGCGGTCTCGGTCTGGCTTTTCTGGGCGTGTCGTTGCTGCTGGATTCGCGCCATTACCGCGCCACACGAGACCCGGCCCTGCGCTGGACCTTCATCACGATAGGACTGGTCACTCTGTTTTCTGGCATCGCGACCTTGCTGCACTACATCATCCGCTGAGGATCTTCGACCCTTCCATTCGAACCAATCCACCACCATGCATGAAACACCGAATCAGATCCTGAATGCATCTCAGGAATTGGGCTTGCCTCCGTCTGCATTTCGTCAAGTCGGCAGCGGACAATGGGGACAGGTGCTGAAGCAGGTCTTCAACAGATTTGCGAACACCGCAGACACGGACGTCAGCTGGCTCTGGGAACATCTGAAGGAGGCCGGATTCAGCCTGCGGACCAGGGATGGACCGAATGTGATCGGCGGGCTCTTCGAATCCGACGCCGGCGTCTGGATCCTGTTCGAAGACTGGGATGGAACCAAGAAGCTCGGAAATTATTGGGTGTTCGAAGGAAACCTCGGCGCAGCGGTGGCCGTGCTGAATAATTTGCACTTCATTGAATACTACATCGTCGATCGCAAATTGAACTGGATGATTCTGGAGAACCATCACGAGATGTTGGTGGCAGTGGGAGAGCCGGCCGAATCACGGCTTCGCGAGGCAGCAATCCGAGGAAGTCGGCTCGATTAAAATCGAGCGCAGCGGGTAACAATCGCCAAGCGTGGCAAATCCATCCGCTACCGTTTCCTGCGCTTCGATCGCCGCCGCTCCAGCGGCGCCATCCCGCCCGCGCTCACCGTCCGCTGCGTGCCCTCCGAGGCCGCACCATCACCACTCGCCAGCGCGACGCCGACGTCGATCAGGGTCTTGACCGCAACCACCGTCAGGATCATGCCCAGCGGCCCGAGTGTGGACATCGATAGCATCCCGAAGATGATGATCACCTGCAGCCCCAACGTCCGGGCAAAGTGATACGCGCCATGGCGTTCGACCTCGGGGACGGTCTGCAGCCGCCGGTGGTCCTGGATCCACGCGACCAGCGCGAAGCCGATCAGCAACAAGCCGCCATAGCCGATGTCCGACCCGTCCGCCTGCCACAGCGGATCATTTCCGAAGCCCTCGAAGGGCAAAAACGCCAGCGCCAGGACCAGCAATCCGTGCATCAGCAGGAAGGCGCCGGCGCCGATCAGGAACTGCGCGGCGTGGCGCATCTGCCGGGGTTTGCCGTTGACCAGCACGCGGCTGTAGTGGGCGCGGTCGCGGGTGCGGCGCCAGTGCGCTTCGGCCAGTGTGTGATGCGAGAGGACCCCGAGCGCGTTCTCGACCCAGAACAGCACCAGCAGCGTGGCCGCCGCGACCTGCTGGTGCAGCAAGGCCAGCAGGTACGCGCCATTCAAGGCCAGCGCCAGCAGCACGGAGATCAGCCGCGGCGACATGGGTCGACCTCCGTCCGCATCCTGCGCCTCCGCACTAGTGTGGTGTCCCAAAAGTCATTGGAAGTATTTCCGATGGATTTGGTCCCGAGGCGAGGCGCGAGAAGGACGCTGTAGCAGCGCTACGGCGACGACGAGCAACGAAGCATTCGGGCCAGAGACGCGGAAATGGTTCAAGGAATTTCTGGGACACCACACTAGCCACATTGCCAACATCCTGTTGCGAAACGTCCCGCAGGCGGGGTTCGCGCAGCGTAACCCGACAGCAGCCAGTCCCGGCCGTGTTGGTCGGATTCGTCCACGCCCCCTCCCAAGGCGCACCTCGGGCGCCGCAAATGCTCACTTTCGAGCGACGATCGCCGGAATAGCCCCACAAACACGCATTTTCGAGCGCCCGTCGTGGACCCCACCCTGCCGCCGCCCAGCTACACCCTGCACTCCGCACGAGGTCCAGCGGCGACTCGCCGAGCGGCTGCGGGAGCGACGGCTGCGGCTGGGCTGGATGCAGGCGACGCTGGCCTCGCGTTCCGGGGTGTCGCTGGCCACCGTCCGGCGTTTCGAGCGCGACGGCCAGATCACGCTGGCGAACTTCCTGCGGCTGACGCAGGCGCTCGGCGTGCTGGACGAACTGGCCGACCGCTTCGAGCCGCCCAGCGTGCGGTCGATCGACGAGCTGGCAGCGGCCAGCCGAAGCAGGTCGAGGTCCGGCTGTGCTTCGGGCCGGCGCAGACGTGGCCAGTCGGGCGTCTCGCCGAGGTCGGTCGCCGTCGGTATTTCGAGTACGACGCCGACTTTCTGACGCACCGACTAGCCCTTTCGCCCTTCCGCATGCCGCTGCAGGCCGGCGCGATCGAGCATCGCGACCGCGACCTCGGGCCGCTGCCCGGGGTCTTTGAGGATTCGCTGCCGGACGATTGGGGCCGGCTGCTGATGGATCGGCATTTCCGTCAGCAGGGGCAGGATCCGGCCGCGGTATCGGTACTTCCAATGACTTTGGGGACACCACACTAGCCCGGACGTTGCACGAGTCGCGCGGGCGGTGAACTTTGCCCGCGGCTGGGCATCCTCACCGTTCCTTGACGCCCCGATCCGGTGACCCGATGACCCCCACGACGCCGCAGACCCGAGCCCAACCAGCGCCGCCCGATACGTCGGGGCCTGCGGCCGACCAAAACCGCCACGCCACGACGGCCCTGCAGCTCGGCGGCGCGCTCACGGCACTCGCCGCGCTGGCGCATCTGGCCTGCATCGTCATCGGCGCGCCGGCCTACCGGCTGCTCGGTGCTGGCGAGGGCATGGCCCGCGCAGCGGAAGCGGGTCGCCTCCTGCCCACACTGATCACACTGGTCATCGCCGGCGTGCTCGGCCTATGGGCGTGGTACGCGTGGGCCGCCGCCGGTCGCGCGCCGCGGCTGCCGCTGATGAGGCTCGCCCTGACCACGATCAGCGGCGTCTACCTGCTGCGCGGCCTCGCCTTTCCGCTGCTGATGCCGCGTTTTCCCGACAACTCGATGTCCTTCTGGCTGGTGTCCTCCGGCCTCTGTCTGGGGCTCGGCGGGCTGTACGCCTACGGCACCGTCGGCCGCTGGCGCAGCCTCTGATGGCTCGCCCGGATCTGGCGCTGTTCGATTTCGACAGCACGATCACCACGCGCGACACCTTCGCCGACTTCATCCGCTACGCCGCACCGCGGTCGCGGCGACTGTGGGGCAATGCGCTGCTGCTGCCGCTGTTCGTGGGCTACCGGATCGGCGCGGTATCGGGCCATGTGATTCGCGCCAGCGCGGTGCGCGTCGGGCTGAGCGGTCTGCCGGTGGCCGAGGCTCACGCCCGCGGCGAGGGCTTTGCGGCCGAGGTGCTGGAAACGCTGCTGCGGCCGGAGGTTATGGCGCGCATCGACTGGCATCGCGGGCGCGGCGATCGGGTGATCGTGGTCTCCGGCGCGCTCGACCTCTACCTCGCCCCGTGGTGCCGTCGCCACGAGCTGGAGGTGCTGTGCTCAAGCCTCGCGGTGCAGGCCGGCAGGCTCAGCGGCGCCTATCTCGGCCCGCAGTGCGTGGCCGAGGAAAAGGCCCGGCGCGTGCAGGCCGCGCTGCAGCTCGGCGACTACGCCCAGATCCACGCCTACGGCGACAGCCCCGACGACCACGCCCTGCTGCGCCTCGCCCACCACGCCAGCTATCGCGGTCAGCCGTGGCGGGCGTGAGCGCATCGACGCGTGCTCGGGCCGCGGCGAATCACGCCGGCGGCGCGGTCCCCAGATCCAGCCGGAACAGCAGCGAGTTCCGATCCGGATAGGCATAGGGCACCGGCAGCTCGGTCGGGTCGATCTGCCGGAAGCCGGCCTTGCGATAGAAGGTGTGCGAGCGGGTCGCCACCGACGGCGTATCGAGGATCAGCGTCTGCAGGCCCTGCGCCGTCGCCCGCCGGATCAGGGCGTCGTACAGCCCAGCCGCCACCCCAGCCGCTGCGCCCCGATGGCCGGCCTCGACGAAGAACTTCTTCAGCACGCCGACGCGGGTGTCCAGCGCCATCAGGCCGATGCAGCCGACCACCGCGCCATCGACCTCGGCGACCCAGAACGCCCCGCCACCGCCAACATAGCTGTCCGGCAGCGCCGCCAGATCCGGCTGATCCGCCAGCGACAGGCCCACTGCGTATTCGTCGTTCTGGATCCGCAGCACGAGGTCGATGACCGCGGCGCGGTCGGCCTCCAGCGCCATGCGGAGAATGAGGGTCGGCATCAGGCTTTCAGCTCCTTGTCGGGCAGACCGGCTGCGCAAGCCAGCTCGATCCGATTGCGGCCGCCGGACTTCGCGCGGTACAGCGCCGCGTCGGCGCGGGCGATCCAGTCGACCACCGGCTCGCCCGCCTCACGCTGGGCGACGCCGATGCTCACGGTATAGGTCGGCTCGCCCTCGGCCGGCTGGGCGACCGCCACGCGGATGCGCTCGGCCACGCGCAGGGCATCCTGCAGGCCGATGTCGGGCAGCACGGCCACGAATTCCTCGCCGCCCTGACGGGCGAAGACGTCCACGCCGCGCAGCTGTGCACGGCAGCGACTGGCAAAGCGCTGCAGGCAGCGGTCGCCGACGGCGTGTCCGTGCTGATCGTTGATGGCCTTGAAGTGGTCGATGTCCAGGTACAGCAGCACGGTGCCGGCGCCCGCCGCCTGCAGACGCGGGTTCAGCGCGGCGCGACTGGTGGCGCCGGTCAGCGGATCGCGCTCGGCCCGCGCGGTGGCCTGGTCGCGCTCGATGCGGTCGCGGCGCGCCTGATCGATCAGCCCCCAGGCCAGCACCAGGCTGACCAGCGCCGCGCCGCCCAGCGTCCACAGCGGCGAGGGCCGCAGATGGGTCGGCAACACGCCGAGGATCACCAGGACCCAGACCACCAGCAGGACCATCAGCGGCAACCAGCCCAGCAGATAGCTCCGCGCCTCGCGCTGGCCGCGCCACGCCGAGAGGCCGGCCGCGGTCAGCAACATCAGGATGATGGCGACAATCAGGACGTTCTGCGCCACGACGCTGACCATCCGGGCGGCGGGCAACACCGCGAGCGGCGCGACGTTGAGCAGGTTCGTGGCGGCGCTGAGCAGGACCAGCAGGCCCAGGAGTCGCAGGATTCGCGCCACCCGCGGCCACTGCTCACCGATGCGGACGTAGCGCAGCGAAAAGTGCACGCACGCCGTCGCGCTGAGGCCGGCCAGCGCCGCCGTCAGTGCGTAATCCACGGTCGAGTCCTGCAGCGACACCGGCAAGACCTCCTCGATGACGCCGACGCCCCCCAGCAGAAAGCCGAGCAGGCTCAGCGAAAACACCGCGTACAGGCCGAACATCGGCGCGCGCAGGCGCAGATAGAAAGCCAGTCCGAGGGCGCTGACCGCCAGCACCAGCCCGATCAGCAGGGACATCCACAGCACCACCGCGCGTTCTTCCGCCTGCAATTGCTCGGGCGACATCAACGCGAAGGCTTCGACGCGCGGTGCCGGCGCCATCAGACACAGAAACAGCGGCCCGTCGCGCACCTGCGGCAGGCTCACCACCGTGAAGCCCGGCGCATGCCCGGGCTCATGCCGGAGCCGGACCGCCGCCGGGTCCCGCCAGTCGAACAGTCGCGCTCTGTGCTCCCAGCGCAGGACCAGTCGGGTGGGCGACAGCGGCGGTGGAGCCTGCGCCTGCAGCCGCACCCACAGCACCCGACCGCCCACGCGCGTGTGGCTGCCGGGCGTACTGGCCTGCACG
>Ga0075154_10002751_pt1 | contig 11376 bp, 7 predicted proteins | sample JI71714BDNA_FD_70965 | JGI IMG/M metagenome (GOLD analysis project Ga0075154, IMG submission 70965) | Wastewater effluent complex algal communities from Wisconsin, to seasonally profile nutrient transformation and Carbon sequestration -... | ecosystem: Engineered > WWTP > Effluent > Algae... | reverse complement strand
CCGAAAGGGGACTCTACATCGGTACGGAATATGGCGTTTTCTTCAAAGATAATACCATGAGCGACTGGGAAGTATATGGAACTGATTTCCCGAACGTACAGGTTACCGAGCTGGAAGTTACGGAAGCAAATAAAAAATTGCGCGCTTGTACATACGGACGGGGTGTTTGGGAAATTGACATGCAAAATCAATGGATCAGCAATAATGCCGGTATTGAAGAGCAAAATGCAGATAACCCATTCAGCATTTACCCGAATCCGGGCGAAGGGGTTTTCAATCTTTCAAGTACAGATAACCTGTTTATAAACCGAGTATTGATAGTAAGTGCAAATGGTATGGTAGTTAGCCAGGTATCGGTAAATGCCAACACGAATGCGGTTTCATTTGATATCAGCGGTTTGCCGGGTGGGGTCTATGTTGCCCGTGTAATCAGTGAGCAAGGTGTAAGTAATCACCGTTTTATTAAACGGTAACGATGCGAAGCGATAAATGGTTATGGTGTGTGCGGCTTTACAAAACCCGTACCCAGGCCACGGATGCCTGTTCGGGTGGAAAGGTAAAGCTGGGGGGCGATAATATCAAACCCGCAAAAGAACTTAAGATTGGGGACGTGCTTGAAATGAAACGAGGCCCCATTCACCGCAGTTATAAAGTATTGGCTTTTCCCAAGGCAAGGTTAAGTGCAAAAGAAGTTCCCCTTTTTTGTGAGGATATTACACCCGAAACCGAAGTACTCAAACTCGAAAACTTGAAACTGGTGATGGTGCAAGGAAAGCGGGACAGAGGAACGGGGCGGCCAACAAAAAAGGAACGCCGTGAAATGGATGATTTTCAATTAGGAGAGGAAGATTAGCAATTGTTTTAACCGCCAAAGCCGCAGAGTAGGCTCGGAGGATGCAAAGAGTTTTGTGTTCTTATGTGTCCTATTGTGTTTTGAAGGGTTTTAACCGCAAAGTTCGCAGAGCAGGCGCTGAGGGCGCGAAGCGTTTTGTGTTCTTATGTGTCCTAATGTGGTTAAAAGGGTTTTAACCGCAAAGTTCGCAGAGTAGGCGCAGAGGGCGCGAAGAGTTTTGTGTTCTTATGTGTCCTAATGTGGTTAAAAGGGTTTTAACCGCAAAGTTCGCAGAGTAGGCACTGAGGGCGCGAAGAGTTTTGTGTTCTTATGTGTCCTAATGTGGTTTAAAGATGTTTAACCGCAAAGTAGGAGCAGAGGGCGCAAAGCGTTTTGTGTTCTTCTTTGGTTCGAAAAAGGGAAATGCTTAGCTTAACCCACTGATTTTTCCATCGGCATCAATATCCATGTGCTCGGAGGCCGGTATGGATGGAAGTCCGGGCATACGCATCATATCGCCTAAAATGGGTATTACAAATCCTGCACCGGCCGCAAATTCAAATTCCCGCACAGTTACCGTAAATCCCGTTGGCCGTCCGTACAGGCTTTCTTTATCCGACAGTGATTTTTGGGTTTTGGCCATACAAACAGGGAGTGTATCATAACCCAGTTCTTTGATGGTTTTGAGCTGGTTACGTGCTTTTGAGGTATATTCCACACTTGATGCGCCGTATATTTCGCTGGCAATTTTTTGAATTTTTTCCTCGGTACTCAAACTCCAGTCGTACAAAGCTTTGAATTTATTTACACCCGATTCAATGGCTTCGCATACTGTTTGGGCCAGCTCGGCCGCTCCTTTCCCGCCTTGCGCAAATGCATACGAAACCACCGCTTTTACGCCCATTTTGGCACATTCAGCCTGTACAAAGCTAATTTCTTCATCTGTATCGCCGGGAAAGAAATTAATGGCCACTACCGGGCTGAGTCCAAATTTTTTGCTGTTTTCAATGTGTTTCTGCAAATTTGAAAATCCGGACTTGACTTTGTTTATATCGGCAATGCCGTATTCTTCTTTTTTAGCTCCTCCGTGATGGCGCAATGCACGGATGGTGGCCACGATAACCAGTGCATCGGGAGCCAGTTTGCCGTATCCGCATTTAATGTCCATGAATTTTTCTGCTCCCAAATCGGCTCCAAAACCAGCTTCGGTAACCACGTAATCGCCTAAGGAAAGTCCCATTTTGGTTGCCAGAATGGTATTGGTTCCCTGGGCAATGTTGGCGAACGGACCGCCATGTAAAATGGCTGCATTTCCTTCGAGGGTTTGCACCAAATTGGGTTTTATGGCATCCTTCAGCAGGAGAGCCATGGCGCCTTCGGCTTTTAAATCGCGGGCAAAAACGGGTTTTTTATCAAAAGTAAAACCGATAAAAATATTACCCAGCCGTGATTTGAGGTCGCTGATGCTATTGCTCATACAGAGGATGGCCATAACTTCAGAGGCAGGTGTTATATTAAATCCGTCCTCGCGTGGAATACCGTTTGCCGTTCCGCCCAAACCGATGGTTATATGCCTGAGTGAGCGGTCGTTCATGTCCATCACCCGTTTCCAGGTGATGGTGCGTGGATCAATGTTCAGGCTGCGTTGTTTGTTTTGAAGGTTATTGTCAATGAGTGCTGAAAGCAGGTTGTTTGCTTTTTCAATGGCCCCGAAATCACCGGTGAAATGCAGGTTGATGTCTTCCATCGGAATAACTTGTGAATATCCACCGCCGGCTGCACCACCTTTGATACCAAACACCGGCCCTAATGAAGGTTCACGCAAAACGGCAATGGCTTTTTTTCCAATGAAATTTAATCCGTCACTAAGTCCTACAGAAACGGTGGTTTTCCCTTCACCGGCAGGAGTAGGATTGATAGCCGTAACGAGAATGAGCTTGGCATTTTTACTCTTTTCTTCATCAATCAGATGAAGGGGCAATTTGGATATGTACTTACCATAATAATGTAAATCGTCTTCATAAACCCCAATTTTTGAAGCAATCTGTTTAATGGGCTGAATGGCTGCGCTTTGGGCTATTTCTAAATCCGAAGGAAATGTTGACATGTGTTGTTGTTTGAATGGCAAATTTAAGATAAAAATTGAGGGCATTTTGCTTGTTTGAATTTCCTAAATTTCACTTAAAAAGTAAACCGTTTCCGAAAAAATGGGTTAGTTTTGAAAAAACTGTACAATTGATGAGTAAGCCATTACCCCGCCGTAATTTTTTGTCCCGCTTATCATTGGGCATTACGGCCCTGTTTGCTGTTCCGGTGGGAGCGGCAGCCGATAGAGTTAAAAAAGCAGTTCAGGTAGATATGGAGAATAACAATCCGATTTTAGGCATAAAACCCATGGGTTTTCAATGGGAAACGGCCGATCCTTTTTTGTTCTGTGTTCACCATGAAGACCATTTTCCACAGGGAAATGAGCTGATGGGACCCGTTATTTCTTTGAAAGGACGTCATTTGGGTGATGATTTTATTATCAAAGACGGATTTCGGATGTATCATGGTAAAGTGGTTCCGGGTTTTCCGGGGCATCCGCACAGGGGATTTGAAACCATTACGGTGGTGCGTAAAGGGCTGGTAGATCATGCCGATTCGCTCGGGGCATCAGGTCGCTATGGGAACGGGGATGTGCAGTGGATGACCGCCGGAAAAGGTGTTCAGCATTCTGAAATGTTTCCTTTACTTTCAAAGGAAAAGGAAAATCCGATGGAGTTGTTTCAAATATGGCTGAATTTGCCCAAAAAAAGTAAAATGGTAGAACCCCATTTTAAAATGTTGTGGGCCGATGAAATTCCAAATTATAACAAAAAGGATTCTGCAGGTAAAGAAATCCGCGTAGAAGTAATTGCCGGTAAATTGGGTAAACATACTGCGGTTCCACCCCCGCCTGACTCTTGGGCCGCCGATCCTGATAATCATGTGGCAGTTTGGAATATAACAATGGATGCCGGTGCCAAATGGCAATTGCCAAAAGCCGTTGAAGGAATTAACCGTGTGTTATATTTTTATCAGGGAAATACGATCAACCTAGAAGGGCAAGAAGTAAAGTCATATCAATGTATTGTACTAAAACCAGATATGGATGTAGATATCCTAAATGGGGATGTAGAGGCCCGCATACTCATGCTTCAGGGGCGGCCGATAGGTGAGCAGGTGATGCAGTACGGTCCTTTTGTAATGAATACAAAAGAAGAAATCCAGCAGGCGTTTGAAGATTATAACAAAACCCAGTTTGGTGGTTGGCCCTGGCCCAAGTATGATCAAGTACATGACCGCGAAAAAGGCCGTTTTGCCAAACATGCAGACGGGAGAGAAGAATTGAAATCGTAGTTTAATTTTTTACGCAACGCACCGAATATCCGTCGCCGGCCGTTTCGGCCAGGTATTTTTGAATTGCGGCATCCCAAAATACGATGAAGCGTCTGAAGTTACCTGTTTTTGCGGGATCCTTAGGGATTACCCACCAATATCCCCCGTCTCCTTTGCGGTCGAAATCGCCTTTATGTGCCCTGAATCCGCCCGGTAGGGCATTAAAACCGCTTGCATTAGTTCCGTTTTTTCCGTCGCGCCAGCCGCTGCTTGATTTAATTTTGTCCAGGGCATCTGCACCCAGGTAGGCCATCATTTTGTCCCAATCTTCATCGGTGGAAACGTGCCATCCTGTTGGACAAACACCTCTGCTGTCTTTAACGGCAGTATAGTTATATAACTTTCCGTATTTTGTATTCATGCTGTCTTCCTGAAGATAGCTGCACCATCCCGATTTTTTATTGTAAACGGCATCATACCATTCTTGCATGGGTTTGGCATTTGGAATTATTTCTCCGTTCTGGAATTTACTGGTCTTCAGGTTTTCAGCCATCCATTCAGCATCGCCTATTTTTACGGTTTTATAAGTATTTCCGTCAATGTCTTTAACTTGCCCCGTGGTTTGTGAAAAAGCCATGCCTGTTAAACATGCAAAAGTTATCGCCAAACTGATTTTCTTCATACCCATTTGTTTTAGAATCAATAGTACATCAATATAATTGAATGCCCAGGGCTAATTTGCGAATTTGCCATTTAGATTTGTAAAGTGAAATCTGTTTATTTTGATTTCACTTCATCAAAATTAGTTTCATAATCAGGCCTCAAAGTACCCATCAACCTATCCCAAAATAAAAAGTATAGTCCGTAATTGCCTTGGGCAAAGCGGTGGTGCTGGTTATGGCAAACTGAGGTATTGATCCATTTTCCGATAAAACTTTTGGCAAATCCTTTGGGATATAATTCCCAACCCAAATGTCCGTATACATTATAAATAATTGATAATAGAAAAAAGATGAAAAAGTGCAGTTTATGAATGGGTATGGTAAATAGAAACACGACAAAAATACCGATTTCCACTACTGCTTCAAGCGGGTGAAAGGCATAGGCGGCCCAAGGCGAAGGGTTTACGGATAGGTGATGTACTTTATGAAAATACGGATACAGTTTGGGATGGTGCATTAACCGGTGGGTCCAGTAAAAATAGGTGTCGTGCATAACAAACATAACCGGGAAAGCCAGCCAGAACCATACCTGCCCGTATTCCTCAATATCCATGTAAAAGGTGGTATGAACCCGTATGTTTTCATTTCGTAAAAACACGATGGGCACCAATGCAAACAAACTGATGGTAATTACGGAATAGCCTATTTCACGAAAATAATCCTTAAGCTTGGGTTGTTTAGTCTGAATTTTTTTCTTGGACAACACCTTTCCCAGAACCAGGTAAAAAAGCACAAAGGCCGTCCCTGCAACCATAAAATAGCGGCCGCCTATAAGTTGCCAAGTGTGGAGGTAATCAAAAAGTTTCATACTTCTTCCTTTGTGTCAAAAAGGTTGAAGTTACTAATCTTTTAAATTAGTTGGTAAGCGAAAGTAATTTTTTGGAAATTTCAGCTTTCTTGGTTTCCAATTCCGTCTTAGCCTCCGGACTTAGGTATTTTGTATTTGCGAGCAGAAAATCAGTGTTTTTTATAAATGTATTGGCCATTTCGGTAAATGGCTTAATCTTCTTAGCCAGGTTTGATTTTCGTTCTTCTTCGGTTGAAGCGTTTATGTCAAACTCAGTGCTTAAACTTCTGTATTGTGGATATACCTCAAGCAGTTTTTTATAATCAACTACCCATTCTTCCATGCGTTTTATTATTTGTTCTTTTTCTGTAAGTACCGTTTCAGGCTTGAGGGTTTCTTCTTTTATTCGGCTTTTTAATTGGCTCAATGTTATGCCATTACTGTCTTTTATGTAAAGTGTCCGTGTTCCTGAATAAAATTTGCCTTCAATAATTTTGCCTTTGTAAAAAATCACGTTTTCGCCTATTAATTTTTGGGTGGCTATATCATATATTTTCCCGTCGCTTGCATTTCCTTTATTGTTTTCCCAATATTTATCCACTTTTAAGCCCAAGTTGATATAAGTTAGCGTATATCTGCCTTTTTCGGTTATTAACTCAGCTTTATAGGTTGGTGTTTCTGGCTTAGTTACCCTATCTGGGACGCGAATATTTTGTTTATTGATATGAAATGGTCCCGAGTAGTTTGATACATAAGCGATGCCTTCGTAAAAGTCATATGCGCTTTCATATTGGGGCTCTATTTTAATTTTTCCTGTAGTGTCAATATAGCCCCATTTGTTTCCTATCATAACCGTTGCCAGGCCTTCTGAGAAAACCCCGGCACTGTTATAGATAAAGTCAATGACCTGTACTCCCTTTTTATTAATGTAACCAATTTTGCTGTTATTTAGAACAGTACAAAAACCTTCATTAAACTGTCCTGTTTTATCAAAACGGGCTGGAATTACTTCCTTCCCGTATGCATTTAAAAAGCCCCATTTATTTCCCGTCAAAAACGGAACTAAGCCTTCTTTATACATAAGTGATTGCGCACCCAGCTTGTCATATTTAAATTCGGTCAGCAGTTTACCGGTTTGGTCTGCTATCGCATATTTTTGGTTTGATGATAAAATAAAATGGCGTTCATCTATTTTTACGGATTCATAAATGGCAGGCACTACAAATACGCCCATTTTATCTATTACCCCCCATTTTCCTTTTAATTTTACCGCTGCTTTACTGTTTTTTTCAAAATTTTGCGCTTCTTCAAATGCCGGCTTGATTATTTCTTTACCGGTTTTATCAATATACCCGTATAGGCCATTAATTTTAACCAATGCGAGTCCGTTTTTGGCAAATGGAAATGCTTCCTCAAAAATGAAGGGTTTTCCGTTGCCTGGAATAACCTGGTTGCCGTTGATATCTATGTAACCTTTATAGTTGTTAATCGTTACTGAAGCGAGTCCGTTTGAATAGTGTCCAATCTTATCATACTCTACTAATTGAATGGTTTTTCCTTCGGGTGAAACTATTTTGAAAAGATTTTCTTGGGCCCACAGGCTTTGAAAAAGGAACGATGCCAGCAGAACTAAAGCCGCTGTTTTGTTAAGTGGGGTGCACATGTTTTCGGTGTATTCTTTTAAAGATTAGAATACATCAAATGTACTTAACTGCAAATGTTGAAAATGATAATGCGTATGCATTATTTTACACAAAAAAAGAGCCGTTCAAGGGAACGGCTCTTTCAGTATGATTTAGCTTACTTTTTTATTGTTCTCCGGTAACGGTAATGTTATCAATTTCCCATGTGGTGGTTTGATTGGTTCCCGTACCGCCTTCATATACCCATCCTAAGCGAACTGTTCCATCAAATGAACTGATGTCTATTAAGCCTGAGCTGGCAAACGGAGCAAAACCGGAAGCCTGCGTAGGTAAGGCATTAAAGTTAAGTTCTGTCCAAGTGGCTGTCCATGGTGTGGCACCGCCGTCGTAATTGTTTGAAATAAACAAGCGAAGCGTTGCCCCATTGTGGAAACCACCTGTGCCGCGGAATTCTAATTTTTCCTGAGTGGTTTGGGTTAAATCAATTTCGGGTGTAATTAACCATGATTTTACGGAAGCCTGTCCGGTACCAAAAGCGGAGCATTCGGCCCAAGGATTTGTACCGCTTGCGCCGGCTGTACCGCTTTTCCATTTTACGGTTCCCACTTCAGATGAATTTACCCATCCGGCAAGCGTAATCAGTGCGTTATCAACCAGTCCGTCGAATTTTTCTTCAAAAAGGGTAACGCTTCCGCCGCCGCCGCCACCGCCACCGCAGCGTGCCTGGTCAAATGTTACGTCGTACGTATCGCGTATGTACAACTGTTTAGTACTCCCAAATACACTGTAAATGGCATACAAGGTTCCTTTGCCAGAAGGCATGGTTTGGTTGGCAAATGTGGCAAATCCACTGTTCCGCAAAATGATTGTATTTCCGTTACAATCTTGGATGGTGGCATTTTTAGATAATTGTAAAACACCGTCAGCATAAGAAAATCCGGTATCGGCCGGTGAAAATTGCACGTTCTCTAATTTGATGAGTCGGTTCTGGTAACTGTCGTCCAATTGTGGAATGCTTACCGTAAGAGCATTTACCGGCTGGTTCAGTGAACCTTTAATAATGTGTTTAGAAATCAAGGTGGAAGGAAGTGCATCTACCTCGGTGGCTGAACCTGCCGTGGCTGCGCCGCCAAGCTGAATCAACCCGTTGTACTCACCCAAAAATAAACCTTTGGTTTTGATGTACACTTTACGGCCAATCATGTAGTTGTTTGATAAGCCGCTCTCATCTAAGCGGATGGCAATACCGGCCGTTGAATCTTGTATAACCAAGGTTTTGTAAAAGTTGCCCGATTTATCATCGGCTGCTACAACCCCGGCAAGTAGGATGGAATCTTCTACTTCAAAACGTGAGCCTGTGTAAAGCTGTTTGAACTGCGCGATGGTCATGGTAGGCGTCAGGTTGGGGTCGGTGCCGTCAACCGGAGGTGCATCGTAATTGTTTTTGATACATGCAGAAAGGGTTGTAACCATAATGGCGGCAACCACTGCCAGTTTTCTGTTTATCATATTCTGAAATTGCATATTGTTGTCTTTATTATAAAGTATGGTTGAATCTTTTTTGTTTCAAATGGTGTTCAATTACATTCTGAAAGCTACGTTAAAGAAGGCATTGATTCCAAAATTATAGAAATATTTCGATGGAAATTTATTCGGATTACGTTCATCAAAGTCAAAACGCAACTGCTCAAAGCCCGATGAAATAAACTTACGGTTATTCGTCATGTTGTTCACGCTAAGTGAGAAAACCATGGTCATCGGACGTTTGATGTTTTTAAATGTTTTGTCTAAACGCCAAGAATAACCGGCAAACATATCCATTGTAAACTGACCCGGAAGTCTTTCCTGATCTACGGTTTGTTCGTATTGTTCGCTCTCCGGATCCATACCTTCAACAGCGGCAGCGGTACGGCGAATCGGGTTTACGTCAACCCAGATCCAATCGAAATAGTTAAAGTTCAAACGCACAAACCAAAACTGCGGAGAGTTGTATGAAAGTCCGATTGTGTTGGCCCATTGCGGCCCCTGTGCCACGTTAAAGTTTTTGAGGTAAACGGTTTGGTTTTCCTGTAATACTTCAGCCGTATTGTCCTGTGTGAGGGTGATGATGGGGCGGTCGATGTATTGTGAACGGCCAATTCCCATGGCTGCATTCATGGCAAATCCTTTGTAAATTTTACCTTCAATACCGAACTCTCCACCGTAATGACGACGGTCGAGGTTGCTAAGGGCCATGTTTACGAATGCATTAAAATCGTCGTGGAAGAAACTTTTGGTTTCAATTCCATCCATAAACTGGGTATAATATCCGGTGGCTTTTACCCGTATTCTGGGTGAATTCCAGATATAACCGGCTTCACCCGACATAATTTTTTCTGAGGTCAGGTTATCGTTGATGTCATTCCGGGTACGTGGTGAAAGGAATACATTGTTCACGTAAGGGGCACGCGTCATATAGCTACCGTTGGCGTATACATAGTGGCGTCCATTGATTTTGTAGGTTATACCGGCCTTCACACCCGGATTGATAAACAGCATTTTTTCAGAATCGCCGAGTGAATTATCGGGGAACAGGCCCACACGGGTTAAACCCGTGCGCCAAAACGAACTAACGGATAAACGGCCGGCCACAAAAAAGTCTACCTTTTTAAAGTTGAATTGGGCCTGAAGCCATGCCTGTCCTTTATGTTGCGAAAAGCGGTACATGGTTCCGTATTTATCGCCTTCTTTCACGATGCGGTTCGGATTATCGAGGTCATTCTGCAATAAAACAGAATCCAACGGAAGCCCGATTTGAGCAAAACGGTTCAGGTCAACATAAAAGTCGCCACCCAGCAAATCGGCCACACGGTTAAAGTTTTCGGTTTGCAGGTATTGGTAAATTAATCCGCCCGAAATACTGATTCTGTCGCTGAATGCATGGTTTACCGTGGTGTTTAAGCCAAATTCTTTGATGGCTTGCACACGTTCGCCCAAAATATAGTTGGAGCGTTTTCCGGTTAAGTTGTTTCCGGCCTCTCCGTTAACGTTATAAACCGTTTCGGTGTTATTGGCATTGGCTTCATACATTTTGTCCCAATTGAGCTGTATGAGCGTTGGATCATTCAGGATGGCCTCGCGCACATCGGCAGCCAAACCGCTGTCAGCTTGGAAACTGGGCAGGTTTCGGTAATAATCGGGAGCCGGGTTTTGGCCATAGTACCAGTCAATGGATGAGTTGGATGTTTGACCGAATTGAAAGGAGGCCGTTGAATTCATGTTGGTTTTTGGAGATATTTTGAATTCATGGTTGAGCATGAAAACCGGCTGGAAACTGTCAAATACTCTTGAGTTCCGTTTTTTGCCGTTTTGATAGCCCCAGTTTGGATTGTAGAACGGATTATCGGCCAGTTCGTACATTTCGCCTATGGCAGGTGCCATTTTACCGCGTCGGGTGGGGGTTCCGAAAGTGGTAAAGCTGATGAGGTGATTCTTTATTTTTTTAGATACGCCCAAGTAATAAGCTTTTCCATCGTAAAAAGTACCCGGAACATATCCCTCACCGGCAATCCGCCAGGAAGCCGAAGCTGATATGGCCCAACCGTTTTTCATCATTCCTGTAGAGTAGGTGGCCATGATACGATGCGTATAGGAACGGTTACCGATGGCATAAGAAACACTGAGTTGCTTACGCTGCCTGGCCGCAATGATATCCATATTGGTGGCTCCGCCTATTTCGCCGAATGAAAATGTGTTCAAATCTAATCCGTAGGTGTTGTCACGGAAACGGAAAACGTCATTTAATCCGCCCCATTTGCTCCAGAAAACTTCTCCGTTTTCCAGGTTGTTCATGGGTAAACCATTGATGAACACGCCAAAATTATCGGCATCGTAACCACGGGTGCGGAAGCGTGCCTGACCAAAGTTGAAGGAGGCCGTGCTCACATAAACGTCGCGGGAAGCGGAAAGTACCCCGGAAATGTTGTTATCGCCCGAACTTCCGGATACCGCATCATTATCACTTGCGCTTACCTCTGGCACAATATCATCAGA
>Ga0075154_10002750_pt1 | contig 11377 bp, 10 predicted proteins | sample JI71714BDNA_FD_70965 | JGI IMG/M metagenome (GOLD analysis project Ga0075154, IMG submission 70965) | Wastewater effluent complex algal communities from Wisconsin, to seasonally profile nutrient transformation and Carbon sequestration -... | ecosystem: Engineered > WWTP > Effluent > Algae... | reverse complement strand
TCACTGGCTGTCACATAGTCCCGGCATTGTCCGGGACTTTTTGTTAGAATAATCGACATAATGCGCAAGCTGAAAATCTAAGTAGTGAGTGAGGATAAAATGGTCACTGAAGTCAAAAATACTACCTTTGATGAGTTTCTGGAATTCCCCTGCTCATTCAATTTTAAAGTTGTGGGCGTGGCCCATGATGATCTAGTGCCGCAAGTGATTGCCACTTTGCAAAAGCATGCTGACGCCAATGACTATTCGCCTTCGATTAAGCCAAGTAGTAAAGGCACTTATCATTCAGTGACCGTGGTGGTCACAGTCACCAGCAAAGCCCATATTGAATTACTGTATACCGAGCTTGGCAAACTGGAACTGGTCCGTTATGTCATGTAAGGTCGGGATAACACTCGATCTTTGGTTGATGCCCGTTATAATGCAGCCAAAATTTTGCCGCGGAGCCTGTTGTGCCTTTAGCTGACGCCCTCATCATTCGTGATTTAGGATTGGTGGATTACACCAGCACCTGGCAGCAGATGCAGCAATTCACCGACCAACGCACCGATGACACGATTGACGAAATCTGGTTGCTCGAACATCCGCCAGTCTTTACCCAAGGGCAAGCTGGCAAAGCTGAACATTTGCTCTTCCCTGGCGATATTCCAGTCGTCCAGGTTGATCGGGGTGGTCAAGTTACTTATCACGGTCCAGGTCAGCTGGTCGCTTATGTGTTGCTCAATATCAAAAGACGCAATGTAGGAGTCCGACAATTAGTCACGCTGATTGAACAGGTTATTGTTAACACCCTAGCCAGCTGCGATGTGAAGGCTTACGCGAAAGCGGATGCACCGGGTGTTTATGTTGATGAGAAGAAAATTGCATCTTTAGGGCTTCGGGTCCGTAAAGGCTGTACCTTCCATGGTTTGGCTTTAAACGTGGATATGGATTTATCTCCTTTTCACCGGATCAACCCTTGTGGTTATGCTGGGATGCAAATGATTCAAAGTAAAGATTTTGGCGGTCCGGTAACCATGGCAGCAGCCAAAACCGAACTTAGTCGTCAGTTTGCTAACTTGTTGGCAGTGACTTCGCTTGAGTATAAGACAGGGTTTTATGACTAACATCACCAAAACAGCTTTAATGGAACCCGGCGTTAAACTACGTGACGCTGAAAAAATGGCTTTGATCCCGGTCAAAGTGCTCCCCACTGAACCGGCCGAAATGCTACGTAAGCCTGAATGGCTGAAGATCAAACTGCCACGTTCGTCTGAGCGCATTGATGAAATCAAAAGCGCGATGCGCAAGCATGGCCTGCATTCTGTCTGTGAAGAAGCATCCTGCCCCAATCTGACAGAATGCTTTAGTCATGGCACTGCAACATTTATGATTTTAGGTGCGATCTGTACCCGACGTTGTCCGTTTTGTGATGTTGCGCATGGCCGTCCGCTGCCACCCAGCGCTGAAGAGCCGGAAAAACTGGCTTTAACTATTAAAGATATGAAACTGAAATACGTGGTCATCACTTCAGTCGACCGCGACGATCTGCGGGATGGCGGTGCTCAACATTTTGCAGATTGTATTCGTGAAATCCGTGAGCAAAGTCCGAATATTAAAATTGAAGTGCTGGTCCCCGATTTCCGCGGTCGCATGGACGCAGCGTTGAATATTCTGACCCAGACGCCACCTGATGTGTTTAACCATAACCTCGAAACCGCACCACGTTTATACAAACTGGCACGTCCGGGTGCAGACTATAAATGGTCATTAGAATTGCTGCGTCGTTATAAAGAAGCTCATCCAGAAGTATCGACCAAATCAGGTCTGATGGTTGGACTTGGCGAAACGACCGAAGAAATCATCGAAGTCATGAGAGATTTACGGTTGCATAATGTTGATATGTTGACCGTTGGCCAATATCTGCAACCTAGTAAACACCATTTACCAGTGCGCCGGTATGTTTCTCCTGCCGAATTTGATGAAATTAAGCGGATCGGTTTTGAGCTTGGCTTTAAGCACGTTGCTGCTGGCCCCTTCGTCCGGTCGTCTTACCACGCAGATCGACAGGCTGCGGGTGAAGAAGTCAGTTAACTCCTTCAAGATCCAGGCTGCAAATGCAGCCTGTTTTTTTAGTCAATACAAGGCTATGCTGTAGCAATCAAATCAGGAGTCGATATGGACCACAGACGATTTAGCCGCATTTTGTTTAGTAGCAATGCCAAACTGCTGAGCAACCAACAAAGTTTCAGTACCGAAGTTCTCGATTTATCACTCCAAGGAGCATTAGTCAAACGCCCGGCAAACTGGGATGTGGCTATCGGTAGTGCAGTACAGCTCCAATTTCAGTTAAACGATTCCGAATTAGTGCTGCAGATGGATACCGTGGTGGCGCATAGTCATCAAGATAACGTCGGACTTCGCTGCGAAAAAATCGATATTGAAAGCGCCAGTCACTTAAGGCGGTTACTCGAACTGAATATCGGCGATGCTGATCTACTCAGCCGTGAGTTAAGCGAACTATCCAATTAAATCTAAATATTCGTGGTGTTCGTTTATCCGCAGCCATATTTAGGCTTCGCTGCTGTGTTGCCTCTCACCTAACGGCTCACAGAACTCGTTTGCTTTGTTTGCATTTCCGCCAACACTTCTTGTGCGGGTGGATAGCCTGCAGCAGCAGCTAATTGCATCCACTGCTGCCAGGCTTGCCAATCTTGTTCCTGCCTTGCCAAGTATGCAAAATAATAGGCTACGGGCATCAATTGTTCCGGTCGCTGAAGCTGTTTATGCATTAACTGAAGATACAAATCCGGCATGCTTAATTCATAGTGCTGTAAATGGCTATCCTGACGCACCACGCGATAGGCTTGCCTGTTGGTATGCATACAGGAGTCAACAGCCGTAAGCTCCACATCTGACGCGGCGATTTGCCATAAATCTAAATAAGCAGGTAAATCATCTAACGAGAATAAGAGATTAGGCGTGATCCGCCCCACCAGACATTCGCTCTCTGCGATTGTGGCAGCCAAAGGATATTCATCGATAAAGCCAAACACATGACTCAGTTCATGGCGTAATAATGGCAATGTCGCAGTATCAGGCAATTGTAACCAGCCATTATTGTAACTAGCGCCACCATGACCTGCGAGCACCAATACATGAGTCGCGTGGGTTTTCAACACCACCTGTTTCAGAACCTGCTCATTACAGTCTATGCGTTCACCCTGCTGCTGGCTGCATGCCAACTCTAAAGCATCGACAAACAGCGGTGCGCTAAAGCATATCGATAGCGTTGATAACTGCTGATCTTGCCGCCACTGTTGTAACAGCTGCTGCCATTGCGTCGCGGATTGCGCTGTGCTCAGGACAGGTTGTAACGTCAAAGCACAGTGTTTTGCGCGTGTTGACGCTTGCTGCTGATTTTCTAAAACATTGTTTTGCATACTGTTTGCAAATAACAACTGCCACTGCTGTTGATATCGCTGTGCTTCAGCGCTTGGAAGTTGCTGCCATAAGCCAAGCTGCACTAAAAAGGGCTGACGTTCCTTGTCCGACAAGGGTAATGATTGCAGCCACTGCGCGAGTTTGGCAATAGTCATGTCCTGTGGGCTTAATCGCAAGACCGCCGCCACCGCTTCAGTCTCGCCAGCTAGAGCAGCTTTTTGATACAAAGGTAGGGCTTTACTCAGTAAATTCTGTTGTTCGGCTGCAATTGCCTGCTGCAAATGCAGATTGGTTTTTATCGCAGGCGCCTCAGAGCAGGCACTAAAAAAGATCCAACATAAAAAAAAGCCAGCAAGCCGGCTTTGTTTTATCAGTTGGCAGCGGCTAATGCGCATGCGACTGTTCTTCCTGCGAAACCACCTGTTGCCTGAGTTTGGCCATTTCCAGCCGAGCATAACGGTGCTCTACAAATTCATAGACATTAGTAGCTAGCGTTTTCTTATAGTACTCAATCGCTTGGGTTGGGTTTTGTTGCAAAGAATGCCACTTTGCAAGATAGAAATACACTTCGCATAATTGCTCTGCCAATTGTTTTGGCTCAGTGACATTGTCACTGGCAATCGCGAGTAACTGTTGCTCGGTCATTTGGCCAAGATAAAAAGCCGCAATATGACGCGCCCATTGCTTTTCATCCAACTGAGGTAAAATCTCAGCCAAATGTTGATCAGCCTCTATCTTAGAAACTTCTATTTCAGCCCAATACAGCCATAATGCCCGATAAGGATCATCTGGCTTCATTTGTTGGAATTTCCTGAAATCTTGTAATGCCAAATCAAGCTTATCGTCATTTTGCAGCGCGATTGCTCGGTTTAAATAGACATATTGATAGTCAGGTTCCAGCTCTAAAGCTGAATCAAAGGCTTCATAAGCGGACTCAAAGTCGCCGCTTAGCGTATGATGAATGCCCAAAAAATTATAAGCGTCCGCCATGTCAGGCTTCAGCCGCAAGGCACGCATAAAATCAAATCTGGCTAACGAAGGTAACCCGACACTGTCGTACATCACTCCGCGATCGTAAAACAATCGTGCGCGTTGTACATCTGTCACTTCGGGCGAAGTCACCATCTCGTTGATACGAGCGATGGCAATCTCAGTGCGAAAAGGAATAGGTTGTGGCTCTGGTGTCAGAGGCTGTTCAACCAGGACACCTGGTTGAACAGTCGACGTCGTGACACAGCCGCTAAGCCCCGCTGCTGCGAGGAGCAGCAGTGGGAGCATGCTAGCCTTAGCCAGCTTAGTTGGCAGCTTCAGCATTTACAGCAGCTTTTTCAGATGCTTCTTTGATACTCAGGCGAACACGACCTTGCTTGTCAACTTCCAGTACTTTTACTTGTACTTTCTGACCAACAGTTAAGTGATCAGCCACGTTGCTGACGCGCTCATCAGAGATTTGTGAAATGTGTACCAGACCATCTTTGCCTGGTAATACATTCACGAAAGCACCGAAATCGACGATCCGTACAACTTCACCCGTATACACTGTACCCACTTCGATTTCAGCAGTGATGGCTTCAATCTTGGCGATAGCAATGGCAGCAGCCTGAGAGTTGGTGGCCGCAATTTTAACGGTACCATCATCTTCGATTTCAATCGTCGTGCCTGATTCTTCTGTGATCTGACGGATCACCGCACCACCTTTACCGATCACGTCACGGATTTTCTCCGGATTAATGCGTAAAGTGTAAATGCGTGGAGCATGTTCAGACAGTTCTTCACGGTGCGTGCTGATTGCCTGGTCCATCACGTTCAGAATGTGAATACGAGCCGCTTTAGCTTGTTTCAGTGCGATCTGCATGATTTCTTTGGTGATACCTTCAATCTTGATATCCATCTGCAGTGCAGTGATACCAGCAGTAGTACCAGCTACTTTAAAGTCCATGTCACCTAAGTGATCTTCATCACCTAAAATGTCAGAAAGAACCACGAAGTCGTCGCCTTCTTTCACCAGACCCATCGCGATACCGGCAACAGAAGCTTTGATTGGTACACCAGCATCCATCAGTGCTAATGAAGAACCACAGACTGAAGCCATTGAGCTTGAACCGTTTGATTCAGTGATTTCAGACACCATCCGTACTGTGTACGGGAATGCTTCAAAATCTGGCATCACAGCGGCTACACCACGTTTTGCTAAACGGCCATGACCGATTTCGCGACGTTTTGGTGAACCAACCATCCCAGTCTCACCAACTGAGAACGGAGGGAAGTTGTAGTGGAATAAGAAATGGTCAGTTTTGTCTGACAGCAAGTCGTCCACTGTTTGTGCATCACGAGCGGTACCTAAAGTACAAGTAACCAGCGCCTGTGTTTCACCACGGGTGAACAATGCAGAACCGTGGGTACGTGGCAGCAGGCCCGTCATCACTGACAATGCACGGATCATTTCGTTGTCACGGCCATCGATACGCGGCTCGCCTTTGATGATGCGGCTACGAACAATTTTACTTTCCAGGTTGTGGAAAATTTCGCTCGCTTCAGTCTCGTTAAAGCTTTCGCCTTCAGCCAATTCAGCTTTGATTTTGGCAAACACTTCAGCTTTGATCGCGCCGATACGCTCGTAACGTTTCGCTTTTTCAGTGATGAAGTAAGCTTCGCCAACTGGTCCAGTCGATAAAGCTTCGATTTTTGCAATCAGTGGTTCGTTCTTCGCGGGAGCAACCCAGTTCCAAGCGGGTTTGCCACCTTCAGCAGCAAATTCAGCAATGGCGTTGATCGCCGTTTGCATTTGGTCATGACCAAACACCACAGCACCTAACATGACTTCTTCTGATAACACACCCGCTTCAGATTCAACCATCAATACTGCATTGGCAGTACCGGCAACCACTAAATCTAACTTACTGGTTTTTAATTCTGTTTCTGAAGGGTTTAAGACGTATTGGCCATCAATGTAACCCACACGGGCTGCGCCTAACGGGCCGCTAAACGGGATACCAGAAATGGCTAAAGCTGCAGAAGTACCTAACAGCGCCACGATATCCGGCTGGATTTCTGGTTGTACTGAAACAACGGTCGCAATGACCTGAACTTCGTTGGTGAAGCCTTCAGGGAATAATGGACGGATTGGACGGTCGATTAAACGAGAAGTTAAAGTTTCGCCTTCTGAAGGACGGCCTTCACGTTTGAAGAAACCACCTGGGATACGACCGGCGGCATACATTTTTTCTTGATAATTCACAGTCAGTGGGAAGAAGTCCTGACCTGGTTTTGCTGCTTTTTTACCTACAACAGTGACTAAAACTGAAGTGTCACCCATGCTGACCAACACGGCACCGTCAGCTTGACGGGCGATAACGCCGGTTTCCAGAGTTACAATGTGTTGGCCGAACTGGAACGATTTTACAATTGGATTCACGTGGTTATTTCCTTTGTGATGTACGCGTGGACTGGGGCTCTGCTGAACCTTAAACGCGGTATTTTTTGGGTCGATTTTTCGCGTCACAGTATAGCTTGTAAGCAATCACAAAAGATAGCCGCGCGCTCGTGGCGAGCACATAAAAACTTGTGAGAAGCGATGTTAGCCTTGGAAGAGATATGCCGCAGCAGTGGAGACAGCAATTGCCTTTGCCTTTGTCTTTGCCTGTGCATGTGCCTTTGCCGAGAAGCATCTTAAAATCAGAGATGAAGGCAACAAAAAAGGAGCCGAAGCTCCTTTAATGTTCTCACGAGATTTAAGGGGTCGATTAACGACGCAGACCTAAACGCTCGATCAGAGTTGCGTAACGAGTTGCATCTTTACGCTTTAAATAGTCTAACAGTTTACGACGCTGAGAAACCATGCGCAGCAGACCACGACGAGAGTGGAAGTCATGCTTGTGGTCAGCGAAGTGAGGTTGCAGCTTAGAGATTGTGGCAGTCAGCAGTGCAACTTGCACTTCTGGTGAACCAGTATCGTTCGCAACAACGCCGAAATCGGCCAGAATTTTTGCTTTTTCAGCGGTAGTTAGTGACATAGAATCCTCCAGGATTATTTAAACAAGCTGTCGCCAGGCACTAATCCAGCAGACAACCAAAAATGAGCGCGCATTCTAGCACGCTCAAAACGAATTACAATTGCTATTTTCAGCTGGCCTGAAACTGACTGGTGTTCAACAGACGCCGAACCGCCAAAACACCCTCAGCAACAGCACCAATCCCGATAAACTGCCCTGCTTCGGTGTACAGTTTAATGGCAGCTAAAGTCGGTGCAGTTTGTAATGATTCTGCTTCATTATCGCTGAGCAGCACGGTCTGTCCATGCACCAATCGTTGATGTTGCAACGGATTGATCACCAATTCTGCCAAACCAAGCAGCGCTTGGTCCATCGGCAGCAACAGCGCATCCAAAGCTTGCCAATCTTGCTTGTCGTTCAGTGGCACCAACTCGCTTTCAACCCGCATCTGACTGGCCTGAAACGGCCCGACATGAATACGGCGCAGCGCGCTCACATAAGCACCAGAACCAAGTGTTTCGCCCAAGTCATCAATCAAAGTGCGGATGTAAGTGCCTTTGCTGCAATGCACCACAAAAGTGGCGTCCTGACCGTCAAAGGACAACAAATCAAAGCGGAAAATATTGATAGGCCTTGCTTCACGTGGCACCGTAATGCCTTGCCGCGCATATTTATACAGCGGTTGGCCTTGATACTTCAGTGCCGAATACATGGTTGGAATTTGCTGTTGCGGTCCGCGAGCTTTTATCACGGCCGCTTCCAAATCAGCCTGACTGAAGTGGATTGGCCTTTGACTGATGATTTCACCAGCGGCATCGCTGGTATCAGTACGAACGCCAAATCGAGCGGTCACTTCATAGGTTTTGTCGGTATCAAGCAGGAACTGACAAAACTTAGTCGCTTCACCAAAACAAATTGGCAATAAACCAGACGCCAGCGGATCGAGCGCACCGGTATGACCAGCTTTTTCAGCCTGATATAACCAACGGATGCGCTGCAAAATACCGTTACTGGAAACTTCTAATGGCTTATCCAGCAACAAAATGCCATTCACCTGACGACGAGCCACGATCTATTCTTCTTCGTCTTTTGCTTTGGTCGCAGGAGCGTCGATATCTTGACCTGCCGCAATCCGTTTTTTCTCATCGGATTTGCGCACAGTTTCTACCAGATTCGCCATCCGGATCCCTTCATCCAGCGACTTGTCAAAGTAAAATCGAATCGTTGGCACAATACGAGCTTGGATACGTTTGGCGATTAAACTACGGATATAACCCGAAGCGTCGTTCAGGATATTCAGGTTTTCCTGCACTTTCTCTGGCGCCATACCTAAAAAAGTGACGTAAATTTTGCCATGCGATAAATCGCGTGACACTTCAACATCTGACACGGTAATCATCGTGTGTAGACGTGGATCTTTAATTTCGCGTTGCAGAATGACAGCAATTTCCTGCTGCATTTGCTGCGATAACCGGTCCACCCGGCTGAATTCTTTAGCCATAATCATTCCAACTCTTTTTTGCAGAAACAAACAGGGGCACCAGGCCCCTGCTATACACTGCTTATCTTATAAATCAATCACTTGTGTTACAGAGTACGCACAACCTGAATGACTTCAAACACTTCAATCTGATCGCCTTCACGCACATCGTTGTAGTTCTTCACGCCGATACCACACTCGAAGCCGTTACGAACTTCCGACACGTCATCTTTCACGCGACGCAGTGACTCTAGTTCACCTTCGAAGATCACCACGTTGTCACGTAGAACACGAATTGGTGCATTACGTTTCACCACACCTTCGGTGACCATACAACCAGCGATTGCGCCAAACTTCGGCGAACGGAACACTGCACGAACTTGCGCCAGACCAATGATCTGTTGTTTGAACTCAGGCGCTAACATACCGGTCATTGCTGCACGAACTTCGTCTAACAACTCATAAATGATGCTGTAGTAACGTAAGTCAAGTGACTCATCTTCAACGATTTTACGCGCTGTTGCATCAGCACGGACGTTAAAGCCGATGATGATTGCAGATGAAGCAGCGGCCAGGGTTGCGTCAGTTTCAGTGATCCCACCGACACCACTACCAATGATGCGAATTTTCACTTCATCTGTCGACAGGCGGCTTAATGATTCACTGATGGCTTCCACAGAACCCTGAACATCCGCTTTTAACACGATATTCAGTTCAGAAACGTCGCCGTCTGTCATGTTCGCAAACATGTTTTCCAGCTTGGCTTTTTGTTGACGTGCCAGTTTCACATCACGGAACTTGCCTTGACGATACAGGGCAACTTCACGGGCTTTACGCTCGTCTTTCACTACTGTGACTTCATCACCAGCTTGAGGCACGCCTGATAAACCAAGGATTTCTACTGGAATAGACGGACCAGCTTCTTTCACTTCTTTACCATTTTCATCGCGCATTGCCCGAACACGGCCATATTCAAAACCACACAATACGGTGTCGCCCTGACGTAAAGTACCTTCCTGCACCAGAATAGATGCAACAGGACCACGGCCTTTATCCAAACGGGATTCAATCACAGTCCCGCGGGCAATGCCCTGACGGACGGCTTTTAATTCCAGTAATTCAGCTTGGTTCAGAATCGCTTCTAACAGGTCATCAATACCCGCGCCAGTTTTGGCAGAGATTGGTACGAATTGAGTGTCACCACCCCATTCTTCTGAAATAACGCCATATTGCGATAATTCATTACGAACCCGATCCGGATCAGCATCAGGTTTATCCATCTTGTTCACTGCAACCACTAACGGCACACCAGCAGCTTTCGCATGCTGAATTGCTTCTTTGGTTTGTGGCATCACACCATCATCTGCAGCAACCACCAGAATCACGATATCTGTGGCTTTGGCACCACGGGCACGCATTGAAGTAAAGGCGGCGTGACCTGGTGTATCAAGGAATGTCACCATGCCGCGATCGGTTTCAACATGATACGCACCGATATGCTGCGTAATACCACCGGCTTCGCCAGCTGCTACTTTCGCTTTACGGATGTAATCCAGTGTTGAAGTTTTACCATGGTCAACGTGACCCATCACGGTCACAACAGGAGCACGTGGCTCCAACTGACCTTCACCTTCACGATCTGCCATCACTGTTTCTTCTAACTCGTTTTCACGGGTTAACGTAAACTTGTGACCCATTTCTTCACAGACAATGGCAGCAGTTTCCTGATCGATGACTTGGTTGATAGTCGCCATGGCGCCCATCTTCATCATCACTTTGATCACTTCAGATGCTTTGACGGCCATTTTTGCAGCCAGTTCAGCCACAGTAATGGTTTCACCAATCTTCACTTCACGCTCCACAGGCTGCGCTGGTTTATTAAAACCATGCTGCATACTGGTTGGGGTTTTCTTCTTCTTGTGGCGATTGGCGCGGTTGAATGCATCTTTATCGTCAGCGTCATCTTTTTTCTTGGCTTTGCCAACTGGCGCTTTTTTGCCATGACGACGACCACCACGCTCATCACGGGCATCAACTTCGTCTTCTGCCTGCTTCGCGTAGACGTTTGAAGTCAAGTGGTAATCACCTACTTCAACCGGCGCTTTTTCTTCTTTAGCCCAACGTTCAGCATTTTCTTCCGCTAGCTTGCGGGCTTCTTCTGCCTGACGTTGTGCATCCAATTCTAATTTACGCAGACGCTCAGCATCTTGCTGCGCAATGATGCGGTCTGCTTCACGCTTAGCATCTTCTTTCGCCTGACGACGTGCAGCTTCTTCAGGATCATCCTTCAACAGCTGAGCACGAGCTTCATCGCGTTTTTTCGCTTCTAAAGCCTTGCGTTCAGCTTCTGCTTTACGTTCAGCTTCTTCTTTGATTTTGCGCTCGGCAGCAGCTTTTTCAGCAGCTTGACGTGCTTCTTCAGCTTTTGCAGCTTCCTCAGCTAAACGAGCTTCTTCAGCTGCCGCAGCAGCTGCGTCATCAA
>Ga0075154_10002748_pt1 | contig 11378 bp, 8 predicted proteins | sample JI71714BDNA_FD_70965 | JGI IMG/M metagenome (GOLD analysis project Ga0075154, IMG submission 70965) | Wastewater effluent complex algal communities from Wisconsin, to seasonally profile nutrient transformation and Carbon sequestration -... | ecosystem: Engineered > WWTP > Effluent > Algae... | reverse complement strand
GACTTGGTTTTGCATCCTTATAAGCCCCCTTAATTTCTCCACTGCTTTTAAAAAAGGTGGGATAGCTGTATAAAACCTTTTGTCCATCACCCCAAAATTGTCCAGGGGTAAATGTTAATCTAATCCTACCTTCTTTAAATTCAATTTGAAAAGAGTATTCCATATCATATTCTTGTTTCATTCCTAAAGATTTATAGAACCAAGCATTCTTTTTATATCCGTCAATTCTGATAGTTTCGTTTTCAATATTAGCTTTTAAAACCTCTTTTGGATTTTTGTAGTTTTCTTGTACCCAATTGATTGTTTTCTGGTAAAGTTTAGAAATACTGAAGCTGTCAATATTTACTACAATAGGCTGAACACCATCTTTTGTCAACTCAAATTTTGGTAAATCTTGAGAAAACGCTACGGTTGCTGTCAATAATAAAACTGATAGAAAGATTTTTTTCATTTTGTTATGGTTTTATAAAATTTATGGTGTCAATACACTTGCTTACAACGTTCGGGCTTGGCGTTGTGGCTGCAATAGCGTTCTGTCAAGCTGGGGCTGGGACTGAACAAAGGTAAGGTGTTGATGTTTTATTCTGTTGATTGGCAATATTCGTCGAGCCTGAGCTGAAGCTAAATAGTATCACTACTGTTGAGGTTTAAAGGTCAAGCAGCCATAACGCCAAACCTTTTGTTGTAGGTAGCCCTATTGCGAACTGTCCACCAAAAGCTGTTACCTATACTTAGAGAGTGTCCAAGAAGCGTAGGGCAAGGCTGGCTGTTATGCAAGGTTGGGTTTTGTGTGTTGGCTTTTCCCGAGGGGTCGGGACAGGTTGTGAGCCTTGCATAAGTGCCTGACTTGCTGCGTAGGCTATCTTTATATTTGCGGAAAGAATATTTACCAAAGCGTATTGAAAAAACATTGTCGCAATCTGCAATTTTGTCAATGCGTATGAAAATTATATAAAAGCGGTCGGTAATTATGTCAATGCAAATTAGAGTTGTATAAAAGCAAGTGAAAATTTTGTAATTGCGGTCAATCGTTTTGTCAATGCGGATGAAAATTATAAAAAATAGGGTTGCAATTATAGTTTTTGTCCTTGCAGGTTGTGTCCAACAGTTAAGAATTTAGAAAAAGGGCTTTACTGTGTCTGTAAAACCCTTTAACGTAAATTGTCAGCCTTTTGCTCTTTTAAATTCAATTCCGCTGACTTGTGCATATTGGTGGCTTGTAGAGTTGAAAACTGATTTGATATAGGCTTTAACATCTAAGGCAATGTCCACTAAGCCTGTTGTGTCGGCATAAAGTAAATTGTCCCTGCTGATACGGCTATTGCTCCAAGTAGTATTTGTGTTCACAACATTGGTATTTGCCGCTTTAAGTTCTGTCAAATAAGTTTGAAGTGTCGCCACTTTTAGTTCTGTTTCGTTGGGGTTATATTCAGTATGAGAATTAACCAATTCTATTAAACCATTAAAATGCTCTACTAAATTATCATAGCTCTGTTGAGAAGATGAAGCTGTTGCAGGGGGAGGAGTTGTTGGTGTTGAAGCCTCATCCCCCGCCTTCTCCAAAGAAGAAGGAGCTGAAGAAGAACCGTTGGCTCTTTGTCCTTGCAATTTTCTGTTAATTGTTTTTGCACCTTCAATAACAGTATCTGCAACACCTGAAACAGACAAAGCATTTACGATTCTTGTGCCTAATGATTTTAAGTTGGAATAAGCATCCATTCTTGCATGGGTTGCATTGTTGAAAGTTGTTTCATTTGCTTTGCAATCTGCAATGGCTGCTTTTGCTGCTGTTAATAATGTTTGCAGATTGGCAACTTTTAACGCATCTCTCGAAGGGTTATAAGTTGCTCCATAGCCTGTGCAAAATGAAACCAAGGTTTCAAAATTGGCTACATTTTTGGCATGACCGGTTTCTGATGTTGATGGCATAGTTTAAATTTTTTAGTTAAGCTAATTTACTGAAAAGTTGAAAGTGATATGATGAATTATTGTAAAACAAAAAAATTAACGACTTATTTGCTTTACCAAATTATAGTAAAATCTTTCTAACAGTCTCATGTTTTCAGTTACAATATCTGCTTCTGCATAAAGCCCATTTCTAAATTTCAGTTCTTTTTTATAGTTGGTAATTAAACCTTGTGGTAAAGCAACTTTTGCTAAATAACCACTATCGGTAGGAAGTTTATTGATATAATCAATTTTGCCAACAACAGCTCCAAATTGTTCGTAGGGATAAGCCTGAAATTTTAGTAACACTTCCTGCCCTTGCTTTACTTTACCAAAATTGTATTGTGGTATCAGCATTTCAACAAAATAATTGGTGTTATTTGGTTGAATATAAAAGAGAGCTTGTCCGCTTCTTATTTCTTGATTTTCTTGAAAAAAGCCAGTAAAGGAAACTGTACCATCTATTGAGCTTTTTAGCAAGTACTTGTACTCCCAAGCCTGTAACTGACTTTTAAACGTTTGCAAAGCCTGTATGAAAATACTTTTTTGTACAATAATCTGATTTTCCAGTTCAGCTATTTCTTTACGTTTTTCGTTTTGCTGGCTTTCATTTGAAACAATAGATGAATTGATTTGAGGCAATGTCATTTTTTTAGCAATGAGTTTACTTTCTTCATTACGATAATCCATCGAAGAAATGACTTTATCTTTTGCCAAAGATTCGTTTGCTTTAAAAGTTTCGTTAGTTAAGGAAAGGTCTTTTGTTAGCAATTCTTTTTGTGCATTTAATATGATGTTTTGCTTTTGGATATTTTGTAAATCTGTTTGAAGCATTACTCTTTTATGCAGGTAGAAACCATTACTTAAATAATTTTTAAAAGTGATAAATGCCTGTATAAATGTTTGATAGTTTGTTTGTACTTCACCCAATTGATTAGCAAATGTTTGATTGCTGCTGTTAGAAAAAAAACGTACTATTTCATTTGTTTGATTATTTTCTATCGTTTTATTGATGGCTTCAACCTGTTTACTTAGCTGCAATACTGCATCTGGATTAGCCAAACTTTCCATATAAGCCATTACTTGCCCAGTATGTAAAGTGTCATTTTCTTTTACCAACACTTTTATCAATTTACCATCTGTATGCGTAATGATTTCTTTTGGAGCATTAATGCTATTCAACTTAGCTTTTGAAACAACCAAATCGGGGTATTGAATGAACCAACAAACAATTGCAAGGCTGACGAGAATAATAAAGAAAGCAGTAATACCCCAACGTATTATAAAATTGGGTTTATGGCTAATAAATTCCTGCACTTCTCCGCTACGAAGCAGCGTATTGTTTAAAGATTCTTCTACTATTGAATGATGTTCAAAGTGTTGAGGCATATTATTTTAGTTTCCTAATTCCAATTGGTTTTTTACAAGCTCGTAATAGTAGCCTTTTTTATTTGATAATATTTCGTGTGTACCTTCTTCTACAATTTCTCCGTTTTGTAGTACTACAATATTATCGGCATTTTTAACAGTACTTAATCTATGGGCTACAATAACAACTGTTTTGTTGATAAAGAATTGCTGTAAGTTTTCTAAAATTACTTTTTCGTTGTTGGCATCTAAGGCATTGGTTGCTTCATCAAAAAAAACAAAATGGGGATTTTTGTAAACAGCCCTTGCAATTAATATTCTTTGTTTTTGTCCTTGACTTATTCCATTGCCTTCTGCACCAATTTTAGTATTGAAACCAAGAGGCAATTGTTCTATGAATGGCATTATGTTAGCAACCTTGCAAGCATTTAATAGATTGATGTAATCAGGCTTTTCATCTGTAAGGGCTATATTGTTTGCAATGGTATCATTAAAGATATAACCATCCTGCATAACACTACTGCATTGGTCTCTCCAAAAATTGTGGCTAATACTATTTAAGTTAGCTTCTCCAATTTTAATATCACCTTTATAATGTTCATAAAACTTTAGTAATAGTTTTAGTAAGGTTGTTTTGCCACTGCCACTCATGCCAACAATGGCAGTAGTTTTTTTATCTGGAATAGATAGATTAATATTTTTCAGCACAGGCTCATTGCCTGCTCCAATGTAAGTGAAAGAAAGATTTTGCAGATGAATGGTTTTATTTTCGGGAAGAAAATTTTGTAAGTTATGTTGCTTAGGTTCTTCATCTTCTAAAGAATGTATTTCATTTAATCTTTCCAAAGATAATTTGGCATCCTGTGCCTGTTGCATAAAACCTATAAGCTGCTCTATGGGGCTGTTTAACTGCCCAATGATATATTGAATAGCTAACATTGCACCCAAAGTTAGCTGCCCCTCTAAAACTGATTTAGCCACAAAAAAAGTAATAACTAAATTTTTTCCTTCATTAATTAAGAATGCACCTGCTTGTTGGTATTGGCTGATAGATAGACCTTTGAAACTTAGCCTGAATAATGCTGCTTGTAAACGTTCCCATTCCCAGCGTTTTGGTTTGTCGCAATTGTTTAAGCGGATTTCCTGCATACCATGAATCAATTGCATGGTAGCTGTATTTTCTTTACTGGCTAAAGAAAAACGCTGAATATCTAACTTGCGACGATAGCTTAAAAAAAAGCGTATCCAAAAAAAATACAAAATGCTACCTGAAAGAAAAACAATAAAAACAGGTACACTATAAATAAGTAATACTACTGAGAAAATAACCAAATTGAATAGTGAAAACAGCGTACTTAATGAACCTGCTGTAAGAAATTGCTGAATACGATTGTGGTCGCCAATACGTTGTAAAATATCGCCTGTTTTCTTGGTATCAAAATATGAAACTGGGAGTTTCATTAATTTAATCCAAAAGTCGGACAAGATGGAAATATTTATTCTTGTGCCGATGTGCAATAATATATGACTGCGTATAAAATCAGTTACAGTTCTGCCTGCAAATAAAAAAAGTTGAGCAAATAAAATGAGATAAATGTATTGCAGATTTTTGGTGTTGATACCTACATCTATAATGCTTTGTGTGAGGAAAGGAAAAATTAATTGCAATGCACTTGCAACTAACAAACCAATTATTAACTGTACAAAATATTTTTTATGCTGTGCAAGGTATTGGGTTAAAAAGCCCCAACTGATATTGGGGGCTTTCGTTTCTGATTGATTATAAAAATTTGGGGTGGGTTCTAATAAAAGTGCAATGCCTGCAATATCATCCGTTGTACCCAACCATTTAGAACAAAATTCTTGTTTAGTGTATTTAATAATTCCACTTGCTGGGTCGGCAACTTCAATTTTTTTAAGTGTTGAGTTGGGCGTTACTACTACAAAATGGTTTTGCTGCCAATGCACAATACATGGCAGAGGGGCTTCATTCATTAGTTTTTCAAAAGATATTTCCACACTTAACGTTCTAAAACCAATTTTTTCTGCAGCATCGCTAATGCCGTAAAGGTTTACACCTTCTTTGCCCAATTGTGTGTATTGTCTTATTTTTTCGATATTAACCCTACGACCATGAAAATTGCTTATCATAGATAAACAGGTAGGGCCACAATCCATTTGATTAAGTTGGTGAATTGTAGTAAATTTCATATTGTACTACTCTGCTATAAGTTTGTCTAACAAAATTTTAAGTTTTGGGTCGCTTGGTCGGGGAGCGTCAGAATCAACAATCTCACCTTTTTTATTAATTAGTATATATCGTGGAATCGTTTCTAAATTGTATTTATACTTCAGTTTTGAAGTATTAAAATCCTTCAGCAAATAATTGTTGTCAAGATTACTTAATAATTCTACTTTACATGCTTCTTTCCAATTTGAGAAAAGTTCATCTATTGAAATTAAAATGTAAACAATCTTGTTTCCATTTTTACGGTATCCTATAATTTCCTTAGTTTCTTTCATTTCTTGTCTACACGGATTACACCAGCTAGCCCAAAAATCCAGATAGATTACTTGTCCTTTATTTTGCTGAATAACCTTATCCAAAGTTCTACTTTGACCTGATATATCTAAAATATCATTTTTGTTATTTAGTTCGCTTTTAGATATATAATTTTCTATGACAAATTGCTTAAAGTTTGAGTCTGTAACAGTATTTAAGTATCGCATTGTGTATGATTCTAATTTTTCTCTTGATTTAATCTTGATGTTATAAAGCCAGTCCAATAGAACTCTATCTCTTAATTTACCAGAATAATTATATTCACAACTATCATACATCAAAAAGACATCATTAGCAGTTTTTACATTTTTAATCCATTTTGATTGATTATAAGTTGATACTAGGGAAATGAAACTGCTAGAAATGTTATTGCTATTTTGCCTAATGTAACCATTTATACTATCTTGAATTCTTTGTTTATCACTATGGTTTGATACCGTATATCTAATCAATTTGTGCATGTAGTACTCACAATCAATTACTGATTTAATAATTTTGAAATCAGAGGTTGACAACTTTTCTTTATTAACTAAAAGTGAAGTAATAGAGTAATCGTATAAATTATTTAATAATGTAATCTTTTGCTGTTCAGTATTAAGTTTCTTTGTATTACTAGCATAAAGGAAAATACTTTTTCCAGAATCAGTTAGATTTATAAAAAAGTTAGTTAAGAAGGAGTTTTTTTTATTAGAAGTACATCTAAAACCATTACTTGTAATTTTAAAAGATACGGTATCACCTGGAAACAAAAGAATAGGGACTTGCCTATTCACACAATAGTTGTATAAAATTGGACTGGTAGTGTATATTCTTTTTTTTATTGTTGTATCTCTCTTAATATCGATGAATATGTCTTGTTTTATGTTTCCAAAGTTGTCTTGATAATTGAATACAGCAACATCATTTTTTTTCAGATTGATTATGATAAGAGTACTGGAGTCTTCGTGAATATCCCCTTTATTATGTATAGTTTTTTCCCCTCGTCCAGTACAATTATTGAAAGTAAAAATTAGGATCAGAAACAAGTAGGTTATTTTATTCATAATGAGTCTACGATTTTAAAAATATTAAAAACAATATAGCCGCAGTAAAATTTTACTACGGCCATATTAGTTCCATTAACGAAATTCAACAACTCCTTGTAGCCATGTGGCACTTGGACAACTTTTGCAACACCAGTGTCCTGTTGCAGCACTTGAAGCATTATTTGCTGCCGTACTTAAATTGTCAGACATATAAGCGTTAATTTGTCCATTTACCTGAGCAAAGCAGGTGTATGAAACGCTTGCACCAGCTTCAGCTTCTGCTAAACCGCCAGAAATTTTCTTTTGAGCTTCTCTGCTCAAGATGCTTACACCTTGTAAGCTTGCAATTGTTTTTAGCATTGTTTTTTGCTTTAATTGTTTTAAAAATAATTGTTTTATGTGTTGTCGACTAACACCATTGTTTGAGATGCAATTTTTACATCATGCTCTTTTGCCTCCATTTCATAATGAATAATTTCTTCAATAAAATAATTCAAGTCTGCTTTGTCATACCAGTTTGGAAAAAGCTTACCATTAATAAAAATTGCTGGGCTATAGTTAATGCCGTTTTGTATGCACCAGTTTTCGTTATTTTTCAGGTGTTTTAATTCTGTTTCATATTCATCAGAGTTAGTAATGTGTTTGTATAAATTTTCTGTTATTTTATTATTATACCACTTAGTAAGTACTTCTCTTGGATTCCTTTGTTTAATGATTTGTGAAAGTAAATAGATAGCGGCCTTAGTTTTTTTGCTTTCTAATTGATTAGGATTCGCCAATAAACGATAATTGACAGAAATTGTGTCAGAGTGTACTTTTATTAGATTATTCAATATTTCATTGGTATAACCGCATATTTGGCAATTAGGACTTAAGATAGCCGTTATATTTAGTGATGCTTTTGAGTTTCCCACTGTAAAATCTTGCAAATCCTCCATTTCCATATTGTGTGCTATTTGATTTGAATAGAATGGAATAAAAAGGTGATAGTTTCTTCTGAATGAAAGTTCATTGATGTTTAGGGTTTTATATTTAGCTGCTCTATAAAGAAATGGTTTTAAAAAAAACCAAAAGGATACTACAATTAACGCAACGAGAAAATAGGATAAGAAAGATTGGGCATTTATTCCAAAGGAAGTATCATTATTAAAAAAGTAAATTGTGGCTATAATACTTTGCAGCAGTAATACCCCTATAATTGCTAAACATAAAGGACACCATTTTTTTACTATAAATTTTTGAACATAAATTGAATATAAAGAAATGGGCAGTACAAATAGACTAATTGAGAATATGAGATTATTCGGTTTTAGGTATAAAGAACTTGATGAAAAAGAAAAAAGAAGTTGAGCAGAAAAAAACAAAATACAGAGGTCACTCAGCCCAATGTTTTTATAAATTTTAGCTGTTTTGGATGTCAATACAGCACTACAGCTCGTGTTTGTATTTAGGTTGCAAACCTTGCTAAGGATTGTTAAATTAAAACCTAACTCGTGTACAATAATAAGCGTAGAGATTAAGATACCTATTATAGATGTTACAAAATGAGTAGCTAAAAAAATATTTAGTGAGTTTATATTTAAAAGAATAAAAAGGCTCACTATAGTAGCAGCTAATAATAACGGTAAAAATTTATTGGGGGTTAACCTAAAACTCTTTTTGTATTTTTTATCAATTATTATAACTAAACCATTCCACTTATCTGTAAATTCTTTGAGAGTTACAGTGATAGAATTATTATTCCCAGTATCAACAATTAGTTTCTCATTGTTTAACAATTGAGCCAGCACTAAGGAATTTTGACTCCCATTTGCAACTACCGCAAGAAAAGGATCTTTAAGTTTTATAAGGCTTTCTTTGGGAATTTCGGCTACAGAGTTTTCAATGTTCAAATCATTCAAGGTATCCGAAATAGAAACAATATCACCACTATCAGGATGTGAAAGAAATAGTGTTTCGAGCTTGCTTTTGTCAAATGAATAACCAGAATTAGAAAGCCATTTAAGAAGAATATTTAAAACTTGATTATGCATTGTAAATTCTAAGATTGTAAATGGAAGCAATAGCAAATGTGTAGTTGCGTACACAAAATAATATTAAAAGAATTAAAAACATGGTAGCCGTAAGGCTACTTTTTTCAATTTTTTTTCATTTTCTGAAACGCTTTACTGGCGTATGTTTTAAGAGATGAGTAGAGTGAAATTATACCTAAGTATAATTTTTGAACTAATGTTTTACGGTGTTTTTAGAACAAATGCTGATATAATGCTACAATTTTGATGATACCTAAACTAAGCGTAAGCATAGCAAGGTCGTGGCTGTTTGTTACATTGAACTTTTGCAGTAACAGGGAATTATATTTTTTTACAGATGCAATACTTTTATTGAGTAGTAATGCAACCTGTTCCTGCGAAAACCCTGCTGCATTTAGTTGAAGACATAGAATGTCTCTTTGTGAAAGGTTGCTATGTTTAATCTCAATTGTAGTTTGCGTTGAAGTAAATGCAGGTTTGAGGGTATGATTAAATTGACTTAGAATGTCTATGTATTTTTCGTTCTCAAATAATATTGAGGTTAGCTTGTTTTCAAAAATATTTTCATCGTTATACAAGTGAAACACTACAGTATTTTTTACTAAAATAAACTTGGTAAAAAAAGCATCTCCATTTTCTGTTAGAAACTCTCCAATAACACTTGTGGATGTATGCGATGAAAGTCCTATTATTTTAATTGTGGGAAAGAGTTTTTTGCAAAGAATTGTTGTAAGTAAACCATCACACCCCGGCATTTGCATATCCATTAAAATAATGCTGGGAAGTTCTTTTTTAGCAAATAGTTTTAAGATTAACTCTCTGCCATTTTTTGCAATAAAATCTATTTGATAATTTTTAGTTTGCTTAATAGCGTTTTGAATTCTTAGCAAGTCAGCATCGTTGTCTTCTGCAATAGCTATTTTAATTTTAGTATTCTTATTGCTGCTTACTTTAGGATTCATAAAATAATGATATGTTGATGTTTTGTTTTGTCGTTCAATAGAATTACTACTGCTTGTTGAAGCATGGCGGTGTGCAGCTCTTTTGCAAGGTTGGTTTTGTGCGTTGGCATTGTGTGCCTTGCAAATGTGCTGTAAACTGTGTGTGGGCAAATTAGCAAATGTCAAGAGGGGGAGTTTGAGATTTGTCTAAGGGTTACCTACAACGTCCCAGGCTTTACGTTGGCAGGACGGCTTTAGTCGTCCTGCTTGGAACTGGTGTTGAATAAAGATATTTAGTTACAAACAAATTCTGTTGCCGAATAGCGTTCGGTCAAGCCAAGAACAAAAGCCAAATTGAAATACAAAAGTTGGGAGGCTTGACTCGTCAGCCCTGCTGACGTAAAACCTTATGTTGTAGGCAGGCATTTTTTTCTGTCTTTAGCCAAATAGTTTTGAAAAGAACCCTTTTTTTATAGGTTTTTCTATACCCCAAAGTAATTCATCATTACATCTTATTGCACTGTCTATGTTTGACCCAAACTTTCCACAAGCAAAACCATATTTATTTGGTTTGTTTCGTAAGTCTGCAATTAAAAAGTTCTCATCGAGTGTTAATGCAAAATTTTTAAGTAATGTGTCATTTGAATTTCTAGCTTCAACAATTTCAATAAAGTCATTATTGTTTTTCCAAATGTCAAATACAGTCTTTTCGTGAATAATATTTAAGTTTGAATTTTCTATGTCTTTACCATATTCATCAATATGTGTTAAAAATTCTGAAAGATTTTCTGAATGTTTTACTATTACTGATGGATCGTGACAAACGTAAAAGACATTTCCCCAATTTCCTTTACTATCAATATCTAAAATCCAAAAGTTACCAAATCCATCGTGTCCAAGTTGCACAGAATTTGGAAAGATGTTTTCAAAGCCAAATTGTCCAACACCGTCAAAAGTAATTTCGTCAAAGCCGTAAAATTCAAAACCTTTGGTAAACCTTAAAAGCTCTCTAACATCACTTGGAATTTGTCCTGTTGGAAGTCCTTTTGCGATGTTGTCAATTTCACTGTCTGTCAAGCCTGGCAGCAATTCAATTTTATATTCGTCTCCGTCTTCGGAAACATACGTCTCCTTTAAATGTGATTTTAATTGTTCAGTTAGTGTCATACCGTGAAGTGTTTTTTATGCTTGCCTACAACGAAATAGGCTTGCTGCAGTTTGGGGATTTGAAATCCGTCAGCCCGTAACCGCTGCTTGGCTTTGTTTTGATGTTGAAGTTAAGAACTTTTGCTTGGCTTTATTCGTCGAGCCGATAACAAAAGCAAAATAGAATTACAAATGTTGAAGTTTACAAAGTCAAGCCCAAATTGCAGCAAACCTAATGTTGCCTGCTGTAGCTTTAATCGTTTTCTCTTTCCCACAATAAAGCATCTAGTTCAGCTGTCCAAAAAGAGTTGTCTGTCAATGAAAATTTGTCAATGTTAGTAAACATATTTTTCAA
>Ga0075154_10002747_pt1 | contig 11378 bp, 9 predicted proteins | sample JI71714BDNA_FD_70965 | JGI IMG/M metagenome (GOLD analysis project Ga0075154, IMG submission 70965) | Wastewater effluent complex algal communities from Wisconsin, to seasonally profile nutrient transformation and Carbon sequestration -... | ecosystem: Engineered > WWTP > Effluent > Algae... | reverse complement strand
CTCATAAATAACCAACAATTCTTGAGCATCGGAGCGGGTAGAATTGGGTAATAATTTGACCAACTCGCGCATCCCCATCCCATACTCTGGGCTGTGGGTTATGCAATTTATCCAAGTGTCGATAATTAGCTCAGTTTGCTCGCTTTTTTGGTAAATTTCTACCAATGTTTTATAATAAGATTCGTCTGTGGGTCGCTCGCCTATACTCTCCAATAGATTTTTAACCGCTTTTTTCGCCTTGCCTTGCTGGGTCAATATCAACGCTTTGGCTTCCGAATACTCGGTGGGGTCATCGTTTTGTTTGAACTGTTTTAAATACTTGTTGGCTAAGTCCATATTGCCCGCGCGTATGGCTTGCATACTCAAGTGAAAATGGATATTGTCTATCAAATCGCCCGCAAAATACTGAATATCTACGCTGTCTTCGATTAGATTTAAACCCTCTTGCCAAATTTTAGCCGCTTCTTCCATCCTGCCAACACCCTGATGCATCAAACCCCGCAACCAGATGAATCTAAACTGTTTGGTTTCATCCAAATTGGGGTCTTGTTGATAAGCCAACGCCTCTTTATCCATTCGGGGGAATAATTCAATCAGATTATTATGCGGAAAATGATAGTGCGACAACCATTGCATAAACGTTTCTACGCTCGTGGTTGTGGGTGCGTGTTGATAATGCAACCAAGCTATTTCTGTAGCTAAAAGATAGTAATTTTTCTCATAAAAACAATAATATCCCACATCCGCTAAAATAGTCAATAATTGGGGGCTGCTTATAAAAACAATTTTTATCCTGTCCCAATACTCCACAAAATAGCCAAAAGCGGCTTCTACAGTAGCTTTGGGTTTGATTTGGATAGCATCGCATAGATAACTGAACCCTTTTTTAGCCCATTCCAAAAACTTAAAGCGGCTTTTATACTTTTTTAAGAGTGCGTATTGGTTGCTCTCTCTAAAAAAGTTATCAATTGGGGTTTTGAAACTGCTATTTAATAAAAATTGGGTGCTGAGAATGGGCATAAATTCTTCTATCTGCTCCAAATTATTAGCTAAATTGAATAAACCCAACTCTAAATTGGCTAAATCTTCATCCGCTAATAAGCGTTTTAGACTTTCAATCTCTTGATAATTTAACATAAGTAGTGGTTAGTTATTAGTTGTTAATTATTAGTGGTTAGTTGTAACAATCCTTGCGTTACCTGTAGGAATTAATACGATTTTTATAAAAAAAATCCCAACAAGTGCTAAAACCTGTTGGGATTTGTTCTGCAAAAGCGGTTTATTCTGTAACTTCAGCTTTGACTTCGGGGCGCATTTGCGGGAAGAATAAAACCTCTTGTATAGAATGTTGGTTGGTCATCAACATAGTCAAGCGGTCTATACCAATACCCAAACCAGACATAGGAGGCATACCATATTCCATAGCGCGGAGGAAATCATCGTCTAATGCCATAGCTTCGTCATCGCCGCGTTTGCCCAATTCCAACTGATGTTCAAAACGCTCGCGTTGGTCTATAGCATCGTTCAACTCGGTGTAGGCGTTGGCGATTTCTTTACCCAACACAAACAGCTCAAAACGTTCTACCAAACCCTCTTTGCTGCGGTGTTTTTTGGCTAACGGGGTCATTTCCAACGGGTGGTCGGTGATGAAAGTGGGTTGGATTAGATTTTTTTCCACTTTGGCAGAGAATATCTCATCCACTAATTTGCCCGCACCCATAGTGTTGTCGATGCTGATTTTTAACTCGCGGCAGATTTGGCGCAATTCTTCTTCTGATTTGCCTGTAAGGTCGTGTCCTGTATATTTTTCTATAGATTCAAACATAGACATTTTAGCGTATTGTCCGCCAAATTCTATGGTGTGTCCTTCTATTTCTATAGCGGTGTGTCCGTGCAATTGAGTGCAAATATAAGCCAATAGATCTTCTGTCATTTGCATCATCCAAACGTAGTCTTTATACGCCACATAAATTTCCATTGAGGTAAATTCTGGGTTGTGTTTGTAAGACATACCTTCGTTGCGGAACATTCTACCGATTTCATACACGCCATCAAAACCGCCGATAATCAACCTTTTGAGGTATAATTCGTTGGCTATGCGCAAGTATAAAGGCATATCTAACGCGTTGTGGTGGGTTTTGAACGGACGAGCGGACGCGCCCCCGTGTATGGGTTGCAAAATGGGCGTTTCTACTTCCAACCAGCCGTTGTTATCGAAGAAAAAGCGCATAGAGCGGATAAGTTTATTCCGCATCAAGAACGTTTTTTTGATTTCGGCATTCACGGTCAAATCCACATAACGCTGTCTGTAGCGCAATTCTGGGTTGGTGAAAGCGTCGTAAATGTTGCCGTCTTTGTCTTTTTTCACTATAGGCAAAGGGCGCAGGGCTTTGGATAGAAATTGAAAGCTGGTTACGTGCAAAGAAATTTCTCCCATTTTGGTGCGGAACATATAACCTGACACGGTGATATAATCGCCAATATCGGTCAATTTTTTCAACACTTTGTCAAATAGGGTTTTGTCCTCGCCAGCGCAAATATCGTCGCGGCGTACATATATTTGCAAACGTCCGCTACTGTCTTGTACTTCAGCAAAAACAGCTTTGCCCGCTTCGCGGATAGCCATTAATCTGCCCGCTATGCGCACATCTTTTAGCAATTCGGGTTCTTCGTCTTTAAATTGAGCCTTGAGGTCGGCGGTGAGGTGCGTAACGGGTACTAATTCGTGTGGGTAAGGATTGATACCCAATTCTTGGAGTTGGCGGAGATTGTCGCGGCGTACTATCTCTTGTTCGCTTAAAGCCATAATTTTTAGTTGTTATTTGTTAGTTATTAATTGTTTTTTTTAGTTGAGGGGAGTTTAGGAAGTTAGGATAGGAGGATTTTAGGAAGTTAGGATTTTAGACAATCTTAGCATCTTTTATCCTAATGTCTTAGCATCTTTTAATCCTAATGTCTTAGCATCTTTCCATCCTAATGTCTTAGCATCCTTCCGTCCTAATGTCTTAGCATCTTTTCATCCTAATGTCTTAGCATCTTTGCGTCCTAATGTCTTAACATCTTTTCTTCCTAATGTCTTAGCATCTTTTCGTCCTAATGTCTTGGCGTCCTTTACAATTGGCGCAGTAACCATTCCAAAGCATCCTCTGCCGATTTTTCGCTGAAAGTTTTGCGATATTGCCAAAGTTGTTTGTAAGTGTTTTTATCCAATAACAAATCTTCGCGGCGGGTGCTAGATTTTTGCAAATCTACAGCTGGGAATATGCCCTTGCTGGCTAAACGTCTGTCTAATTGTAGTTCCATATTGCCCGTACCCTTAAACTCTTCAAAGATAAATTCGTCCATACGCGAACCCGTTTCTATCAAGGCTGTCGCCAAGATGGTTAATGAACCCCCATTTTCTATCTGCCGCGCTGCGCCAAAAAAGGCTTTGGGGCGTTGCAAAGCGTTTGCTTCTATACCGCCAGATAAAACTTTTCCACTCGCTGGAGCTACAGTATTATGTGCACGTGCCAATCTGGTCAAAGAGTCCAATAAAATAACCACGTCTTGCCCCGCTTCCACCAATCTTTTAGCTTTTTGGAGTACGATATTGGCTAATCTGACGTGATTTTCGGGCATAGCATCAAAAGTAGAAGCGACTACTTCGCCCTTTACGCTGCGTTGCATATCTGTAACCTCTTCAGGGCGTTCATCTATCAATAAAACGATGAGATAACATTCGGGATGATTATGGGCTATGGCGTTGGCTATTTCTTTGAGAAGGGTAGTTTTACCCGTTTTGGGTTGGGCTACTATCAACCCGCGCTGACCTTTGCCTATGGGGCTGATTAAATCCACAACTTGAGTAAGTTGCATCTGTTGGGATTTTCTGAATACCACATCCAATTTTTTGTGCGGGTGCAGAGGGATTAGATTATCAAAATGGCTGCGATACCGCAACTGCTCGGGCGGATAACCGTTTATTAAATTAACTCTCAATAAAGCATAATTTCGCTCGCCTTCTTTGGGCAAACGCAAAGCTCCTTTTACGGTGTCGCCTGTTTTCAACCCAAATAATTTTATCTGCGAAGCGGACACATACACATCATCGGGCGAACTTAGATAATTGTACTCAGCAGACCTTAAAAATCCGTGTCCATCGTTATGTATTTCTAAAACGCCTTCAGCTAATATGTCTTGGGTGGTGGAGTTTTGTGTTATGCGGTTTTCGGTTTGCGCTGTGCGGTTTTCGGTTTGCGTTGTGCGGTTTTTCGTATCGGCTGGTTGTAACTCTAATATAAGATGAATTAGTTCCTTTTTGTTTAGTTTTTTATAATCATTTATTTCTAATTTATCCGCTATATTTCTAATCTCAGGGATGAGCATTTTGTTTAAATCTGCTTCTGTATAATTCATAAAATTGATTATATATGGTTATTTTTAATAAATTTGGGTGCAAAAGTAAGTTTTTTTTCAGAGATAAGATTTTTTTTGCATAAAAAGGTATAATTTTGCGGCTGATTTTTAACTATTTTTATCAAAATAAAATAAAATATGCTCCCTATCGCATTTATACGGCAGGAAAAAGCGCGTGTAGAACGCTCACTTGCCAAAAGACAGATTAGCAATACCCAGATATTGGACGATATTATCGCAGCGGACGATTTGCGCAAGTCATTGCAAACCAATTTAGATAACTGTTTGTCGGAAGCCAATCGCTTAGCCAAAGAAATAGGCGGATTGATGAAACAGAATAAAGCTTCAGAGGCTGAAGCTGCCAAAAACCGCGCTACTCAATTGCGCGAAGAAGCCAAAACGCACGAAGCGGAGCTTAAAATTGCACAAGAAAAATTATTACAACTATCTTTACAAGTGCCCAACTGCTTGGCGGAGATTGTACCCAATGGCAAAGATGCGGATGACAACGAAGTGTTTCGCGCTTGGGACAAACCTTTTCCCATTCTGCCCGCTGGTTCTTTGCCACATTGGGAGTTGGGGAAAAAATACCAACTGTTTGATTTTGAATTAGGGGTAAAAATTACGGGTGCTGGCTTTCCCATTTATACGGGCAAAGGGGCAAAATTGCAACGCGCTTTAATCGCTTTCTTTTTGGATAAAGCGGCTGAAGCTGGTTATACCGAATTTATTCCCCCGCTTGTAGTTAATAAAGAATCCGCTACGGCTACGGGTCAATTGCCCGACAAAGACGCGCAGATGTATTATGTGGAAAGGGACGATTTTTATCTAATTCCCACCGCTGAAGTGCCCTTGACCAATATCTATAGAGATGTAATTTTGGAAGAAAACCAACTGCCTGTAGCTTTGACTGGTTATACGCCCTGTTTCCGCCGCGAAGCTGGTTCTTACGGTGCGCACGTGCGCGGTTTGAACCGTTTGCATCAATTCGATAAGGTGGAAATTGTACGGATAGAAAAACCAGAAAATTCTTACGCTGCTTTGGCGCAAATGTGCGAACACGTGGCGGCTATTTTGACCGAGTTGGAACTGCCTTTCCGCATTCTGCGCTTGTGTGGTGGCGATACGGGTTTTGCTTCTGCTCACACTTTCGATTTTGAAACGTATTGCGCTGCTCAAGACAAATGGCTGGAGGTTAGCTCTGTTTCCAATTTTGAGGTGTTTCAATCCAACCGTTTGAATTTGAAGTTTAGAAACGCTACCACCAAAAAGACCGAATTAGCGCACACACTCAACGGTTCTGCTTTGGCTTTGCCGCGTATAGTGGCTACACTGTTGGAAAATCATCAAACTGCTGAAGGCATCCGCATTCCTAAGGCTTTGCAACCTTACACGGGGTTTGATATGATAAAATAAAAAAAGTTAAATTGAAATACACATTATAGGAGGTTTTTTTCGGGAGAAGAAAGCCTCTTTTTTTTATTCAAATTTTAGCCGAATAAATGCTGGGCTTTGGGGTATAACGGCTGCACAATTTCATAAACTTGTTGATGGGCTTCATCCTTATGGGCGTAAGTGATGGTGGTGATGGTGATAACGCCCGCTTTGTTCGCTAAAATGGGCAAACCCCAAAGGATAACATTTTCCAGCCCCGACATAGGCAGCGAAGAACTGTGCGCTCCGTCGAAAAAAGGATTTGGCATCAAACCATTTACATTTTTTACCAATAATTGGTTGATAATTTGCTGATTTCTGGGGTTTAGAAATTCAGCTTTAAGCGTATCATTTTGAAAAGAAATTTGTAAAATCATATTATTAGCAATTGATTATAAACAAAAAAAGCGAAAAAGGCGGGCTGGCCTCTTTCGCGGGATATTTTAGATTGATAAAATACTATATCTAAGGTTTGAAATTTTGCATCAAATCCACCAACAACTGCACACTTTCCAACCCTAAAGCATTGTACATAGAAGCGCGGAAACCGCCTACTGTGCGATAACCTTCTATCCCTACGATGCCGTTGGCTTTGCAATAAGCGGTGAATAGCGATTCGTGGGCTTTGTCGGCGGTTAGGAAAGTCGCATTCATCCAAGATTGAGAACCTTTTTTCACTTTGGGTACAAATAATGGGTTGCGTTCTAACTCGTTGTATAGTAATTCTGCTTTGGCGCGGTTGCGTTTTTCCATCCCCAACAAGCCACCTTCAGACAAAATCCAGCGCAAAGTGAGCAAACTCACATAGATTGGATAAACAGGGGGGGTGTTGTGTGAGGATTTTTTGGCGATATGCACGCGGTAATCCAACATAGTGGGCAAGGTTCTCTTCACCGTTCCCAATAGCGATTTTTTCACCACTACCAGCGTAACCCCAGCCGCGCCCATATTTTTTTGCGCCCCAGCGTAAATCATCCCGTAATCGTTTCCGTTGATTTGGCGGCTGAATATATCCGAAGACATATCCGCAACTATAGGGCAATCTACTTTGGGTACGAAATGATATTGCGAACCGTAAATGGTGTTGTTGGTCGTAATATGCAAGTACTTGCTGTTGGGTGCTATATCAAATTCGGTGGGAATATGGTCGTAGCCGCTCGCTTTGGAAGAGGCTGCAAGATGCACTTTGCCAAAATTATGCGCTTCTTCTATAGCTTTGGATGCCCATTCGCCCGTATCGACAAAAGAGGCTGTTTCGTTCTCATTGAGCAAATTCATAGCCGACATAAAAAACTGGGTGCTTGCTCCCCCCGTGAGGAACATTACCCCGTAATCATCGCCAACTTGCAACAATTGCTTAACCAAATCTTCGGCTTCGTCCATAACCGCGATAATATCTTTGCTGCGGTGCGAAATTTCCAAAATGGATAATCCGCTGTGGTTGAAATCCTGAACAGCTTGAGCTGCTTCTGCGATAACGCTTTGGGGCAAAATGCCAGGCCCTGCGCCAAAATTATGCTTTTTCATTTATATTAGATTATAATTGTAATGGCTAATTGAATTCGTATTTATAGACTACATATTCAGACAATTCGTTGCCGCCCGCCGTATAGGTGGAATGGGCTACTTCGTTGCTGATGCTGCTATAAATATACTTTTCTACCACTTCCAGCTCTTTGCCGCGAAAGGATTTTTTCTCCAAAACGCGCTCTTTGTCGTCGTAACTGTATAGAATTTTGCGGTCTAATTCGCCTGTGCTTTGGTAGCGGGTTTCTTGCGCGAGCAAATTATTCTGATTGTAGGCAAAGGTGATGTCGTGGGTTTCGTCCGTTTGTAGGTTGAAATGGGTTTCTTTCCGCGCGCGTCCTTTTTCGTCGTATTCGTAACGCACTTTATAAATCAGCACATTTTTATCGTTGCGTTTGGTGGAAAGGGCGACATTGCCTTGAGCGTTGTACTCCCATTCGTTGGTTTCTATCAATTTGTTATCCGCACCGAAGTACTCACTTTTTACCAACTGATTTTTATCATTATAGGTTTCCAATAAGTCCAATATGGGTTCGGTCTCTGGATATTGGATAAACCGCTTAATGCGTTTGGGGTTGGTTTGGTATTCGTACAAATAAATATAATCAATTTCCCCCGACATATCAAAAACTTTCCACTCTATCAACTCTCCCGCTAGATTGTAGCGCATATCGGCAATTTTGAGGTTGTGTTCCTCTGCCTTGTTATCGGCTATACTGTAATAAAACCACGCTTCAGCCTTTTTGGTGGAGGGTTTGGCGGCGGACATCGCTACAGGGGTAGCAAATTTTTGTTTTTTGTCCGCTTTGGGTTTGAATAATTGTGCGTGGGAAAAATTGGATAATAATAGCGAAAAAGAGGCGGCAAGCAAAATTTTTTTCATACTACAAAGTTTAAAACTTAAAAGAGAAAAGTTGATTTGAACCGCAAAAATAGTTATTTTTGCCCAAAAAAAATTTTAAAGGCAAAATTAATTGCAAAAAAATACCAATTTTCACTATTTATCCCCAAAACGCCAAGATAATCCCGCTGTAATGAAGAAATAATTAATATCGTTAGTGCTGAAGTTATCGCTTAAATAGTCGTTCAATAAAGCACCACCAGATAAATCAATCTGTACATTTGGGCGAGGATAGAACATAATCCCACCTTCGGAGTATAAAGCTGTGTAATAGATATTGTCGCTTCCACCCAAGTTGGCTACTTTTTGGGTATAACCGCGCCCTTGCACGTAAAAACCGAATTTGTCGGTTGGATAACATTCAGCGGATAAAGCGTAATAATTTTGTGGGTTGACACTATTCCCATCCCAATTAAGCCCCAGATTGTAACAGATAGAAAATTTTTCGGTGATGGCGTTGGAGAACGAAAGTTGCCAATCCGATTTTATCCCAGCAGGGCGAAATTCTTCAGTAGCCGTCCAGGGAAATCCAATCATACTGATAAAAGCCAATTCGGGGATAATTCCCTTGTTTTTTAGAATATGCGCTTTCAACCCCAAGCGACAGGGCGCAAGCCCAACCGTTTGTTCAAACTCTTCGCCATCTATTCCCGTGCTGTTGCGGAGTATGTTGTAGTCAAAACGGGCTTCAAATCGCTCGTTCACACCATAGCGGAGTAGGGTAGAGTTGATAGAAATATCCCGTGAAAAGATATTGCCAATCAAAACGTCGTCATAACTCGTTTGCTCCAATTGTACGCCCGTTTCCAATTGTAATTGACCTACAGGACTCATACCCACTGCATCCCCAAAACCTGGGCGGTCGGGAGCTATCCGTTCTACTTCGTCTTGAGCATAGGCGAAAGCGTTGCAGCTTATCAAAGCGGCGAAAATTAGTTTTTTGTACATAGTTTGTTGATTGTTTTAAAAATAGTTTAAAAAATTGGCACAAAGATATTATTTTTTGGTTTAATTGCATTTTTTTCCATTTTTATTCGCTAATTTGTAAACAAGCTATACCTTTGCGGCGTTTATTGGGTTTGATTATTTATTTTATGAAAGCGATTCTAGCCTTACTCCTCTTTTTCGTGCTGCTTTTGGTTGGTTGCCAAGAGCGGCCAATTCCACTAGAGGGAAAAAATTGCGTGGGCTTAAACTGTCTTTTGGATAATCAAGAAGAGTGCAAAATTGATGTTTATACCCAGCCTTTTGGGCATTATGGGCGTAAATCAGAAACAGAGCAATTGCCTTTTCAGCGCGCTAACAAAAAAGACAACTCGTTTTATTTTAAGCGCGACGCAGTTAATCCCCAAGCTAATTTTTCCGCCCTTGTCCTCCAATGGCGTACCGTATTTTATGCGCAAAAATCCCATTTTGCGCGGGTTATCACGCAACTTATCTATAGTTGCAGGCTAAAATTTATCCCCAATCGGGATAAAATTTACCTAAATCATCGCGTATTTAGGCTGTGATAAACCCTTAACATTTCCCATTTTTTATATTTTTCGCTCAAAGCGGCTTTTTTTACCACAAAAAGCGGCAAGGAATTTTATTGTATTTTTTCACCCTTTTTTCTAACATATTGCTTTTTTATAATGAAGCAACAGGCATTTCTTTGGCTGTTGTTGGGGTTTTTATTGCCTAATTTGGCTTATACTCAACAAGACAGCGCGCTAACTTTTGACTATGAACAAGCCCAAAAAAGGCTCATAGAGCAAAATTTACAAATCATAGCCAACACTTACGAAATTGATATAGCGCAAGCCCAACTCACTCAAGCCAAATTATGGACTAATCCCTACTTGGTTTGGAATCAGGATTTATACAGCGTTGAGCGCAACCAATACTTCAACGCCAGCAATCAACACCTTATCCAGGTAGAACAAACCTTTTCTATCTCAGGCAAACACGTCAATTCGGTCAAATTGGCAAAAATGAACGTGAAGATGAACCGCTTGGTTTTGGACGATATCATACGCGGTTTGTTGATGGAGTTGGCGATTGAGTTCAGCAATTTGCAAATTTTACAGCGCAAAAACGAACTTAATCAGCGCATAATCACCCAATTCGAACAAGTTATAGCCAATGCCGAACAGCAGGTCAAATCTGGTTATCTGGCGGGCAATGAACTCACGCGGCTAAAAACTGAATATATCGAGATGCAAACCAACGCTTTGTCGCTCAAAATAGATATGGAAAAAGCAATGTCGCAAATTCGCATCCTTTTGGCTGTCCCCAACAATGCCCCCATTCGGGTGGTAGAACGCCCGCGCCCATTGACTACAAATGTAAGTTTGAATAATTTGATAGAAATTAGCAAAGAAATCCGCCCCGATTATCTGCTCAAACAGCAAGAAATCAACTATCAAAAACAAAACCTCAAGTTGCAACGCTCCAACGCTATGCCCGATATCAAATTGGCTTATCAGCCCCGAGATAGAGGTAGCAACTATGTGCGCCCTTATACAGGGTTTAACTTTGAGATGTCTTTGCCCGTGTTCAACCGCAACCAAGGGGGGATAAAAGAAGCTTCAGCTAAGGTCAAACAGAGCGAAGTGAGCTTACAACTGTTTGAAAATGAACTGCGTCAGCAAATTATGACCGCTTTTAACCTGTTTCAATTGCAAAAAGAGGGCTTGAGCCGCTATTCAGACGCGTTCTTGGCTGAATTGGAGGAAATGCAAAATAATGCGCAGCTTAATTACACCCGCAAAAGTATCAGTTTGTTGGAATTTATAGACTTGCAGCGCATATATCTCCAAACCCAAATGCAGCAGATAGAAATTTACGGCAATTATATCCAAGCCATCAACCAGCTTAATTTTCAAGTGGGGCGCGATATTATCGAGTAGGGTTTTATCCCACTAAATTCCTTTTTTTCTAATAAAATTTTCCATTCTCTAATAATGAAAACTAACATATTTTTGGTAGCGCTATTGCTACTTATATTACAAAGTTGCACCCAAAGCAACGGCAACAACAACAGCCAACCTTTGCTCACCAAACAGGATAAATTTAGCTTGGAGTGCGAATCGCTTAAAAACACAAAATTGAGCAATGCCGCACTAATCCCCGATAG
>Ga0075154_10002745_pt1 | contig 11380 bp, 8 predicted proteins | sample JI71714BDNA_FD_70965 | JGI IMG/M metagenome (GOLD analysis project Ga0075154, IMG submission 70965) | Wastewater effluent complex algal communities from Wisconsin, to seasonally profile nutrient transformation and Carbon sequestration -... | ecosystem: Engineered > WWTP > Effluent > Algae... | reverse complement strand
TTACGGTATTAACCGCGAAGGCTCAGGCGATATATATTACAAGGGAGTGCAGCTTATTCATACCTACCGGCAGATACTGAACGATGATGTGAAATTTAGGGAAATGCTACATGAAATGAACAAACGTTTTGCCCGTAAAACCATCGGTACGGAAGATGTGGAAGCTTTAATGGCTGAATATGCGGGCCTTGATCTGAAAGGCTTTTTTGATACGTATTTGCGGAGTACCCGTATACCTAAGTTAGAAGGCGCAAATGAAAACGGTAATTTAAAATTGCGTTTCCGGAATGTGGAAAAAGGCTTTAAGATTCCGCTGCATTTTTTGGTAAAGAATAAAACACAACGCCTTTTGATAGGGGAGGATTGGGTGCTGACCGATTTAGCTGCGGGTAGTGATTTGTCGGATTTGAAGCGGTATTATATTTTGTATTGAGGGGCTGTGTTTGATTTAGGTGTGGCAAAGTTCGTATCTGTTAAATTTTTATGTTGATTTGGAATGTAAAAATAGATGTGTTAATTTAGTCAAAACCAAATTGTACCACTATGAAAAAATACATCTTTATTTTTCGGTTGGGATATAATCCTTTATTTTTTACAATAGTATTCTTGTTCTTTAAATTGGGTAATGTTTATAGCCAAAATTATGTGACAGTTAGTGACACATTTTTATTGGAGGCGATATCTAATAAAGTGCCTAATGCTCTCAATGGGAATCAGCTTCAAACGGATCATCCTGATGTTTTAGCGCTTGAAGATTTGTTTATGCTTTCATACCCTCCGGGTAACACACTGACAGATTTATCCCCAATAGCTTATTTTGCCGGATTGAAAACACTTCATCTTGAGGGGTATTTTATTAATCAGCCACCACCATTTCCCCCAAAGTTGCGCCATATAGAATTATTAGGTTCCCAACTTAGCGCATTGAATCCGTTTCCTGATTCATTAGAGCATATTTACTTTGCCAATAATACGTTCGGTTCAATTCCTCCATTACCATCTACAATGAAGTTTGTGAGGCTTCCAGCCAATGGGCTTACTGTTTTTCCGGATGTTGACCATTTGGACTCTTTAAAGGTTTTAGCTTTGCAAGATAACTTGCTTACGGGTGTTTTACCTCAATTACCTGATAGTCTCGTAGGATTATATATCAATGGAAACCAGATTACGGGTTTTTCTAATATTCCACCAATTCTAAGCACTTTAATTGCCGATGATAATGCACTGAATTCCTTTCCGCCGTTTCCACCTAATGTTTTAAAATCGAGTTCGGATGTATCGCTTAAAAATAATTTCATTAGTTGTATCCCCTCAGGTATACCTTCTGATTTATATATTTATTTAGACGGAAATCCGATTTCTTGTGTTCCGGATTTGGGGTCTTACACTACTTATCTGCTTAATTTACCGTTATGTAATGAAAATGATCCGGTAAATAATCCCAACATGTGTCCACTGTCCGGTGGGGTATACGGTAAACTGTATTTTGATGTGAATGCTGACTGTCTTCCCGATTCATCTGAGTTTTTAACCTCATCTAACAGTGTTATACTAAAAAATGCAATGGGTGATGTTATAGCCATGTCCTCTATGGGTGATTTTGGTGGTTATTTTTTGCCTGCTCCTCCGGGCCAATATACGGTTGAAATCAATGTGCCCCAGTCATTCATGAGCCAAACAGCATGCGGTTCCTCAACAGTTCAGCCGGTTTCATTAACATCTGGAAATCCTGTTATGGAGGATGTGAACTTTCCCCTTGTCTGTCCTTCCGATCCTGATTATTTTATTCATTCGTATAGGCCTTCAGGCCTAGTTTTTCCGGGTCAATCCCATACTTTTTTTGTCAGTTTTGCAGAACTGACCGCATTGTCTGGCGGCAACTGTTTCAGCTTGGCTGATTTGGATGTAAACTTGTCCTTCTCCGGTCCCGCCGTAATACTGTCGACGAACCTGCATAATGCATCAGGAACAGCTTCTATCAATGGCAACCAGATTATTGTTTTTGTTGATTCTTCAGACTTCCTGACTTCTTACCTGTCAGTTTTATTAACTGTAGATACTTCTGCTCAGGCTGGCGATAATATTTGTGTTGATATTTCATTGGCTGACCCGCAAAATCAAGAATTAGATTTATCTAATAATACAGCTTTTACATGTTATGAAGTGTTTAATTCGTATGATCCAAACATGAAAATGGTTGTTCCCGATACCGTTCAACCTGGTTTTGATGATTATTTTACTTACACTGTATTTTTTCAGAATACTGGCAATGCCCCTGCCATAAACATTCGGATAGAAGATTTGCTGGATAATAATCTCGATTTGAACTCATTATATATCACCTCGGCCAGTCATCCTTACACGCTCAATCTTATTGACAGGCGTATGATGATGTTTTTCCATGATATTTTTTTAGTGGATAGCATAACTGATCCCATAGGTTCAATTGGTTATTTTCAGTATAAGGTTAAACCAGAAACTAACTTACCCGCGGGAACGATTATTTCCAATACTGCTGATATTTATTTTGATTTTAATTCACCCATTTATACCAATACTACCCAGAATTTATTTTATGAAAATCTGAATATTGGCAATTATTCTGAATTTATTTCTGTTTTTGTATTTCCCAATCCATCAGATGATTTTATTACTATTTCAGGGAAATTTGACCAAGGTGAAATAGTGGATTTAATGGGTAAAAAACTCTTGTCGTTCATTTCTGGGCACAAGGATTTTAAGTCAGTTGATATATCCGGGTTTCGTTCCGGTATGTATATATTACGCTTGTTTTCGGAAGATGGCCTTCAGACCGTTAGGTTCATTAAAAAGTAGTCTTTCTTAAATAAATTGTTGTTTAATCAATCAGGTGCTCATTTTTTAGGGTAGAGGGAGAGCATAAAATAAAATCCTGAATTGAATTGTTTTTTATCTAATAAACCGTAATTTGCTTTGTCCATGTAGCTTCATCGCTTCCGTTTTCAAAGACTGTTATATCGGTTACGTTTAGCAGAGGATTATCTTCAATGTATTCAAATTGAATTTTGAAATCTATTTTACCAGTTTTAACAGAAGTAAATGTGCGTGAATTATCTGTTTCATCAAATAAAGAATATTCCCAACCGGTATTATTTTGGGGTGTGGGGAAATAATAGTTTAGACCGCTTATTTTGACCTTTAGGTTTGCTTTTTTGGGCAAGTGGGCATTGAGCGAATAAATTCCGGCCGAGTAACTTGTTTTATTTTTATCTAAAATATTTATGCCATGATTTCCACTTTCCGGGTATTCAATTTCGCTGTTTGTTTCGCATGAGAATAGCATGATACAGGCAAATAAGGTTATTATAGACTCTAGTGTTCTCATACGTATATGTTTGGTTTTATTTTTTTATATAAAGCAAATGTAAATATTTACCTGTAATAGAAATTAGATAGAAAAAATGAGGAGTTATAGCCATAAACTGGCTCAAATTTTAAAGTGGGGTTAAAGCAAAAAAGCAGCCCCAAACGAAGCTGCTTTTCATATAAAACCTTATATAGTATTGACTTAGTAATAGGTAGCCCTACGCACCTTAGCTAAATGTTTAGCCATGCGTACCACCTGACGTGTGTATCCGTACTCGTTATCGTACCAGGCATACAGGGTGAGGCTTTTTCCGTCTTCGCCCACAATGGTGGCTTTACTGTCGAAAATTACCGCACAAGAATTACCTACGATATCAGAAGATACCAATTCATTGCTATAGGCATACTGAATTTGTTCTACCAGTTCGCCAAACAGAGCCTCCTCGCGCATCATGGCGTTTACGGCTTCAATGCTGGTATTGTTTTTTACTTTCAGAACCAAAATGGCCAGGGATCCATCAGGGATGGGTACGCGTACGGCATTGCCCGTGAGTTTTCCCTTTAGGTTGGGGAATACTTTGAACACGGCCTTGGCAGCACCGGTTTCGGTAATTACCATATTCAACGCTGCCGAGCGGCCACGGCGTGAACCTTTGTGGTAATTGTCGAGCAGGTTTTGGTCATTGGTATAAGCATGTACGGTTTCGATGTGTCCGCTTTCGATGCCCAGTTTTTCTTCAATAACTTTAATAACCGGCACAATGGCATTGGTTGTACACGAAGCGGCCGACCAGATGTTTTCGGTATCAATGTCGAACTCGCCATGGTTTACACCGTAAACGATATTAGGCACATCGCCTTTACCGGGTGCGGTAAGCAGAACTTTGGCCACGCCTTTTGAAAGCAGGTGTTTGCTCAGGCCTTCGCGGTCGCGCCAAACGCCGGTATTGTCAATCAAGAGGGCATTGTCGATGCCGTATTGGGTGTAATCTACCTTGTCGGGAGAGGCGGCATCAATCATGTACACGGTATGTCCGTTGATGATGAGTGCCCGGTTGGCCGGATCTTCCTGAATGGTACCGCGGAAATGTCCGTGGATACTGTCGTTGCGCAGGAGGTCGGCACGTTTGTATAAATCGCTTTCTGAATATCCGCGGGTAACAATGGCCCGGAGGCGTAACTGTTGTCCGGCACCGGCCTGGGCCACCAATTCACGGGCAAGCAAACGACCGATACGGCCAAAACCGTAAAGCACCACGTCTTTGGGCATAATGCCGTGGTTGTTGGGGCTCATGAGGTGGTTGAGCTTGTTATTCAGGAAGGATTTAATGTCGGAAAAATTATCTTTTTCCGTGAACCATTCCACGGCCAGTTTACCCAGATCGAGGCGTGATGGAGCCAGATCAAGCTGGATAAGCTCCTCGGCAATGGCCAGGGTATCATGAATGGTAATGGGATGACGAGAAACCGTTTTGGCATAGGAGTGGTGGTTGATTACCTCTCCGGCGGCCTGGTCAATGAGGGGTTTACGGAACAATACCGTTTCCACGGCTTTGTCGTAATACAATTCACTGATGATTTTAATCAGTTTCACGGAAGTTTTTTCGTAATCGAGCCAGTTCTTTAATTCGGCCTCGAATGTAGCGGTAGAACCGTTCATCACAGGTGCAGGTATATCGTTCATGAGATTAGATTAGCCCAGGTAAGTGCGCAACAGTTTGCTGCGTGTGCTCTGACGTAAACGTTTAAGTGCTTTTTCTTTGATTTGGCGCACACGCTCACGGGTGAGGTCAAATTTCTCACCGATTTCATCAATCGTTAAACCATGGTTTAATCCGATTCCGAAGTATAGTTTGATGATTTCTTTTTCTCTTTCGCTCAGGGTATCGAGTGTACGCTCAATTTCCGTTTGCAGTGATTCTTTCATCAGATCCAAGTCGGCTTTAGGCGAATCGCCGTTAACCATTACGTCGTACAAGGTACTTTCTTCACCTTGAACCAGCGGCGCATCCATGGATACGTGACGGCCGGCTATCATGATGCTGTCTTTGATTTTGTCCTCAGGCAAGTCGAGCAGTTGGGCCAGCTCTTCTTCTGTGGGCTCACGCTCAAATTCCTGCTCCAGTTTAGAGAAGGCTTTATTGAGTTTGTTGAGTGAACCAACCTGGTTAAGCGGAAGGCGCACGATACGGCTATGCTCTGCAATGGCCTGAAGGATGGACTGACGAATCCACCATACGGCATAGGAGATGAATTTAAAACCGCGGGTTTCGTCGAAACGTTGAGCGGCTTTAATAAGGCCGAGGTTACCCTCGTTAATAAGGTCGGGAAGACTTAATCCCTGATTTTGGTATTGTTTAGAAACGGAAACCACGAAACGGAGGTTAGCCCGTGTGAGTTTTTCGAGGGCAGCTTGGTCACCCTGCTTGATGCGCTGTGCTAAGTTTACTTCTTCTTCGGCCGTAATCAGTTCTTCTTTTCCAATTTCTTGTAGATATTTATCTAAAGAGCGTTCGGTACGGTTAGTGATGGATTTTGTAATTTTTAGCTGTCTCATGCGCGGAGCTGGATGTTAAATTTACGAACTGACTTTTGTAATAAAGGTGCAAAATTACGGCATTTTGACTTACCTGTCAAGTAATTTTGCAAAAATATCCGCAAGCCGCATCCTTACAGGCCAAACGCGTAATACGCTTTCTGCCCGTTGGGATAATATCCTTCCAGGGTAATGGTTTCGGTTTGTGTGTCAAGCATGTCCTCCAGGTCGGTTTGGCTGCTTACTTTTTTGCCGTTTACCTTGGTAATTAAAAAGTTTTCTCTCACTCCGGCTGATTTCAGTTTTCCGCCACTGAGCTTGGTTACTTTCAATCCGCTGATGTTGCCGCCGGCATATTCTTCCAATTCGGCGCCCAGCATGTTGAGGGCTTCTTCGTTGCGCTTGTATAAATTAAAATTGCCTTCTTTATTTTTCAGTGTTACGGGAATCACCATTTCGTTTCCGCCTCGGATGATGCTGATGTCCACTTTGTCGCCCGGACGGTAAAGGGCAATCTGCTCCTGCAGTGAATTGAATCCCGTTACGGGAACACCGCCCACCTTGCGGATGATATCGCCTTTGCGCATACCGGCTTCTCCGGCTCCGCCGTTTTCCACCGCATCTTCCACATATACGCCGTTCAGGTCTCTGATGCCCGCATTTTTGGCAATTTCCTGGTTCAGGTCTTTAATCACCACACCCAAAAAGGCGCGCTGTACCTTACCAAACTCAGCCAAATCATTAATCACTTTTTTTACGAGGTTGGATGGAATGGCAAAGGAATAGCCTGCATAGGAACCCGTATTGGAAGCAATGGCCGAGTTGATACCGATGAGCTCTCCACGTGTGTTTACGAGCGCACCTCCGCTGTTTCCCTGGTTTACGGCCGCATCGGTCTGGATGAACGATTCTATAGCCAAATCTTTATGAATGATGTCAATTTTACGGGTTTTGGCACTCACGATTCCGGCTGTTACCGTAGAGTTCAGGTTAAACGGATTACCCACGGCCAATACCCATTCGCCCACCCGTACATCTTCTGAATTAGCAAATTCAATGTAGGGTAAATTATTTTCTTTGATTTTAATCAGGGCCAGGTCGGTAGCCGGATCCGTGCCGATTACCTCGGCCTCGTAAGAGAATTTATTGTTGAGTGTAACCTCTACCTTATCCGAATTTTCAACCACATGGTTGTTGGTTACGATGTATCCGTCATCGGAAATAATAACTCCCGAGCCGGAACCCACTACCGGCTGACGGTAGCCCGGCGTTCCGAAAAAGAACTCATGAAACGGATCACGGGGCATGGCGCCACCTCCTTTGCTAACGGTTTGTATGTGTACCACCGCATTTACCGATTTCTCTGCCGACTGCGTAAAGTCTATACTGGATTCAGGCGGAGCCGTATAATTGGTGAAACGGGCCGGCACCGACTGAACGATGTTTATTCCCGTTTGATTTTCCTGCGGTTTTAAGATGAATTGGTAAGCCGCCAAAGACGATACGCCTCCGATGATACCGGCCAGTGTGAATCCAAGAAACTTTTTCATTGTTCTAAAAATTTTCGTGTGATTTTACGTGGCTAATTTAACGCTAACGGGCGTGAAAAGTTGCTTAATGAAATGTTTTAGTTTCGTTAAAGAAAGTGCTGGGCAATAGCCCGATGGCTATCGGGCAGGAGGCAAAAGGCAATAGGCAAAAGCTGCGCTCGAGTTAATGGTTATTTGTTGTTTTAGGCTAAAAACATGTCCTTTTTCCTTTATCCTTGTTCTTTTGTCAATTGGTAAATAGTAATACGCAATAGTTCATGAAGGAAGAGCTCATATGTTTTGGCTCCTGAATCATTAGGCAATAGGCAATACCCCGATGGACATCGGGGAGGAGGCAATAGTACGTAAGCTGAAAAACAAGTCCTTCCTACGTTGGCTATCGGGGCTTACTCCTTGTTCTTTTGTCAATAGGTAAATAGTAATACGCAATAGTTCCATCAGCACATTGATTTATCAGCACATTATTTGGTTATCTGTTGTTGTAAGCTAAAAATCAAGTCCTTTTTCCTTACTCCTTGTTCTTTTGTCAATTTATTGCCATCGCTCTTTAAACACTTACAAAACCTTACCTTTGCCCATCATGATTTTTTACAAATACCAAGGCACCGGCAACGATTTTATTATGGTAGATAACCGTGATGAGTCGGTAAATTTAAGCCGGGAGCAGATTGAACGGCTCTGTGCCCGCCGTTTTGGAATTGGGGCCGATGGGCTTATTCTTTTGCAGAACGGCAGGGAGCGTTTGCGTATGGTGTATTACAATTCCGACGGCAGGGAAAGTACCATGTGTGGAAACGGAGGCCGCTGTTTTGCACGCTTCGCGCTCGATTTGGGTATCGTTTCCGGCAATTTTGTTGAGTTTGATGCCGTGGATGGCTATCACCGTGCCGATTTTGAAGGGGAAATTATTATCCTTCAAATGAAAAACTGCATGGGTATTTTTCCTTCCGAAGGCGGATTTACGGCCGATACCGGCTCACCGCATTTTGTGAAATGGGCCGATTCCGGTTTCTGGAATCACGAGGGATTTGTGCCCGAAGCCCGCGCCATCCGCAATCGCCCTGAGTTTGTGGAAAAAGGAATCAACGTGAATTTTATTGAAGAAACGGCTCCTGGACAGCTCCGCATCCGCACCTTTGAACGCGGGGTTGAAGATGAAACCTTCTCCTGCGGAACCGGAGTAACCGCCGCTGCACTGGTATATGGCAGCCAACAGGCACATCATGACATTTCACTTGAAACCAAGGGCGGCAACTTGGCTGTTTCTTTCCGTGCTCTTCCCGACGGTACTTTTACGGACGTACTTTTAAAGGGCCCGGCGCTTAACGTGTATGAAGGAAAGGTAGATATCGAATAAGAGATGAACCGATTCGGCGTTATAGCTTCCGAACAATAGAGTAAGATTTTACATTTGCAGTTAAATAACAATTCAAGATGCGTATAGCGGTGGTGGGAGCTACCGGACTGGTTGGCTCCAAAATGTTGCAGGTTTTGGCTGAACGAAATTTCCCGGTAACGGAACTCATTCTGGTTGCCTCAGAAAAATCAAAGGGTAAAAAGGTAAAATTTAAGGATACGGAGTATACCGTGGTTACCGCCGCAGAAGCCATTGCCCTGCGCCCGCAGATTGCTTTATTCTCGGCCGGTGGAAGTACATCCCTGCAACTGGCCCCTTTGTTTGCTGAAGCGGGTATTACTGTTATTGATAATTCATCGGCCTGGCGGATGAAACCGGGTAAAAAATTGGTTGTTCCCGAAGTGAATGGCTCCGTGCTCACTGCCGAAGATAAAATTATTGCCAATCCAAACTGTTCTACCATTCAGATGGTAATGGTGCTGAAACCGCTGCACGATGCTTACCGCATTAAACGTGTGGTGGTTTCTACTTATCAGTCGGTAACGGGAACGGGCGTAAAGGCCGTTGAGCAGCTTATGGATGAACGTGCGGGGCGTGAGGGAGTAAAAGCCTATCCGCACGTAATCGATTTGAATTTGATTCCGCATATTGATGTTTTTCAGGAAAACGGGTACACCAAAGAAGAAATGAAAATGGTACTCGAAACCAAAAAAATCATGGGAGATGATTCCATCCGGGTAACGGCCACCACGGTGCGGGTACCGGTGATGGGCGGGCACAGTGAAAGTGTGAACATTGAATTTGAAAAGGATTTTGAAATTGCGGAAGTAAAACGCCTTTTATCCGAAATGCCGGGTGTGCTGGTTCAGGATGATCCTTCGGCCAATGTATATCCCATGCCCGTAAACGCACATGACCGTGATGAGGTATTTGTGGGCCGCTTACGTCGTGATGAAACCCAAGCCAACACGCTCAACTGCTGGATTGTTTCGGATAATTTGCGGAAAGGCGCAGCAACCAATGCCGTGCAGATTGCCGAGCATCTGATTGAAAATAACCTGCTGGGATAAGCTTCCGTTTTACTGCGGATGATAAACCCTGACGGCTTGTTTCATTACGGAATCTTTATTTAAGGTCATGGGTTTTGTTTTTTCTTCCATGAACAGCTCCATCTGATCGGTATAATGAACGCTTTCGGGCCTTGCCGAGGCTCCATAGGCATTCACGCTGCGGATGCGCACTCCTTCTTTTGAGAATTTGGCAAACTGGATATAGCCGTCTCCTCCGTTTACGCGGTAAATACCTGCTTTTTTATCGTAGAGTTTTGCGTCGGTTGCACGCGGAACCTCGCTCAATCCGCCGGCCGGCAAACTGACCGAACCCCGGATATGACGCTGCACCTGCCCCAGTGGAACATTAACTTTTCCATGTTTCTGGATCAGGAATTGTTGTGCCTTTTTTATGGCCCAAACGGCATCGGTTTCACTGATGATTTCTTTGCGTATCATTAAAAAGCCAAAGGGAACATCAATTTTTTTGCTGAGCATTTTCTGCATCACCAAAACCAGTGCGGCATTGGTATCCGATACTTCAGCCGAACGATCCCAGGCCTTGAGGCTGCGGATGGACTGTTCCAGTTTGGGGTATTTGACCGGATCTAATCCGTAAACCTGTTTAAAACGGTCGGCATAGCTGCCGGCCTCATCGTACGATTTATCGTATTTGATGCGGTGAATGAGGCTGTCGGAAAATTTACCCGTATGATTGTTGAGGAGTTTTTTAAACCGTTCGCCCCGGTTATATTCAAAGAGCTGTAAACCTATAAAATCGCCTTGCCATTCGCAGGCATAACCACTGGCAAAAAGCGGACTGTTATTGGCGTTGTATATAAACCCGCAGCTTGGATTTAAGAGGGCCGGTTTCCGTTCAAAAGGCAGCAATTTTGTCCATTTATATGCTGATAAGCTTCCGTCAACCGGCTGTTTCCAATCCAGTGAAGGATTCCGGAGCGGAATTTGCCCGCCGGATTGCATAAAAATATTGTTTTCGCGGTCGGCGTAAAGGGTGTTAAACATGGGCACGGCTTCCATGCGCAGTGCCGTTTCAAACTCATTCCAGTTTTTGGCTTTATTCATCCTGAACCACTGCTCAGCCGCCCGGATATCCATATAGGCGGGAAACCGGAAGGCATACATGCCATGTTTGGTTTTAAATACCGGTCCAAATTCTGAATCGTAAAGTTTCTTGCTTACTGCCAGTTTTAAGCCGCCCAATTTTATTTTCAATTTGGCTTTACGGGTTTTAAAGTCAATCCATTTTCCATCGTAGAGGTATTTTTTTTGTCCTTTGGTCTGTAATTTATAAATGTCGCCAAAGGTGTGGTAATTGTTGGTATGTGCCCAGCCCAGGTTTTCGTTGCTACCCACAAAAACGGTTACACCTCCCGGAAACAGTCCGCCCAGGGTATTCCAGCCTTCTTCGGAGTTGATGTGCACTTCGTACCAGGCAAAAGCACCTTCAATAGGCTGATGCGAGTTGGCAATGAGCAGGGTTTGTGCGTCTTCCATCCGATCGGCAGAGATTGCAAGCGCA
>Ga0075154_10002744_pt1 | contig 11385 bp, 8 predicted proteins | sample JI71714BDNA_FD_70965 | JGI IMG/M metagenome (GOLD analysis project Ga0075154, IMG submission 70965) | Wastewater effluent complex algal communities from Wisconsin, to seasonally profile nutrient transformation and Carbon sequestration -... | ecosystem: Engineered > WWTP > Effluent > Algae... | reverse complement strand
CATAGAACATCCGGAATTCGGGTTTTAATTGCCAGTCGGTCATACTGCCCACCACGTACACATCGTGGTCGTCGTAGGGCAGGTTGCGGGCCAATAAAAACATCACATTGGCGTATTCGCACTGCAAAAAACCTTGCCCTTGGGTTCGGTTTTCGATGCTGTACCGCCCGTTGATATCGCCCGTTAAGGCGTAGCCGTGTATTTCGTTGCGGTCGCGTTGGGGGTCCAAAAAGACCTGGTAGGTATTGACATTTCGTTCAATTTTTTTGACATTGTTGCCCCGATAATCAAAAATGCGCATGTCAAAAAAGCGCCATTCTTTGCCCGCCGGAAACACAATGGAATCCTGAAAGTCAAAATTGAGGCTGCTGCGCAAAGCCACAAAAGGCCGGGGGGACACGGGGCCAATGACGCGATCGTAGCGCATATTTTGGTAAATAAACGCCTTTACCTCCCGTTGCGGGTTGCCCACAATGGTCCCTTCGTGCACCACCTGAAAATCAATTTCCTGGTGCGAAAATATTTTGGAGGCATTGGCAATGGGGGCGACGGTGGCACTCACTTTCCACAGGTTTTCGGTCACCATAAAACGCCGCACCAACACTAATCGGCGGTCATCATCGTCGTCAAAAATTTTCAGGATATAATTGCCCGAACGCGTCCAGCGCATATTTTGGTTGGGCAACGTCAGGCGGTAATGGTTATATGCGACCAACGTGTTAATAGAGTTGGAAATATCGGTGATGCGGTCTTCGTTAAAACCATCAATGTATTCGTTATCCTGCAATTCTGAGGGTTGCCAATCGCTGTTGCAATGCACAATGGTGTACATAAAATCTTTAATTTCGTCGGTAACGTAGTCGAAACTAAGATCAATCCTCCCCCCTTTCAACTGCACAACGGCGTGCGGCACGGAGGGATTAATTTGGGCAGATCGGATATTTTCATCAATAATGCGCTCGCTGGTATCTTCCTGGGCGTGGAGCGAGCGGGAAAGCAGCAGAAAAAGTGCAAAAAAGTAATGTGGTTTCATCATGATAAAATAATGGTGTAAAATTAATTCGTTGTGGTTGTATCGGCGGGTCAAATATTTGACGTAATTTTGAGAAAAGAATAGTTATATTTAAGTTTTCGCACTAAAAAACACCCTTGATACGCATACTTTTTAAAAATGCTTTGAAAACACTCAGTACAGTAGTAATTCTGCTGACCGGGGTGTCTTACTTATCCCCTTATGTTCATCCCGGCATATTTAGTTGGATATCTTTTTTTGGTACGGCTTTTCCGTGGTTATTGTTGCTGAACATCCTGTTGGCGTTGTTTTGGTTGTGGCGCTTGAGTCGCTTTAGCGTTTATCACGTGGTCATGATTGCTTTTGGCTGGAGTTATTGCGCCAAATTCGTCGGGATGCAATTGGGCAAACCTTATATCCCCGACAACAGTATTACCGTAGTTACCCACAATCTCGGCCTGATGTTTTACCAAAAAAAAACCAGCGCGGCGCAAGTGGACAGCATTGCAAAAGCGTACGCGGCGTTTTTGGTAAAAAATAGCAAACCCGATATTGTATGCACCCAGGAAACACGCGGCAGTTTCTATCCGCTGCTGGGCAATTATTTGGGCTACGACCAGCGGTTTAATTTGAAAAAAGGCACCGTTATCCTGAGCAAATACCCCATTAAAGCCGGAGGCGATATTCCTTTTGGCAAAACGAGCAATTCAACGCTTTGGGCCGATATATTGTTGCCGGGCAACAAAACCGTTCGCGTGTACAACGTGCACCTGCAATCGAACCGGGTCACCAAAGACACCGAAAAAATCATCCAGGACGACCAATCCTGGGACGGTATCAGTAAAGTAATGAGTAAAGTAGGTGGTGCTACTTCGCGCCGGGCCGAACAAGCCGAACAACTGCGCGAACATATTTTAGCGTGCCCGTATCCGGTGATCGTCTGCGGCGACTTTAACGATACACCCAACTCCTACGTTTATCACCATATTTCCAACGGCCTCACCGATGCTTTTCAGGAACGCGGCCTGGGCTTAGGCACTACGTTTGCCGGTTCCCTGCCCTTGTTGCGCATTGATTATATCCTCACTGATCCCGGTATCCGTACCGACGACTGCCGGGTAGTTCACGACAAAACATGGTCGGACCACTACGGCGTTTGGGGCGTATTTAGTTGGTAACCGGACGCACCAGCCATTCCACGTAGCGCAACGCTTGTACTTTTTCGCCGCTGTGGTCTTGCGCCGCGTACAGCACTTGTTCGCAGGTGCGCCACACCCACGCCATTCGCTCGGTTTCGGCAGTGTCGTAGCCTTTTTCCTGCATCCAGCGGAGGGCCTGGTGTTGCTCTACATCGGCGGCGTTGACCAATAATTTTGGCGCGAAATTTTCTTTAATCGTCTGCAACAACAACGCGTAAAAAGGGCGTGAAGGGCCATCGTCGTTGGACATACGCTCCAATTGCGCCCAAGTGGAATCGGCCCAAAGTAACGGCACCGTTGCAGGCACCGGCGGAGCGGGCGGCGGCTCTTCTACTGTTTCCACGGCAATCGGGGTTTCCGACACGACCGGGGGCATAAACCAACTATCCGGTTCGCGCGGTTGTTCTTTAGCCGGGGCAAATACCGGTTCTTCGGCGGCTAAAGGCGTGGTTTCCGGCACTGGCGGTGCTTTATCTTCTTTTTTACGATTTAAAAAGTAGTAGGCCAACAGCAATAATCCGGCGGCCAACAACGCCAATGCTCCAATCCCTTTTGAGGTACGCCAAAAAGCGAAGCCATCGCCGTTACCCGACACAATGGGCGCATTGGGGCCGCTGCCGGGACCCACTTTCAGCACGATATTGTGCTGCCAGGTCACGTATTTGTTGCTGTCGGGATCGAACCAGACGAGCAGGGGGGTACACACGAACTCGCCTTCTTTTTTGGCCGAAAACGTGTATTCGATGGCCTGGGTATGCACCAATTCCTGGCCGTTTTCAAAAGTTTCTTCCGATTTAATGGCCGGATCAAACGTATCAATGCCGTCCGGGGTTTGTACCACCGGAGGCGCGAGCAGGCGCGGGTTGCCGTTACCCCGAATCTCCAAACTAATCACCGAGGCATCGCCCAAACCAATGCTGTCGCCCGTTCGGGGCATCTCTACGCTATAAGCCCCCACCAAACCACTAAAACCCGCCGGTTGAGGCTGGGGCAATGGTTTTACGGTTAAAGTAACGGGCTGCGATTCCAACGACAAAACCCGCGTAGGTGCCAAAAATCCGCCTTGGTTAATCATCCCGGTCAGGATACCCGCGCTAAAGGTGATTGTTCCTTCGGCATCGGGGAAATAGGAAGCACCGTACACCGACTGTTTGATGTACCGCTGCCCACCAATGCGTTCTTCGGATTGTACCCCTTCAAAGTTTTGGAGTTCTTTCAGGGTGCCGCCGGAAGGTTTAGGTGCTCGCACCATGTCCAAACCAGCCAAATTAATTTGGGTATAAATATTGAGCGTAACAATCACCTGCTGACCGGGATAGGCCGTGGTGGCACTCAACTCGGTGGTAATGAAAATATTGGGATCGGCCCCGGAAGGCACCTGAGATGGGGCCTGACCACCTCGGCTGCTGCCGGAAGGCACCACTTTGATCCGAATGGGGTTGGAGGTGTATTTTTTGCCTTTGTACGAGACCGTTGCCGCCGGAATGGTATAATCGCCGGGAGCGGGGGCGATCAAATTAAACGTCCAGGTGTGGTGGCCCTGCATATCGCCGTTGATAATTTGCATCCCCGATGTTTCCTGTGTACCACCGCCCGATTGAAATGCCCCAAAATCGGGGCGTTCCAACTGTCCACCGACGCCGCCGATAAATTTGAAACTCACTTGCACACTCCCCCCGCTGACAACTTCTTTTTTGGAGGTAATGGCCTGAAAAACAATATTTCCCCCTTGTGCCCGGCTGGCCAAAGGGGCCAAAACAAAAAGGCTTGTTGCAAACGCCCAAAAGCGCATTTGCAACAAGCCCTGAGTCCCGAAAAAACTTAAAGTTCCCTGATTTTTCACGTTTGAAGTTAGAAAAGGTTTAGATTAAAAACCTCGCATCTGCTTTGTTTCAGCCGCAAAAATACAGAAATTCTGGTAGTTTCCGGAAGTTAAGTTTAGGTTTTAATCAATTGGCGCGCCATGCGACCAGTGCCCGATTGCAGCACAATCGTGTACGTACCGGCGGGCAAATGGCGAATATCGGCCGTGGTTACCAGATTTTTACCCGACAAGGACTGGCTCAACACGGGTTTGCCGTTAAGATCAAGAACGGACAACTGCACGTCGAGGGGTTGGTCGAGGGTAATTTCCACACGGTAAAGACCATTGCCGGGGTTGGGCGTTACCACAAACTGCTTCAACGCGGGAATATCGTAAGTGCCCACCGCAAAAGTATAGGTTTCCGAACAGCCGCCCGCCGAAGTTACCACCAGCGCGTACGCACCTTCTACACTCACGTTGAGCGTAGGGTTGGTAGCGCCGGGAATGGGCGCATTGTCTAATAGCCATTGGAAAGTATAACCCGTTGCTACCGATGCCAAATCGCTCAGTTGAATCACGTTATCCTGCCGAACGATGCTGTTGACCGGTATCGGGTCGAAGGTAACCGTTACGGGTTCAAAAGGTGACCAGCATCCGGTCGCGGCATCTTGCCAACGGACGTGATAAGTACCATTTTCCGAAGCCCCGACGTTGTACGTAGCACCCGTGGCTCCGTTTAATAAAAACCCATTGCGGAACCACTGCAAACCAGCGGCATTGGCCGGCACCCCGGAGGCGCTCAATACCACCGCTTCGTTGGTACACATCAGGCTATCGCCCGAAAGAAAACTAATGGTCAATGCGGCCAAAGCGTCGCCCTGGGGCATTACAATGGTATCCAGTATCTGGCATTGGTTATTGTCTTTTACCACTACGGTGTACGTTCCGGCCCCAATATTGGAGACACTGGCGGTTGAAATACCACCCGACCAGGTATACGTGTAAGGCCCTACCCCACCCGATACGGTCAGCGAAATACTGCCGGTATTGTCGTGTGGGCAAGACGGTTGCACGGTGTTCGTCACCTGCAAACTGGAGCACAGTTCATCGACCCGCATTACCCGGCCGGTAGACAGGGTGGTCAGGTACAATTCGCCGCTGACGTTTTCGCCAAAAGAACTGTATTCGTACGCGGAAAGAGTGGCCAATACATTAGAGGTAAACGTGCCATCGCCGTTGGGCGTGAGGTACCAAAAACGACCGGAACAATAATCCGCCACGAGGTATTTGCCGTACAGCAAAGGGAATTTGCTGCCGCGATACACAAAACCACCGGTGATAGAACAACCACTGTTGGCACCGCTGTGTCCGTACACAAAAGCGGGCGCGGTATAACTGGAAGCCGGGCCGCAGCCGGAGGTATTGTAAGCGGCATTACCTTCGTAGCAGCGCCAGCCGTAGTTATGACCACCTTCGCCGGCGGGTTCAAAATCTACTTCTTCCCATTCATTTTGGCCAACATCACCCATCCACATATCACCCGTGAGGCGGTCGAAAGAGAAGCGCCAAACGTTGCGCAGGCCCAACGACCAAATTTCGGGCAAATAATCCGACTGGCCCACAAAAGGGTTATCGGCGGGAACGGCGTAATAAGGCGCGTCGGGCACGTTTACGTCAATGCGGAGCATTTTACCCAAAAGGGTGGTCTTTTTTTGGCTGTTGTTTTGCGGGTCACCGCCCGAACCACCGTCGCCAAGGGAAATGTAGAGGTAGTTATCGGGGCCAAATTTAATGCAACCGCCGTTGTGATTAGAATAAGGCTGATCAACTTCCAACAGTATTTTTTCGCTGTCGGGATCGGCAGTTAATGGGATGGCCGTGGGATCGGGAGCCGTAAAACGCGAAACGCGGGTATCGCCGTTATTTTGGGTATAATTGACAAAAAACCAACCGTTTTGGTTAAAATTAGGGTGAAACGCCAACCCCAACAAGCCTTGTTCGTTGCCATTGGAATTAACGCGGGCGTTGATATCGAGGAACGGAACGGATTGTTTTCCGCCCACGCTGTCCAGGATTTGGATAGTGCCATCTTGCTCAACGATAAACAGGCGTTTATCGCCGCAATGGGCAATATCAACGGGTTTTACAAAGCCCGAGGCAAATTGCTTGAGTTGGATTTTCGGTTGCGATTGCGCGTGTAGCAAAGCCGAGAAGTGCAAAATAAGCGCGCATATCGCCGCTATTTTGCCAAAAAATGTAGTTTGTTGCATGTGTATATTACTGTCCGTGAATGTTGACAAGCGGATTCGGCAAAATGGTACACTACACAATCAATTTTTCTCTTTCAGGCCCTGTAGAAATCATTGTGATGGGTACGCCGAGGTATTCTTCCAAAAAACGCAGGTATGTTTGCGCTGCCGCCGGAAGAGCATCGTAAGTAGTGGCGTGGTCAAGTGAGGATTGCCATCCTTCAAATTCTTCGTACACGGCTTCTACCTCCGTCGTACAAAGGTCATGCGGAAGTTCCGTATGTTCAAGCCCATTGTAGCGGTATTTGGTGGCTACGCTGATTTTGGCAAAAGAATTGAGCACGTCAATTTTGGTCATACAAATATCCGTGGTGCCGGTGAGCAGCAGCGTATATTTCAACTGCGGCAGATCAATCCAGCCGCAGCGGCGGGCGCGACCCGTGGTAGAACCAAATTCAAAACCCTCCTGCCGGAGTTTTTCGCCAATTTCGTTGTCTTGTTCGGAGGGGAAAGGACCGCCCCCTACGCGGGTGCAATACGCCTTGGTAATCCCGATCACCCGGCCAATGGTTTGAGGTGCTACCCCCAGCCCGGTGCAAACCCCGGCGGTAATGGTACTGGAGGACGTAACAAACGGATAAGTTCCAAAATCAACATCGAGCATGGCCCCCTGCGCACCTTCGGCCAATACCCGTTTACCAGCCCGCAGCGCATCGTTGATATAATATTCGCTGTTGACAAACTGTAGTTCGCGCAGCGCGTTTAACGATTCAAACCAACGTTGTTCTTCGGTTTCGAGGTCAAAGGTTATTTCCGGGTAAATTTTGAGCAATTGCAGGTGTTTGGCCTTCAAATTATTGTACTGCTCCAGGAAGTTAGGGGCTTCTATATCACCCACCCGCAGGCCATTCCGGCCCGTTTTATCCATGTAAGTGGGACCAATACCCTTGAGGGTAGAACCAATTTTGGCTTTTCCTTTTTGGGCTTCACTGGCGGCATCCAGCCAGCGATGGGTGGGTAAAATAAGGTGGGCCTTGCGCGACACCAACAAACGTTCTTTAAAGGACACGTGGCTGTCTTCCAGCGATTTGAGTTCGCGGGCAAATACCACGGGATCCAACACAACACCATTGCCAATCAGGTTAATGAGGTGTGAGCGGAATATACCCGATGGTACCGTGTGCAGCACGTATTTCTGACCATCAAATTTGAGGGTGTGGCCCGCGTTGGGGCCGCCCTGAAAACGCGCTACAATGTCGTAGCCCGTGGCTAAATAATCTACTATTTTGCCTTTTCCTTCATCACCCCACTGAAGACCGAGAATAACGTCAATTTTGCTGGGTGCGTTTTTATCGTTTGTTGATTGCATGTGATACTTGAATTAAGGGACAAAAGTAGGGTAAGAATAGGGTTGCGTGTACCATAATCCCTGCTTTTCGTTGCACAAATTACGCAATTCATTGGTTATCTTATACATAAAATAAGGATTAAAACACTTAACTTTGCGTCATTAATTTTTAGCCACCATGACATTAGAAGAAGAAATCAAAAATTCCACGCCCATCCCTCCCAGAACCAGGGCCGCACTCAATATATTATTCACCGCCAGTTGGCTGGATTGCATGATGAACCGCAACCTGCGCGAATACGGTTTAACCAACCCTCAGTACAATATCTTGCGTATTTTAAAAGGTTCGCCCCGTGGTCTTTCGGTATTGGATATTAAAAGTCGAATGATTGACCGCAGCAGCAACGTGAGCCGTTTGGTAGAAAAACTGCGCGAACAGGGCTACGCCGAACGCATTTCCAGTTGCGAAGATCGCCGCATGGTGGTCGTATCCATTACCCCCAAAGGTTTGGATTTAATTGAAGCCGTGGGCCCCGACATGGTAAAAACCCCGGACGAAAACCCGGGTGGCACCATGACCGAAGACGAATTAACGCAATTGTCGTTGTTGATTGACAAGTTTAGGAGTTGAGTTGGAAGCAGGTCCATCAAGAACAAATGGACGTCTTCAGGATATAGGTGGCCGGTGGCTTTGTGTAGCGTTTCGTCTCTATGTTTTCAATTAAAAGTTCAACTGTTTTTGCGCCTATTTCGTCCGTAGGCTGGCGAATGGAGGTCATTGTTGGCTCGAATAGTCCGACGTGTTTAAAATTGGTAAAACCCACAATTTCGAGCGATTTGGGGTTAAGGCGCTGGTGCTCTTTGATGACTTTGAGGGAGTTGAGCGTTAATCGGTCGCTGTTAATAAAAAAGGCATCCGGGGCATGGTCGAACATTTCTTTGATAATTCTGTGGGTTTCATTAGGGTCAAAATTGCAGAACCGAATCAGGTTTTCGTCTATTTCAATACCGTGATCTTGCAAACAGGCTACATACCCGGCATGGCGTTCTTTGGTAATAGAAAGATTCAAAGGGCTGGAAATGTGCGCAATTCGTTTTTTGCCCAGCCCTATAAGGTGTTTGATGCCGTTGTAAGAGCCTTCATAATTGTCCACTACTACTTTATTTACTTCGTCGAAGGGCGGCACGCGGTCAAAATATACCGTTGGGATACCTTCTGTTTTTAGAGCATCAAGGTGGTTGTAATTTTCGGTTGTTCCCGAAAGTGAAATAATAAAACCATCCACATGACGGTCAATTCCGTGTTCGATGCACAACATTTCCCGGGCGCAATCTTCGTGGCTTTGAAAAATAAACACATTGTATCCTTTTTCGCTGGCTGCGCGGTCAATTCCGTTGATAACTTCCGAAAAAAAATTGTTTGCGATTTCAGGCACAATAACACAAATAGAGTGACTTCTCTTTTCTTTCAAACCCAATGCGATGGGATTGGGGCGATAATTAACCGATTGTGCGTACTCAAGGACCTTTTTTTTGGTGTCTTCGCCAATTTCGTAACTATCCCTTAGTGCTCTTGAAACAGATGAGATGGATAAGTTGAGTGCTTTTGCTATTTCCTTGATGGTGGATCTTGACATTGCTGCACTGTTAGTGTGTGAACCTCAAAGGTACTATTCCTGACAACGTTTGCGTAATTTTTTTTTAACCTTTACACACGTGGTCACGTTGTTTCCTTGCTCCTTTGCCAGTAGTTTTCACAAATGTTTGCTCAAAAGTTTATGCAACACAACACCTCTCCTTTTTTTAAAATAAACGGCAAAACTGCACTTGTCACCGGATGTTCACGGGGCATCGGAAAAGCAATTGCCATCGGGCTGGCGCAAGCGGGTTGTTCAATTATCGGTGTTTCAAAAACGCTGCCCCTCGGCGAAAGCGAGATTAAAAGTGCCGTGGAAAACGCCGGGCAGTCATTTTTCCCTTATCAATGTGATTTTTCAGATCGTGATGATGTTCACCGTTTTTTGGAAAAAGTAAAAACGGAGCACCCTTCGATTGATATTTTAATCAACAATGCCGGCACCATCAAACGGAGTCCGGTTGCCGAACATTCCGATGCGTTTTGGGACGAGGTACTGGCTACCAATCTTTCGTCTCAGTTCATTGTTGCCCGTGAAATTGGTAAGCGGATGGTGGAGCAACAAAGCGGAAAAATCATTTTTATCGCCTCCCTTTTAAGTTTTCAAGGGGGTATTTTGGTGCCAGGCTACGCCGCGAGCAAGGGCGGGGTTAATAGTTTGATAAAAGCATTTGCCAACGAGTGGGCCGCACATGGCGTGAACGTAAACGGTATTGCTCCCGGTTATATCTCAACCGATAACACCGAAGCGCTTCGCAACGACCCCGAACGCAGTAAGTCCATTTTAGGGCGTATTCCCGCCGGACGATGGGGAGAACCGGAAGATTTTGTTGGGCCTGTCATTTTTTTGGCCTCACCGGCATCCGATTATGTTAACGGAACAATATTAACGGTAGATGGCGGTTGGATGGGTCGGTAATTCTTTTTAAAAAACGTAAAAAACAGTAAAATAAAATATGAAAATGCTACTTGAAACAGGCCCTAATGAAGTAAAAACCATGAGTACCGCGCAACTTCGGGCGCAGTTTTTGTTGCCCGATTTGGTGCAAAAAGATGCCCATTCGCTGGTATATTCGATGTATGACCGGATGGTATTGGGCTGTGCTTTTCCGGTAAAAAACAGCGTCCAACTTGAACCTGATGATGCCCTAAAAAGCCAGTATTTTTTGGAAAGACGCGAAATGGGTATTATCAATGTAGGAGGAAGAGGTTCCGTATTGGCCGATGGACAGGAGTTTTCGTTAGAAAAACTGTCGTGCCTGTACTTAGGCCGGGGTACAAGATCGGTTTCTTTTAGTTCCGAAAATGCGGAGGACCCCGCGTTGTTCTTTTTTTTAAGTACCCCCGCTCACCAAGTTTTCCCGTGTACATTGTTTCATAAAAACGACGCAATGCCCGTGCAACTCGGCGAAGCAGAAAAGGCTAACCAGCGCACCATTTACAAATATATCCACAAAGAGGGCATTCCATCGTGCCAATTAGTAATGGGGTTAACGGTGCTAAAATCCGGAAATATATGGAATACGATGCCAGCACACACCCACTTGCGCCGTAGCGAAGCCTATTTTTATTTCGATATGGCACCCGATACAAATATCATCCACCTGATGGGCGAACCGCAGGAAACGCGGCATTTGGTGGTGCGGAACAACCAGGCCATCATTTCGCCACCCTGGTCTATCCATTCCGGGGCGGGTACGGCAGCCTACGCATTCATCTGGGCAATGGGCGGCGAAAACCAGGATTTTACGGACATGGATTTTGTGGGTATGGATGTACTGGCCTGATTTTTTGGGTGTAAAAAACCATCCCCTCCAAATTTTAGTCACCATGCTTTTTTTAAAAAAACATTGTTTTAGCCTCGCCCTGTTCTTTGCCCCGTTCTTTTGTCAAATGGTCAATGCTCAAAAAACAGCAACTGTGGCTAACGACGGCAGCGCTCAATTTTCCTCCATTCAAAAAGCGATTGACAGTTTTGCCGACGACGACTCGGTAAAAATAGTTTTTATCAAATCGGGAATTTACGATGAGCAAATTTTTATTTCAAAAAACCGGCTTTCGCTCGTTGGTGAGATCGCACCCATTTTTGCCAAAACCTGGACCGAATTAAAAACGGAAGGGCTTTTGGAAAAAACGG
>Ga0075154_10002743_pt1 | contig 11385 bp, 11 predicted proteins | sample JI71714BDNA_FD_70965 | JGI IMG/M metagenome (GOLD analysis project Ga0075154, IMG submission 70965) | Wastewater effluent complex algal communities from Wisconsin, to seasonally profile nutrient transformation and Carbon sequestration -... | ecosystem: Engineered > WWTP > Effluent > Algae... | reverse complement strand
AGATTTTGAAAAACGATGCGGTCAACACCGATTTGATGTCAATCGAAGATGCGATGCGTTCAGGCGCGATGGCTTTGTTCGGCGAAAAATACGGTTCGGAAGTTCGCGTTTTGTCGGTCGGCGGCGGAACATTTTCCAAAGAACTTTGCGGCGGAACGCACGTTAAAGCGACGGGCGACATCGGTTCGTTTAAAATCACTTCGGACGAAGCGGTTGCTTCAGGCGTGCGCCGAATCCGCGCAATTACAGGACTTGACGCGTTCGAGCGTTTTCGCGAAGACGAAAAATTGATTGACAAATCGCTCAACGCTTTGAAAACTCAGCGCGATAATTTGCCGAACGCGATCGAAAAATTGCAGGAAGAATTAAAAAAAGCCAGACGCGAAAACGATGAATTGAAAATGAAGATCGCCACGGGCGCGATTGGCAGTTCATCGAACGGCGACGAAGCAAAAGACGTGAACGGCGTAAAAGTCATCGCCAAAATCGTCGAAGGTTTGGACAAAGGCGGAATGCGGCATCTGTCCGACACGCTGATGTCGAAAATAAAATCCGGCGTGGTCATTGTCGCACGAACCGAAGACGAGAAAGTTTCGTTCATCGTGCGCGTGTCCGACGATTTAACGAAAAAAGTTTCAGCCGAAAAAATCGCCCAAGAAATCGCGCCGATCGTCTCCGGTCGCGGCGGCGGAAAACCTGATATGGCAGAAGGTGGCGGAACTGATGCGTCGAAATTAAATGATGCAATTGAAGCAAGTTACGGCGTTGTCGAAAAAATGTTGGGATAATCAAAAAAGATGAAAAAGTTTGAGCGTAAAAAAATTATTGTTTCGGTAATTTTCGCCTTACTTTTTCATTTTTCTTTATTCGCACAAGTTTCCGAATCGCTCAAACCGTATCTTGACGGCGCGATTTCACACGCACAAACGCGGTCGCTTTATCGCGGAAAAGTTGATTGGAATGCGACAAAAACGGAAATGTATCGTTTGGCGAAAGATGCGAAAACCGTTGAAGATTTGTCGCCTGCGCTCAAATATTTGCTTTCAAAATTAGAAGATTCGCACGGCAGATTCTTTTATAAAAATCAACCGATCGCCTTTTGGTATGGCGAACCGACGGAAAATCAGAAAAAGATCGATACGAAAGTTTGGAATACGATTCAGAGCGGAAAATATACTTTCAAATACGCAATGCTCGAAAAAAACGTCGGATATTTGCGAATTCCGGGTTTGCCGATGGGCGACAATGTGAAAATGTCGGAAGAAATCCGCAACGCCGTCTGCGATTTGAAACAGAAAAAAGCGAAATATTGGATAGTTGATTTGCGCTATAACGGCGGCGGAAATATGTATCCGATGATGGAAGGTTTGGGAAATCTTATCGGCGACGGAACGGTCGGAACGGTTTCGGATTTCGAAGGCAAACCGCTTTCGACTTGGAAAATAAAGGACGCAGATTTTTATTACGATGATTATCTCGCCGCTGATTTGCCGGACAATTGCAAATTCGGAAAATTGCCGAAAGTCGCCGTTTTAATCAGTCAATACACAGTAAGTTCGGGCGAAGCCGTCGCAGTGGCATTTAAAGGCAGAACAAATACGAGATTTTTCGGGCTTGAAACCGGAGGATTAATTACCGTAACCGATTGGACACCGATAAATTCGGATCTGGTTGCGTCAATTTCAGTCGGCTATTACACGGACAGAAACGGTAAAATTTACCGCGATTTTGTTGAGCCGGACAAAAAAATCGAATTTGTTTTGACCGAAGATTTTGAAAAAGACGAGGGCATTAAATCGGCGATTAAATGGCTGAGAAAATAAAAAAAAACGCGAACCGAGAATTCGCGTTTTTTTTATTTCGATGTTTGTGATTTTAAACCGAAGCCGAGATAGTTTTCGGCAGATTTGATTCGTGGATTTCGATTGTTTCTTCCGAATCTTTATCGTTTTTGTCGTGCGAAGTTATCAACATCACCGAGCCGACAATTACACCTGCGCCGATGAGCATTTGTCCCGTAAAAGATTCGCCCGCGATGAGCCAGCCGAGAAAAATAGCGACGATCGGATTAACGTAAGCATAAGTTGCGACCATCGCCGGTTGTGCGTTTTTCAATAGCCAGCTGTAAGCCGTGTAACCGATGAGCGAGCCGAAAATTATCAGGTAAATCACGCCGTATAAAGATCTTGCGGAAACTTGCGAAATGCTGAATGTTGACCATTCGCCCATAAATAAACTGACCGTGAGCAAAACCAAGCCGCCCGAAAACATCTGCATTCCGGCTGTCAAAATCGAAGATTTGGGAACGGGCGAACGCAATCCGTAAATCGAACCTGTCGCCCAACTCAGAGCCGCAAGCATCACGGCGATCGCGCCGAAAAATTGCATCGAACCGATGTTTGCCGCGCTGTTCGTCGTTTGCCCGTTAATCAAAAGCCACACGCCGAAAAATCCGACGGCAATGCCCAAAACTGTTTTCAAATTCGGACGCGATTTCCCGAGCCATAACCAACTTAAAAGCACGATCCAAAACGGTTCGGTTGCGACGAGAAGCGCAGCAAGACTCGATGAAATATAGTGTTGCGCGAAAACAACGCCGCCGTTTCCGCCAAGAAGTAGAAGCGTTCCGACAACGAAACTCGTTTTCCAATGCGCGGCTTTCGGCTTTTCATAATCTTTCGACAAACGCGCCCAAATCATTAAAACTATGCCCGCAAAAACAAAGCGCGAACCAGCCATCAAAAACGGCGGCAAAGTTTCGATCGCATATTTGATTGCCAAATATGTCGAACCCCAAAGAATATAAACTGCCGCAAATGCCGCAATGAGTAAAATTAAGTTACGATTTTTCGTGTTTTCCATTACTTCTACCTCCTTTTTTTCGCAAAACTGCCGTAATACGCAAAATTTTTCTGTCTTTATTTCGCATATTTCGCGTGTTTCGCGAACAAATATTTCACTTCGTCTTTTCGTCCGAATCGCCGATCGGCAACGCGGTCGTTTCTTTAATTGTTTGCAAAACGATGGTCGTTTTTGTGTCGGCGACATTCGGCACGTTTTTCAGACGTTCGCGCAAAAGTCTCGATAAATGCTCGGTGTTTTTGACGCGCACCTTTAAAAAATACGAATCTTCGCCCGCAACATCGTGAACTTCCAAAACCTCGGGAATTTCCGCCAAAAATTTATCGGTTTCGTCGCAGCAAGCGTGCGTCCGCACCGCAACAAACGCCGTCAAACCGTAATCGACCGCCGCCGCGTCGAGCTTTGTTTCAAAACCTTTTATGATTCCGCGTTCTTCCAATTTGCGAATTCGTTCCAAAACCGCTGACGGCGCAAGCCCGACTTGCCGCGCAATTTCCGCGTTGGCAATTCGCGCGTCTTTCTGAAGAATATTCAATATTTGTATGTCAATTTCGTTAATCATTCTGTCAAACCTACTTTTATAAGAATAATGTTCGGCAAATGTTTTGTCAAGCAATATTTTATTTGCCCGCGAAACACGCGAAATATGCGAAAATAAAACCAAAGAATTTCTTTTTTTCGTGCTTTTCGTGTGTTTCGTGGGCAAATATAAAAATTATCATTTCGCAATTTTGCATCTTTCGGCTAATATTTATCGAAAACAATCAGTTAATCTATAGTTTGAGGAAAATCAAATGAGCGCAGTTCTTAAATTTCAAAATAACAACGAGATAATTTCATACAATCCGGCAACGGGCGAAGAATTCGGACGTTTGCCCGAAACTTCCGCTGAAGAAGTGCAAATCGCGGTCGAAAACGGGCGTGAAGCGTTTCAAACTTGGCGCAAAACTTCGTTTTCGGAGCGCAAAAAACTCGTGATGCAGGCGCGTGAAGTAATTTTGGCGGAAATGGATTCCATTGCGCTTTTGATCTCGAACGAATCGGGCAAACCTGTCGCCGAAGCTCTTTCGATGGAAATCGCGCCGGTTTTGGATTTAATGCAATATTTCGCAAAAAACGCCGAAAAACTTCTGAAACCGCGCAAGATCGGCATCGGACTTTACGGAATGTTGGGTCGAAATTCAAAAATCGTTTATCAGCCGCTCGGCGTGGTCGGGATTATTCCGGCGTGGAATTATCCGTTTTCGATTCCGCTCGGCGAAGCCGTAATGTCTTTAATGGCAGGAAATACGGTCGTTATCAAACCTTCGGAACTTACGCCGTTCATCGGGCTTAAGATCGGCGAAATATTCAAAAAAGCCGGATTTCCCGAAAATACGGTGCAAATCGTTACAGGCGCAGGCGCAACCGGCGCGGCACTTGTCGAATCTGCGCCGGACAAGATTATGTTCACGGGAAGCGTCGGAACGGGCAAAAAAATCGCCGAATCTGCCGCGAAAAATTTAACGAGCGTAGTTTTGGAACTCGGCGGCAAAGATCCGATGATCGTTTTTGCGGACGCAAATCTCGAACTTGCGGCGGACGCGGCAGTTTGGGGCGCGTTTTGCAATTCGGGGCAATCGTGTTCGTCGGTCGAAAGATTGTATGTCGAAGAATCGGCGGCGGAAAAATTGACGAATTTGATCGTTGAAAAAACGCGCAAATTAAAACAAGGCGCGGGAAATGACGCTTCGGTTTCGATCGGCGCAATGTCGTCGGAAAAACAAATAAATATCGTCAAAGATCACGTTGAAAATTTTGAAAAAGAAGGCGCAAAAATCTTAACGGGCGGAAAATCTCACGATCTATTTTTCGAGCCGACAGTGATTTCCGGCGCAAATAATTCGATGCGGGCGATGCAGGAAGAAACTTTTGGTCCGACTTTGCCGATCGCGACTTTTCGCACGGAAGACGAAGCGATCAAACTTGCGAACGATTCGGAATTCGGTTTAACGGCGAGCGTTTGGACAAAAAATCTTTCAAAAGGCAAACGAATTGCCGAAAAAATCGAAGCCGGAACGGTTTGCGTCAACGAAGTTTTATACACGCACGGCATCGGGCAAACGCCTTGGGGCGGCTTCAAAAATTCGGGAAACGGCAGAACTCACGGCATCGAAGGTTTGATGGAACTCGTTCAACCGCAACACATACATGTCAATAATTTGGCGATTTTACCGAACGCGTGGTGGATGCCTTATTCGGGAAATGCGGTCGAAACCTTCAAACAATTCGCCAAATATTTCGCGACAGGTTCGATGGTGCAAACTACAAAAGCCTTGCCGCAACTTTGGAAACGCATTAAGGAATTAAGACGTAAATAATTTATGATTCAAGGTGAAAAACTCCCCGTTATCGAGTCTTCGAGAGTGCGCTTGCGCCATATCGAAAACGCCGATATTGACTCGCTTTACGACATTTTTTCCGACGCGGAAGCGATGCGTTTTTTCGGTTCGCCGCCTTTTGTCGAACGTGCCGATGCCGTAAATTATCTCGCCGACATTAACGAAAATTTTCAGAAAAAAACGCTTTTCCAATGGGGAATCGCGTTAAATTCGGACAATAAAATTATCGGAACTTCGACGATTTTCAGTGTGGACGAAAGAAATCGCCGCGCTGAGATCGGTTACGCCTTAAACCGCGAATTTTGGGGCAAAGGTTACATTACGGAAGCCTTGAATTCTCTGTTCAGATTTGCTTTTGAAGAACTCAAACTGCACCGAATCGAAGCCGATGTCGATCCGCGAAATAATGCTTCGATCAAGATTTTAGAAAAATTCGGTTTCCAAAAAGAAGGTTATCTACGCGAACGCTGGATCGTTCAAGGCGAAATGCAAGACGCATTTTTTTATGGGCTTTTGAAAAGCGATTTGAAGCATATTATTTATGTGAATCAAGAATAGAAATATTTTTATAAAAACCTTTGAATTCTCTGCTAACTTTGCGCCTTTGCGGGAAAATATTTGTTGGTTTTATCGAAAATTTATCATTAGCAAAAGGATTTATTTCCCGCAAAGGCGCAAAGTTCGCTAAGATTTCTACTCTCGATTCACATTTTTATTGTTCTGCCATCTGCTTTCTAATTTGCGTGATAAACGAACGAACCGTGACGGCTTCGTCGGTATTCGGGTAAACTTTCAAAAATTCTTCGTAAACTGCGATGGCTTCTTTGAACATTTTCGCGCGTTCGTAACAGTCGCCGAGAAGCTGATAAATCGTCACGGCATCGGGCGCACCGGAAAGTTGCGCGACAGCTTTTTTGAGTTCGTCCGCCGCCATCAAATAATATTCTTTTTCCTGATCAAAATCGCCTGTCGCGCCGAAACCTTCGGCTTTTTCGCGATAGAGCAAACCGAGTCCGGCGTGTGCTTCGGGCTGAAAACCTTTGCCTTCGGAGATCGATTTTTTGAACGATGCGATGGATTTCTCTTCTTCGGTCGCAGTTTTGTAAATTCTGCCTTCGACGGCTGACGCTTCGGCGTAGATCGGACGAATTTTCCGCGCTTGATTAATTGCTTCGAGCGCGTCTTCCGTTTCGCCGTTTTCGCCTAAAATTCGAGCGATTTCAACGTAGGCTTCGGCGTATTTCGGACGCAAACTGATTGCTTTGCGATATAATTCGATCGCTTTTTCTTCGTCGATCGAAGCCATTTTTTCGGCTTGCTGAAAAGTAATTTCGGCTTTATCCGTAGTTTTTACAAGCGCAACTTTAATGTCGCCTTTTTGCGCGGCAAGCAGAGTTTGCGTTGTTTCCTTAAAACCTTCGGCGCGAACACGGATTTTTTTCACGCCCGAAGAAACATTCAAAGTTAAACTTCCGCTTTTATCCGTTTTGCCGAAACGCACGTCGTTTATCCAAATCACCGCATTCGGCTCGGTTATAACGTTAATCGTCCGCATCGTTTGCGCGAAACTTGCGGCAGTAAAAATCAAACAAAGCGAAAGCGCGAAAAAATACTTTTTGATACTCATAAAATTCCTCAATTCAAGATATGATTGCAAAATACCGTGCGTCGGTTGTAAAAATTTTGACAACGGATTTCACGAATTTCACGGATTATTTCTAAAAATTTGACTACGGAAAGTTTGTTTCAAACAACATTCCTTAAAAAATAGAATAATTTGTGTAATTTGTGTAATCTGTTGTCAAATATCTTTTTGTTGATTTCAAATTATCTCGGTTGCAATCAATTTTATAATATTCTGCATCATAACACGATGAAAAAGTTTTTTCGTAAATTCTTCAAATGGCTCGGATATTTTGCGCTCGGCGTAATTTTGATACTTGCGGGAATTTATACATATTTTGCAATGCAGACAGGCAAACCGGCAGAAGCACGCGAAGTTTTTAAGGAAGAAACTTCCCGATTTTTGGTCTTCGCACATCGCGGCGGCGGCGGACTTTTCCCCGAAAACACGCTCGAAGCCTTTAAATATTCGGCGCAGATGGGCGTTGACGTTTTAGAACTCGATATTCATTCGACTTCGGACGGCGCACTCGTCGTTTTGCACGACCGAACCGTCAACCGCACGACCGACGGACAAGGCGAAATCAATAAATTAACGCTCGCCGAAGTAAAAAAACTCGACGCAGGTTATCATTTCACGCCCGACGACGGAAAAACTTTTCCTTTTCGCGGCAAAGGCATCACGATTCCGACGCTTCAAGAAATTTTTGACGCTCTGCCCGCGCAAACCTTCAACGTCGAACCGAAGCAAGTCGAACCATCAGTCGTAAAACCTCTGTGCGAAGCGATTCGCGCCCGAAAAATGACGGATAAAGTCATCGTCGGTTCGTTTCGCCAAACGGCGATCGACGAATTTCGCGCCGAATGTTCGGAAGTTGCAACCTCCGCCACGCCGAGCGAAGTTTCGCAATTTTTGCTGATGTATAAAACCGGAATCGGCGAAAACTACACGCCGCCGATGCAAGCCCTGCAAGTGCCGCAAAGAGTCGGCGCACTCGAAGTCGTGACCAAAGATTTCGTCGAAACCGCGCACAAACTCAACCTAAAAGTCCACGTCTGGACGATCAACGACCCCGACCGAATGCGCCAACTCATCGAATTGAAAGTTGACGGAATTATGACCGATTATCCCGACAGACTTCTGGAAATTCTCGGACGAACAGCGCAATTAAAATAAAAATCAACTGTTTTTTAACTCATTGACGAGATTTTCTATCTGTGACAGCTTTTCGACGGGTAAATCGTGAAGCAATTCGCGGATATTTTTTATCTGTTCATCGCGTTTCAAAGTATTTAACGGATGATTTTCCGCTAAATTCGTCTTCGCATCAGGCTTCCAATCGAACAGATCGTTCGGCGTGCAGTGCATCATCACGCAAACTTTTTCGATGTATTCAATTTTTATAAGCGAAGTTTGCGCCTGTAAAAAGCGCGTTGCCGTTGACGGCGCAACTCCGTTTTTAATAAGCATTCCCGCAGGCTTTTCGATGCCGCGCTGAACAAAAATCCTTCGCGGATTAAAAATCAACATATATTCAACCTCCAAATTTTCAAGACAATCTTACGATAAAACGCAATAAACTGTCGAGCTTACGCAATTGTCTTTTGAGATAACGCAATTGATGCGTCAACTAACGCAATTAATATTCGAGATTACGCAATTGTTAATTCATATTATGCAATTTTTGTTCGAGCTGACGCAATCAACTTTTGAGTTGACGCAATTGAGTGTCGATCTCACGCAATTCACGTTTGACCATACGCAATCGAGTAACGAGGTTACACAAATAACATTAAACCTTACGCAATCGGTTAAAAAGGTTATGCAAAAACATTGCTTCAAAATACTTTAGTGCGAATTTGTATTTGAAATTAGCCTGTTTCAACAGGCTTTCCGCCGTAGGCACATATAGCCACGCTGCTTTAGCACGTGGTCAGCCGAAGAAAATACCAAAAAGGGCGTTTTAACGTCCTTCTTTCATAAACTGAACGGCTCAAGCCGAAAGAGAAGGACGTTAAAACGCCCTTTGGAGTAGATAATTCAATCTTTACCACGCGCTAAAGCAACGTGGCTATGTGCCGCGAAACGCGGAAAGCCTCATCAATGAGGCTGATTTATTATTTCAACAACTGATTTACACTTTAAGACAAACTTCCGCTAAATATAAAAATCCGTTCAACCACCTGTTTTACCGAAAGCGTTTATTATGATAGAAATGTTCTAAGCAAAATCGGCTGACTTGCTAGAGCCAAATTAGATTTGATTTAACAGTTAGAATTGAAATTTTCAGATGATTTGCATATCATTTTAGCGAGGTAACATAAATGAGTTTGCGCCAACCGAAAAAGAAACAATTAATACCAAACGAGGCTGAAATTAAAAGACTTGCCGAGTTGCAGGGCGTAAAACCTTTTAATTTTGATGAAGCCGTTGGCGAAGGTTCGCAACTTTGGAAAAACGGCGAATTTGAAGAGTTTGAAAAGTGGCTCAAAGATGTTCGTGTTTCTGATACAGCCAACGAAAATTTGAAATAATGGCACGAGTAATTGATACGGATATTTTCTCTTTTCTCCTCAAAAAAGATACTAGAGCAGAACTCTATAAACCTCATTTGGACGGACATTTTTTGTTCCTTTCCTTTATGACGGTTGCCGAATTAGAGCGTTGGGCAAATCTTTATAATTGGGGACAAAACAAAATCAATTTGCTCGAAAATTCTCTCAAACGCTACGTTATTCAACATTCAAATAGAGATATTTGCAAAATTTGGGGCGAGATTATGACCGAAAGCAAACGCAAAGGATTAAATGTTTCAATCTCCGATGCTTGGATTGCGGCAACGGCAATCAGTTTGCAAATTCCGCTTGTTACAAATAACGAAAAAGATTTTCAGAAAATCGAAGCCTTGACAATAATTTCAGAGAAATAATCCAAAATCTAAAATATCAAAATGCACTATCATTTAATCGGAATTTGCGGGACGGCGATGGCGAGTCTTGCGGGAATGCTGCAATCGCGTGGACATAAAGTTACGGGTTCGGACAGACAAGTTTATCCGCCGATGTCAACGCAGTTGGAGAGTTTGGGGATCGAGATTCTCAATGATTATCGGGCGGAAAATGCGGACATCGGGGCGGATTGCACGGTTGTCGGGAATGCGATAAGTCGCGGGAATGCAGAACTTGAAGAGGTTTTGAACCGCAAACTTTTGTATCGTTCGCAAGCGGAAATCGTTAAGGAAGAATTTATTCGCGGGCGGCGTTCGTTGGTCGTGGCGGGAACTCACGGGAAGACGACGACGACGAGCATTGCGGCTTGGGTTTGCGAGGTCGGCGGGCTGAATCCGTCGTTTTTGGTCGGCGGAATCGTCCAGAATTTCGGCGCGTCGTTTCGCGTTTCGGACGGCGAACATTTTGTCATCGAAGGCGACGAATATGACACGGCTTATTTTGATAAAAAGCCGAAGTTTATGCACTATCTGCCCGAAATTGCGATCGTCAACAACATCGAATTCGACCACGCCGATATTTACCGCGACCTTTGGGAAATCAAATATCAATTTTCGCGTCTGATGAATCTTGTGCCGTCAAACGGACGCTTGATCATCGGGATTGATTCGCCTGTGGCGCGTGAAGTTTTGGAAGAAATGCGCGGCAAACTTTTTACGCAAATTGAAACCTTCGGAACTTCCGACGAGGCGAAATGGCAAGCGCGTGAGATAGATTTTTCGGGCGCACGGACGAAGTTTAAGATCTTCCGCGAAAAAGAATTTTGGGGCGAATTTGAAACTGATCTGATCGGCGAATTTAACGTGCGAAATTGTTTGGCGGTGATAATCGCGGCAGACGCTTGGGGAATTCCAAAAGAGAAAATTCAGCAGGCGTTCGATACTTTCAAATCGGTCAAAAGGCGCGTCGAAATTCGCGGAGTCGAACGCGGCGTGACGGTAATCGACGATTTCGCGCATCATCCGACGGCGGTTGAGGAAACGTTGAAGGCTTTGCAGATGAAATATTCGGGGCAAAGATTGATCGCCGTTTTCGAGCCGCGTTCCTGGTCGTCGCGTCTCGCGGTTTTCCAAGAACCTTACGCCAAAGCCTTTGAATACGCCGATTACGTCATCATCGCCGGAGTTTACAACACGCAAAAAGTTTCGGAACTCGGCAAAGTTTTGAACGTCGAAGAACTTGTCGAACAAATAAAATCAAACGGCAAAACCGCTTTTTGCTTGCCCGATGCCGATTCGATCGTTTCGCATTTAACGCCCGAATTAAAGGAAAACGATGTCGTCGCAATTATGTCAAACGGCGGTTTCGGCGGCATTCATGAGAAGATTTTGAATGTTTTGAAAGGTTAAAAATTTATGCCGATGGCTGAAATAAAAGAAATTATTCCTGCTTCGGCTGAGGCGGTTTTTGATTTGCTTCACGATTATCAAAGACGGCTCGAATGGGACACACTTTTGCGGAAAGCATATCTTGAACCCGAATTTCCCGTCGCAGATAAAGATGCAATTTC
>Ga0075154_10002742_pt1 | contig 11387 bp, 6 predicted proteins | sample JI71714BDNA_FD_70965 | JGI IMG/M metagenome (GOLD analysis project Ga0075154, IMG submission 70965) | Wastewater effluent complex algal communities from Wisconsin, to seasonally profile nutrient transformation and Carbon sequestration -... | ecosystem: Engineered > WWTP > Effluent > Algae... | reverse complement strand
ACATTATCCGTGCTTGACGAGCATAAAAATCGCAATAGCGCTATACCCGACAGCAATTACGATACCGTACAGAACACTAATTTTCTTCAGCAGTGGCGTGTACTGACGGTTGTAAAGTCCAAGTGATTGGAACGAACTTTGCAAGCCGTGGGAAAGATGCAGTCCCAAAATCAGTGACGAGACAACATAAAAAATCGCAAATCCCGGGTTCGCCAGCACTGCTGCCGTAACGTCGTATTCGCTTGCTCCTGCTACGGGCGTGGGCAGAATATGGAAACGAATGTTGAGCAAGTGCACAATCAAAAAGAGAATAAAATAAATGCCGGTAAATGCCATCGTGCTTGAGCCTATCGTCGCGCCGCCGGAACTTTTTTTGCTCACGTAGCCTTCGGGACGTGCCGCACGGTTCTGCACCGCCAGCACAATGCCCATGACGATATGCGCAATGAAGAGCGCAGCAAGGCTCAATTCTATTAGACGAAATGCGGGAAGATTATGCAAAAAGTCGCCGTAGGCATTAAATTTATCTGCGCCTTGGAAGACGAGAAAATTCCCCGTCATATGGGCGAACGCGAAGCCGCACAGCAGCAAGCCAAGTACGCCCATGACTTGTTTTTTGCCGATTGAGTATTTGAAATATTTGTCCACGACACTCACAAGAGCCTCCATGAAGTTTAGTGGTATAAAGAGAAGAAGATGATTTGGTTGCAATAATTTTCAATCGCCCAAAATACACTTTTCAAGCGGACTTCACAAGATTAGCAGCGAAAAAATTCTGCTTCCGTATTTTTGGCGTAGAGAATCAGGAACAAAATTTTTAGTTTTGCAGTTCCTCAGAATTTTTTGTTGGGAGTTTTTCACCACCACACATCACCTCATGCAATCTATTCTCGTCATTGGTGCGGGCATCGCAGGACTTCTTGCTGCTCAGGACTTACAAAAGCGCGGCTTCGACGTAACGGTTATTGACAAAGGTCGTGGGCTGGGTGGGCGCTTGGCAACGCGCCGTTTGGAGGTGGACGGTCGCACGGGAAAAGCAGACCACGGCGCACAGTACATCACCGCTTACGAACCCAGATTTGAAGCGCTTGTTCAGGAAATGGAGCGCAACGGCGCTCTGCGGGTGTGGGGGACTTCGCTCTCTTCTGTGGGGCAAGCAAAACGCCCACGCTACATTGCGCCGGAGGGAATGACGGCAGTAGCGAAATACTGTGCGAAAAGTCTTACGGTTCGGCTTGGTGAGCGAGTGCTTAGCCTGAAGGGCGGAGACGAAGGGGGCTGGAAAGTGCAGACCGATAAGGAAGCAAGTATTCATGCGGACGCACTACTTATCACCGCTCCTGTGCCGCAAGCCTTGATGCTGGTGGATACGCTCGCGCACGAGGTTTTATCGGCGGCAGAGCGAATGAGTCTGGAAGCAATTCAGTACGAACCCTCTATCGCGCTTATGCTTGCTTTGCTGGAGGGTAAAACTTCCGAGGTGAAGCCGCCCGGAATGGTCTTCGTGGGCGGAGGAAGCGTGATGTGGATAGCGGATAATCAGCAAAAAGGCATTTCGCCCGATGTGGCAACGCTGACTATCCACACCACACCATCTTTTGCAAGGGAGCATTGGGAAACGCGCGAGGAAGATCTTGTTCCGCTTTTGTTGGCAGATGTCCATCCCTATTTGTCAATGGATGCCATTGCATCGTATTCGCTGCATCGGTGGCGATACAGCCGAGTGATTGCTCCTCACGCCGGATTATTTCTTGCTGCTGCCGGAAGTAATGCACCGCTAATCTTTGCAGGAGATGCTTTTGCGGGTATAACGCCCTTGCTTACTCGCGTTGAAGACGCAGCGCTGTCAGGCTGGGCGGCTGCCGAGTATCTATCAAGTTTAGGAACGTGAATCACGTCTTCTGCTTTTTCTTTTTTGCTGCCGGAAAAAGCACATTGTTCAGAATCAAACGATACCCCGCCGAATTGCGGTGCAGCGCAAGGTCTGTGGCGGGGTCGCCGACGGCGTGGCGATAATCTTCGGGGTCGTGTCCGCCGTACCATGTGAACGTCCCTCGCCCGAAATTGCCGTGGATGTATTTCACTTCGTCAGTGCCTTCTTTTTCGCCAAGCATAATGACCGACTTTTTGATAAATTCTTTGTGGAAGGCGGTTGTCTGTCCCAAAAAGCCGCGCACGACGTTGACATGGCATTGAGTGAGCATAGTCGGAACAGGGTCGTATTTTGCCGAAAAATCGAAGAGCGTGAAGTAGTCGCTTTGTGCGTCGTTGGAGCGGAAATTAGCATCGCAGTCAAGATTGGAATACTCATATTCGTAAGGATTCATCACTAGCGAGAAGTTCTCAAAGGCGAACGTGCGTGTAAAGTCGAGTTTCCCAGTCGCACCCGGATCAGCCGGGTCGCCGTCGAACATGACATCACAAATGTCCACATTTTTTGCGGCTTGGGCAATATCGAATGTGTCGGTCGCGCCGCACATGGCGAACATAAAGCCGCCGCCGCCTATCCACGAGCGGATTTTTTCTACTACGGCTTTCTTCAATTCCGAGACCTTGCGGAAACCCAGCTTCTTTGCGGTGCTTTCCAAAAGTGCCACTTGCTGAATATACCATGGGGCGGTCGAAAAGCTGGCAAAAAATTTGCCGTATTGTCCCGTAAAATCTTCGTGGTGAACGTGCAGCCAATCGTAATTCTGGAGTGAATCGTTTACTACTTCCTCGTCCCAGAGCTTTGTGTAGGGAATCTCGGCATATTCCATCACGAGCGTAACGGCATCGTCCCATGGCTTGAAGCCGGGCGGAACGTACACAGCCACGCGAGGCTGTTTCTCCAGACGCACCACGTCCATATTATTGCCTTCATTTTGCACTTCGGCGTAGATTTGCGCCGCACTTGCGCCATCAATTTGCTCAAAGGAAACGCCGCGAATACGGCACTCGGCGGCAATGCTTTCGCCGTAATCCGTCATAAACGACCCACCGCGATAGTTCAGAAGCCAATCTACGGTCTGACCTTTCGCCAGCGTCCAGTATGCCACTCCATATGCTTTCAAGTGGTCGGTTTGCGTCAAATCCATACTTATCAGGATTTTTCCTTGCGCCATTGTTCGCACAGGCGTAGCCATAACGAGCAAAACGACGATAATGGCGGTGGTAATGCCGACAAGTGCTGCAGAATGGTGTTTTTTGATAAAAGTAATCATAATAGCGAAAAAGCAAAATAAACAAAAGGTTAGGAAAGCAGGAAGTAGGTAGTCATCAAGCCCTTGCCCTTGACCTCAATGGAGCCGCGCTCCTCAAAAATGAAGGGGCGCATTTCATTATTGACGAAAGGCGGCAAATGTTCTTGTGTATGCTGGTCTTTTTCGATAATGTGCGGGTATGCCGTGATTCGACGCATTCCCGTCACGTCAAGTTTATCGGTGATAGAGGTGTCGAAGGATTGTACAAACGCCTCCGACACTTGAATTTTACCTGCCACACCGTGCGATTCCATGCGATGTGCAATGTTCACGGTATCGCCCCAGAGGTCATACGCAAACTTTTTCGTGCCGATAATGCCCGCCACTACTTCGCCGGTGTGTACGCCGACTCGCATTTGAAGTTTCGTGTTCATGCGCTGCAGAATGTCGCTTTTGAGAGTAACTTCTGATTGGATGGCGAGCGCTGCCATTGCGATTGCTTCGGCGTGGTCGGCACGCGGGAGCGGTACTCCGGCGACAAGCATATACGCATCGCCGAGCGTTTTGATTTTCTCCAACCCAAAGCGCTCGGCAATGACATCAAAGGCAGAAAAAATTTCGTCCAATACCGCCACAAGCACGACTGGTTCGAGCTGCTGGGCAAGCGGCGTGAAGCCGGAGATGTCAGCAAATAGAACGCTCACGTTCTCAAAGCGCTCAGCAATTTTGGTTTCCCCTGCTCGAAGTCGTTCTGCAATAGCGGTCGGGAAGATATTGAGCAGAAGCTGTTCCGATTGTTCGTTTGCTTCTTGGAGCGCCGTGTTGGCTATTTCGATTTCGATGGATTGCTCTTCTAAAAGATGTTGCTGTTGCTGCAATTCAGCATTGATGCGCTTCTTCTGGTTATTGGAATACACCAAAAACACCAAGAACGCCAGCGAAATGCTGCACACCGCCACAACAAGCGTAATGAAGCGCTTTTGTGCGTCATTGTCGCGGCGGAGTACCTCGTTCTCCGCTTGCTTCTTGCTTACTTGATACTTTGTTTCCATCTGGCTCATTTGCCGTTCCTTGTCTTCGCTGAAGACCGAATCGCGGTATTCGGTGGCGAGTTCCTGAAAGCGGAGGGCATTTTGAAAATCTCTTTGTGCTTTGTATGCTGCTGCCAGATGCTCCGCAGCAAGTTTGATGTCAGCTTTGGTGTTAATTTTTCTTGCAATCGCCAGCGCTTCCGATGCACTGGCTATGGCATTGGGATAATCGCTCATGGTGCGCTGCACAAGGCTCATTTCATTGAGTGTCTGAGCAATACTTTGCTGCTCGCTGTTTTCGCGTTTCATTGCCAAAGCACGACGCAAAAAGAGCATGGCGCTGTCGTGCTTGCCTTCCAGACCATAGAGAACGCCGAGATTGTTGATAGAAAGCGCAATACCTTGTTTGCGTCCGATTCGCTCTTCGATGGCGAGCGAGCGCCTCAAAAAACTTTTTGCTTCGGCATAGCGCTGTTGCTGCTTGTAGAGCAGCCCAATATTGTTCAGTGCGCTGGCAGTGCCGCTTGCATTATGGTCTTGTTCATTGATAGCGAGTGCTTGTTCGTAGTAATGGAGCGCCTGCTCCAATTTTCCTTGCTGTTTGTAGAGAATACCGAGATTGTTGAGCGTGGTGGACATACCGCGCCTGTCGTTCAGGCGTTCGCGCATGGTCAGCGCTTGAAGGTAATAGCGGAGCGCCTCGTCGTAATTTGCTTGGTCGAGATAGGTGTTTGCGCTGGCGTGGAGCGCCGAGGCAATTCCGGCAGTGTCGCGGATATCCTCAGAAATCTGTCGCGCCTGCGCGATATAGTCCATGCCTTCGGTATAGCGGCTTCGGACGTGCATGGAACGCCCGATTTGCAATAGTCCATCGGCAATGCCGCGTTGGAAATTGTTTCGTTCCGCAATGCTCAGCGCTTCACGGGCAGTGCGCTCCATTTCCGCCGCATTCTGTGAATATAGCCTTCGAGCAAGCTGCAAGAGCGTATTTGTGCGCGTTGTATCGTGGAGAGTCGGCTCACGCAGAATTACCCGCAAAGAATCTATTTCCCGTGTCTGTGCGCTCGCACTCGTCCTGCTTCCCATGAGCAAGAGAACGAAAAAGAAAGCAAAAAAACACTCGTGGAAACGCATAGACATCAACACATCGACATAGTGGAAACGGGGTCATCGGGTGAGTTAGATTTGGACACAGCACACTTGCGCACAGATAAGACTAAAGGCACAAAGAAGGGTGCTTCGCTCTTCGTGAGGACGGCGTTTAATCTCGTGTGACGGGCACGGCATTCAGAGCCGACGAAATTTCTTCTTCCAGCACCCGCGAGGCAGAACGCCAATTCTCATAGTACGCCCAGAGTTCTCGCAAGATATGCACCGACAAAAAAAGGATGGATGCAAGTGCAAACCGCTCACGGGCTGAAGGTGATAGAGTAGGCATAAAATGTACCGTAAGGGTGGATGAAGGAAACAATCATGGATTTGCTGCTAAGAACGAACTGCTTGGTAAAATACAAAAAATCCAACAACATTACGCATACCTTTCTCAAGGAATAAACAGACTTCAGTTTTGTTTTGAGATAATGGGTTTCGTATTTTGCTTGCAGACACAAAGCACTATCCCGCTTCAACCATTCACTCTTCTGAAACTATGATACGTTCTCTAGTAACACTCTCTATGCTCCTTGTATGGGCAAGCATCACAACGGTTGCTCAATCCAACGACGTACCTCGTACCGTTCTGCCCAAGCCAAAGGATATGTTGATTTCGACAAACGAACGAGAAGTCAAACTGTCTTCCATGCCGCGTATTCTCTCACTGCAAGAACGCGCAGAGCGCCAAGATTCGATATTGGAGTTACGCTTGCAGCGTCTTGCACCGGAACTCATGCGCCGCGAGGGTATTGATATGTGGGTGATTATCGGGCGCGAGTACCACGAAGACCCGGTGCTGAAGACGATGCTCCCCGCAACATGGCTTTCGGCGCGGCGGCGAACAATCTTGGTTCTATTCGACAAAGGAAGCAGCAGTGATGCAAAATCGGGTGGGGTGGAACGTCTCGCTGTGGCGCGGTACGACGTGGGAACGGCAGGAAAATTCTTCCGCAGCGTGTGGAACCCTGCCAAACAATCTGACCAATACAAGCGCCTTGCGGAATTGATTGCCGAGCGAGCGCCCAAGAAGATTGCGCTGAATCGTTCTGCCGACTTTGCCCATGCCGATGGACTCACTGAAACTGAATACCAAGCCTGTCTGAAAGCACTACCCACAGAGTTTCATAGCCGCATTGTGTCCGGTGAGCGCCTCTGCGTGGGGTGGCTCGAAACGCGCTTGCCGGAGGAAATGGCGTATTTCCCTGACCTTTGCAAAATCACCCACGCCATTATCGCCGAAGGTTTCTCGCGTGAGGTGGTCAAGCCGGGCACGACGACCACAGGACAGATGGAGTGGCGCTTTCGTGAGCGGATAAACGCACTTGGCTTGCAAACGTGGTTTCATCCGTCCGTCTCCATCCAACGCGCCGACCCGATTGCGAACACCACCGCGCCCGCATCAGCGAAGCCCGGCTCGGAGACAATTCAGGAAGGCGATGTTCTCCATGTGGATATTGGCATTTCGTACTTGGGCTTGAACTCGGACGTGCAGCAGCACGCTTACGTGCTGAAGCGCGGTGAAACAGACGTTCCCGCCGGAATCAAAAAGGCATTTGCCAATGCCAATCGGACACAGGATATTTTGCTCAAGCAATTCAAAGTCGGCGCAACGGGAAATATGATGCTGAAAGCCGCGCTGGAACAAGCTGCGAAGGAAGGCATCAAAGCGACTATCTACACGCACCCGATTGGGGCACACGGACATGCAGCCGGACCTGCCATCGGGATGTGGGATATGCAAGCTGGTGTGCCGGGTGCAGGCGATTATCCTCTTTTTCTGAATACTGCCTATTCCATCGAACTTAATGCCGAAACCGCCATTCCCGAATGGGACGGAAAGCCCTTACGGATTATGCTGGAAGAAGATGCTTTCTTTCTAAATGATAACGTGGGCGCACAATATCTGGACGGGCGGCAAACAAGTATTATCCAGATAAAACCATAACATATCCACGTTCCGGCAAGCAATCTTGCCTACACATTCAGCGAAAGTAAATTTTTTGTACTAATGCCAACGGTGCATCAAAATTTCGTTTTCTACGTTATATTGCAACAGAGACCGCAAAAGAAAGTTTCTCTTCGGCTTGTCGGTCTCTTCCCCAATTTTTTCAGATTTTCTCCTCACCCATGCCTTCTCTTCGCGCTTTTTCTCGCCTGTTGCGCCGAATTATTTTTGGCGTATCGATAATGTTCTGTTTGTCTGCACCGCACCACCTTGCTGCCCAAGAGAACAATGTTTATGGACAAATTCGCAAGTTTGGTGACATTCTCAATCTTATCAATCAAAACTACGTGGATACGGCAAACGTATCGCAAGTTACTGAAAGTGCCATTCGCGGAATGCTCCAAAAGCTCGACCCGCACTCTGCTTACTTACCGCCCAAAGTACGCGACCAAGAGCAAGAGCGCTTTAGCGGCAATTATTTTGGAATTGGCGTGCTCTTCCGCATTATCAAGGATACTATCACCGTTCTCACTCCGTCCATCGGCGGTCCGAGTGAACGTCTCGGAATGCTCTGCGGCGACCGCATCGTGAAAATCAATGGCGAAAGCGCAATCGGCATGAAATCAGACGATGTTCCGAAAAAACTGAAAGGTGAGAAGGGTACAAAAGTAACTATTCAGGTCAAACGCGAAGGCTCGCCTAATCTGATTCCGCTCACTATTGTCCGCGAAGGCGTACCAATTCGCACAGTGGATGCGTTCTGGATGATTGAAGGCACGGATATTGGGTATATTTACGTGAATAAGTTTGCTGCCACAACCGTAGAAGAAGTACAAAAAGCCGCACAAAATCTCAAGCAGCAAGGCATGAAAAAACTTATCTTGGACTTGCGCAATAATGCGGGCGGCTACTTGCAGCAGGCGTTTGGTCTCGTGGATGAATTTGTTCCGGCGGGAAAAACGATTGTCTTTACCAAAGCACGAAATGAAGTCCTGAGCGAACGCTACTTCTCCACTCGTGCCGGTACGCTTGAAAACATACCACTTATTGTGCTCATCAATTCCGGCTCTGCTTCGGCAAGCGAAATTGTGTCGGGCGCGATTCAGGATCTGGACAGAGGCTTGGTGGTCGGTGAAACGTCGTTCGGTAAAGGGTTGGTACAAGTACCGTATCAGCTTTCGGATGGCTCGGAACTGCGCCTGACGATTGCCCGCTACTACACCCCGTCGGGACGCTGTATTCAGCGGTCATACGCCGGAGACCGCAGCAAATACTATGCGTTGGAGGGACGTGAGGACGTAGAAGAAGGGTCAAATCTTGACCACAAACACGAAACCGATACCACGCCACGACCGAAATTCAAAACGGCTGCGGGGCGCATCGTCTATGGCGGAGGCGGTATTGTGCCGGATTATGTTGTCAAAAACGACACCGCCAGCAAATTTATTCGCCAACTAAGCAGTAAAGGCGTGATTCAGGATTTTGCTGATAATGTTGTTATCAAAAGTGGCAATGACATTCGCACAAAATATGCGAAAGACATTGTGCAGTTCCTCCAAAAGTACGACCTTGACGAATCGGCTCTTGCTGAGATGAAACGCACCGCCACTGAGCGCAAGGCAGAATGGAAAGATGAAGATTTTGTGCGTGATGCAGCCATACTGAGCCGCTCGGTCAAAGGGCTTATCACAAGCTATATCTGGAACACCAGCCCCGAATTTGTGGAATCCTACATCGAAAACAAAGAAGTCGAAAAAGCCGTTCAGCTCTTCCCTGAAGCAATGAAAATTGCGCGGGCAAAGTGAAATAACAACGGTATCAGGTAGGTACATAACAAAAAGCCGTTCTGCAAATATATTGCAGAGCGGCTTTTTTCTGTACTGCTGCGTTTTTCTTTGTTCGTCGTTATGCGAGTTCTTCCAGTGCGGATTCGACTTTCCCGTTTTTCTGCGAGCCTTTTTCTTCTGCAAATGCCCCGTCGCCAAGATACTGACTGAACTGTACCGAGACGAGTTTGGAAACGCCTTCTTCCTGCATTGTTACACCGTAGAGCGTGTCGGCGGCTTCCATGGTGAGTTTGTTATGGGTAATCATAATGAACTGCGTCGTTTCGCTGAACGTGCGAATAAGGCGCACGTAACGACCGATGTTTGCGTCATCAAGCGGCGCATCTACTTCATCCAGAATACAGAACGGGCTTGGTTTGACGAGGTAAATTGCAAACAAGAGCGCAATTGCGGTCAGCGTTTTTTCGCCACCGGAGAGCATTTCAATAGAAGCTGGGCGCTTCCCACGCGGCTTCGCGATGATTTTGATAGGCGCTTCGAGCGGGTCGCCTTCTTCAATTTGCAAGTCCGCTTCGTCGCCTTCATTGAAGAGCGTTTTGAAAATATGAATGAAGTTTGTGCGAATGCGCTCAAATACGTCGTAAAACTGCTTTTGTGCGGTGTGATTGATTTCCTGAATCGTTTGTTTGAGCGTATGTTCGGACTCTTGCAAATCCTTGAATTGCGCTTCTAAAAATTCCAAACGAGCATTCTCGCGGTCGTATTCTTCTGCCGCAAGTGGATTCACCGTGCCGATACTTTTTATCTGTTCTTTAAGCGATTTTGCTTCATTTTTGAGCCGCGCAAGGTCGAATTTTTGGTCTTCAAACATCGTCGCATTGTCGTTGATGGCTGATTCTTCCAGCGTTTCGGGCTGGGTGAATTGCGTGAGGTCGAGTGTAAATTCTTCCAATGCTCGCTCACGCAAAGCCTCCACGCGATTCTGCAAGTTTGTGAAATCCAGTTCCGCCTTGTGAAGGCGTGTTGTTACGGCTTCGGCTTCACGGCGAACGCTTCGCGTATCTTCGCTTTCGCGCTGGATGTGCTTGCGAATTTCTGCCTGCTCCAGTGCAACGGCATCACGAATGGCTTCCAGTCCCGAGGCTTCTGCTTGCACGGTTGCCAGGGCATTTTCCATCGTCGCAAAACTTTGCTCAAGCGCGTCATGTTCGCTTTGTGCTTCTTGTGCCTCACGCTCGCGTTTGCGGCTGCGTTCTTCGAGAGAAGCAATTTCCGTCTCCAGACGCTCCACAGCACTCGTAAGCGAGCGCTGCTCGCCACGTGCTTCCACAAGCCTCATCTCGGCTGCACGGGATTCGTCGGCACGTGCGGCAAGTTCTTCTTCGATAGCAGCTAACGCATTTTGCATTTCGCGTAAGCGCTCCTCTGCGCTGTGCTTTTGCTGTACGAGTTCTTCCAATTCATTGCCATTTGCGCCGTCCAGTGTTTGTGCTTCTTCCAGCGCCCGCATTTCACTAGCGAATCGTTCAATATCTGCACTTTTTTGCTCCAACGATTCTTCCAACGATTCCATCTGAAATCGTAATTGTCCCAGAGCCTGCTCGTGCTTGCTTTTTGCGGCTTCTGCCTGACGGAGTGTATCAGCACAACGGTTCGGGTTGATTTCTTTACGAAGTGCCGTTTTTTCTGTCATTGTGGCACGCAGCGCCGACAAACGTGCTTGGAGAACACTTATTTCCTGCGTAAGTGTTTCGATTTGCTCACGGCGACCAATCGTCGCGCCTTCGGTGGGATTGGTGCCGCCGCCCTTCACCGAGCCGTTTGTGCGGATAATTTCGCCGTCTAGCGCCACAGCAGCATCGCAGAGTCCTCGCTCAATCGCTTGGCGTGCGCTATCGGCTGTTTCGACAGAGAGCGTATTGCCAAGCGTATGACGCAGTACATTCCGAAGAGCTTCGCTGCGGAGCGCATCAGCATTTGTATTGACTATCTCGCTTAAATATCCTCCGAACTGCTCTTGTTCCGGCAGAAGCATGGGTGCAGGTCGTGGTGGAACGCGGTCGAGGCAAATAAATGTTGCTTTTCCTTTGTTTGCTGCCTTTAGTGCAGATATGGCTGCCGCCGCTTCCTCGGCAGTATCTACCACAAAATATCCAGCCGCTTCGCCTAACGCTGATTCCAGTGCAACACGAAAACGCTCATCTGCCGATACTGCTTCTGCAAGCGTGATGCGGCGTGTGGGCTGCCAAGTATCGGTCTTCATCAAGAATTGGACTGTATCGGCAGCGTT
>Ga0075154_10002733_pt1 | contig 11407 bp, 8 predicted proteins | sample JI71714BDNA_FD_70965 | JGI IMG/M metagenome (GOLD analysis project Ga0075154, IMG submission 70965) | Wastewater effluent complex algal communities from Wisconsin, to seasonally profile nutrient transformation and Carbon sequestration -... | ecosystem: Engineered > WWTP > Effluent > Algae... | reverse complement strand
AGCCACAGCGTATCTTCGGCTTTTTTGAGCTTGGGTAATAGCGCATTGAGTGCTACTTGTCCTAATCCTTTACCTGTCTCTTTATAGACATCAATGGATTTATTTAAGGCATAATTCCACCACCACCGCGCACATCCAAAAGTCTGCGCTAGTAGTATTTCTTGGTCTTTTGACGGGTACAGGCGGACTTGTACAGCTTTGTGGAGCATCTAATATCACCTCCTTCTGTGAAGATCCTACTACATACCACCGATGGCAGTAAAGACAATCCAGAAAGATTTGGTCAACTCCGTACCTACGTTGGCGGGCCTTTCATCCCACCGCTAAATTGGGTACAGTTATAGCGGGGGAATTCCCGGCGGTGTAGTTAAAAATTAACAACTTTTTCAGTCTTGACGGGGACAACGCTGTTCTAAGCAAGTCTGTAGCATTTTACGATCGAACAGAACCGGCAGAAAGTGAATACTGTTAATTTCTTTGAAGTAAAACAAAATTGGCACTGCGGGCCAAAATATCCGCCAATTTTGCCATTCTCGGTAAGGAAACTGGCGAATTAACTTTTGCGATCGATAAATGTCCAAATTGGTTGGGGTGAATTGCAGACGGATGGTAGCAGCTTGATACATCAAAAACAAGCCGAACAGCGAAAGTGGCAAACTCACCCACTTCTGCACGAACAGCAGCGGTACGGAGGCAAGCACGAGGACTAGGGGAATCGCATAACTCGGTTCAAGTTCGATCGTATTTGTCGGTGTGCTAGAAGAGGCAGTTGTATTCACGGGCTTGGGCCAAACGAATTTTGTCAATAATTTATATTTTACAGTTTCCCAGCTTAAAGGCCTTTGAGTACGCTGCTACCAGTCCCCTGAAACATCACCCAAGTCATCAAAAAATTACAGATAAAAATAGCCAGCAAAGCTGTCACCACGGCAGTTGTAGTTGATTGGCCGACTCCCTTGGCCCCACCTGTGGTGGTCAAACCCCAGCTTGTACCGATCACAGCAATCAAAGCACCGAAGACAAAAGCTTTAATGGTGGCGCTGCAAATGTCCCACAGTGTCAGAAAACTGCGGACTGATTCTAGAAACACGGTTTGAGAGACTCCGTACATCGTCGTCGCAATCAGCAATCCGCCAGCGATGCCTGTGACGAGGGACAAGATGGTTAAAATTGGTAGCATCAAGCAGCAAGCAATGACGCGGGGAATTACGAGATAGTCGATCGGGTCTGTTCTGAGCATCAGCAGGGCGTCTATCTGCTCTGTTACTTGCATTGTGCCGATTTCCGCCGCAAAAGCCGAACCGACTCGTCCGGTGACAATCACGGCGGTTAAAACCGGGCCTAGTTCGCGGGTCAAAGACAGGGCCAACACTCCGCCTACGACATTGCCGGCACCGAGGCTAATAAATTCTCTGGCTACCTGGACTGTAAATACCATGCCGACAAAACCCGCAGTCAGCAAAGCAATCAACAGGGATTCTGGGCCAACTGCTGCCATTTGGTCCAAGGTGTTGCGACGGTTAATTTTGCGGGTGAGTAAGTGCAGCATTACTTGGCCTCCCAATAAAATTGCTGCTAGTAACCGCCGACTCCATAAACCAAGACTCGAAGATGTAGTAGGGCTCACGGGGATTGGGACTGTATAACTACTGGAAAAAATGAAATCTATCTACAAATCTTAAACAAGTTTCTTCTCTAACATTTAAGATTTCTGACGGAATTAGCCGCGAATGGCGATCGCTACCTATCTTGGAAAAAGACAGGTTTTGTTGACTTGTACACCTTTCGGCAGTTTAGCTGAATTTAGTGACTCCTATGAGCATTTTTCCAAATTTTCTTCGCTCCGTACTGCTGAGCAGCCTGTTAAGCTTTTTCGCCCCTTTAGTGTTAATCGGCGTGGGATGGACTAGCTTTTTGCTGATCGGTCTGGTGCCTGCTCTCCAAGGGGTTGGTCGTTCTGGGGAACACCTGATTTTACAGTTTTTGGCTACTTTTGGCAGTGGTTGTCCCCTCCAGGGATTTTTGGTGATTGGCACTACTTTTGGTTTAGTGGGTGCTTTGTTTAATACCTACGCTTCTTTTGGACACTCGCGGTGGACAAGGCAGTGAGTTACTTAATTGTGACAATTGCGTCCAGGACTGATGCAGTCGGCTCGATCGCCTATGTTCGGAAATGCGATCGCCCCAATTCCAGAAAACCGCATCCCCTAGTTTCTGGATGTTGAATATATTAAATACAGGTTGAATCTAGTTTTCCTCAACCTCTAGAAACTTAAGAGATTGGAGTTATCAACTATGACACTTATTCGTTGGGAACCTTTGCGGGAAATGGACTCGTTACAGCGCGAAATGAATCGGTTGTTTGATAGTTTGACACCAGCAGTCGATCGCTCTTCTAACGGTGTGGCTTTTGTCCCGCCTGCCGAAATTCACGACACTCCCGAAGCCATCCATCTCAAGTTAGAAATTCCGGGTATGGAAGCTGAAGATTTGGACGTGCAAGTCACAGCAGAAGCGGTTGCTATCAGCGGCGAACGGCGATCGGAAACTCAGACAACAGAAAAAGGTATGACTCGCTCTGAATTCCGCTACGGCTCTTTCCGCCGGGTAATTCCCCTACCTACCCGCATTCAAAATGAAAGCGTAGAAGCTGAGTATAAAAATGGGGTTTTGACCCTGAATTTGCCAAAAGCCGAAGCGGAAAAGAACCGCGTAGTGAAAGTGCAAATCGGTGGCAAATAATTTTTTACCACTTTAGTTAGTTAATTAGTAGGGGGCGCAGTGCGCCCCTTATTAGTTTGGGGCCTGGGCAATTGGAAATTGGGTAATTTAATTCTCGGTACTCACAAGAAGTGATAAAAATTTAATGAATGATGGGAAGGATGACTATAAATAGCTGGGATTGGATGGCTTCATAATTAGGAGTTGACTGCCATCCACAAAATTGGTAGGAACATAATATTTATTAATTCCCCAATTAGCAATTTTTTCACAAATAAATTATGTATTGTTTGCCACATCAGTTTACGATACTTAGTGGAGAATTTTTATGAAATGAGGTAAAACTGAATGCCTGATATTGTTGATATTGCTGTAGGTGCTGGTTCCTTCCAAACCCTGGTAACAGCAGTGCAAGTGGCTAATTTGGTAGATGCCCTCAAAAGTCCGGGCCCTTTCACTGTGTTTGCACCCAATGACGACGCCTTTGCCAAGTTGCCGCCCGGAACTATCACCACTTTAGTACAGAACGTTCCCCAACTGAGCCGGATTCTGATGTTTCACGTTGTCTCTGGCAAGTTTATGAAGGCTGATTTGGCAAAACTCGGTTGTGTAACTTCCCTGGAAGGTTCGCCGATTAAAATTGATTGCTCAGACGGTTTTGAGGTAAAAAATGCTACTGTTGTCGCTGCCGATATCGAAGCTGATAACGGTGTGATCCATGTCATAGATACCGTAATTTTAATGGGATAGTTTCATCCTCACGCCCAGCCACCGGAGTGAAGCAGGTGTTTTGTGCTGTTGCTTCGCTCCCGCTAGAGTGGGGCGATCGCATATGTGGAAGCAAGAAGCAAGAAGGCTCCCTTCCTCTTCCCTAGGGGGCAACTGGCTGAGGATAAAAATAAGTTAGAAGGAAAATGCCAGAACATCAATGCTTTGAACACTGCAAAACCTCCTAACTGCCTTGGGGTTTGCTATACTGTTTTTTTTAAAGGTAGAATGCAGGATAAGTATCAAAAATTTGTATTGTTGTCAAATATATTTAACCATTTTTGTTGAAAAAAATTTGATAATCAATCAACATAACATCAGCAAATCGGTGTAATCAGCACTATGCAAATCCTAGCCGCCAGCCTCAAAGCAAAAGTCCGCCAGCGTACCTTGGAAGTGCAAGTTTTTAAGGAACTGACTGCTAAAGTGCAATTAGCTTTCAGTGTTGAGGAAATTTGGTCTGCTGGTATGGAATATCTAGGGCGCTTGATTCCCACAGAAGCGATCGCTATTTTGACCCATTTGGACGATCGCATCTACTGTCAAAACTCAGCGCCGTTAACTGAAGCGACAAAATTGGAAATTGAGTCTCGCTTGCTGGAGGCTCGTACTCAATGGCTGGGAGGAAATCGGGATTGGGCGCACCATCTGGAACACCCCCCAATTGTTGAGTTGAAATCTGTGTTGATGGCTCCGGTGATGCTCGATGAAAGCACAGAATTTTTGGGAGTGTTGTTCATCGGTGCAGTGGCGGCGAAGGTTTTTGATTTCGATCGCCTGTGCTTGCTCCATACGACTGCTCACATCTGTTCCCAAGCATGGGTGAATTTATCATCTAAACAGCAAAAATTAGAGGTATCAGCTACTCAGAATTTTCCCCTAGATTTGTCCTCACAAAATCAACAACTATTGCTGCGAGGTTTGATTGACGCTATCCCGGACCGAGTTTTTGCCAAAGATCGAAATTTTAGATACATTTTAGTCAATCAAAGTTTTGCTGAATACTTAGGCAAAACCGTTCCAGAGATTATTGGCAAAGATGATATCGAATTAGGATTTTCGGAAACAGTAGTGTTTGGCGATCGCGATGGCGGAATTAGAGGCTGGCGCGAAGAAGATCGAGCCGTACTCGCTGGGGAGAAAATTCACAATCCTGACAGCCCGATCGCCTTTACTAACGGCAAACATCACATCTTTGACACCCAAAAACTGCCTGTGTATGATGCTGCGGGAAATGTATTCGCAATTTTGGGTTTTTCTCGCGAGATTACACAATCCTCCATAACAGATACAGCTAGACGTGAAAGCCAAGCCCAAATACAAAAAATTACGGCTAATATACCAGGTACGGTGTATCAAGTGGATTTGCATCCCGATGGCTCCCTGGCTTTCTCTTTTTTGAGTGCAGGTTGTCTAGACTTGTATGAAATTGAACCTCTTGCTGCTCAGCAAGATATTCAGATAATTGTTGACTTAATTCATCCTGAAGATCGAGATGAATTTGTCAATTCTGTACTCCTGGCTGCTGAAAATTTGCAGCCTTGGCGCTGGGAAGGCAGAATTGTCACCCCCTCTGGAAAACTTAAATGGATTCGAGGGGATGCACATCCTGAAATGCAAGAGTCTGGGGCTGTGCTTTATTATGGTTTGTTCCTGGATGTGAGCGGACAAAAACAAGCTGAATTGAAGCTGCAACTCTATCAAGAAATATTTTTAAAATCCCACGATGCGATCGCGATTATCGACCCCCAAGGATATTATTGGGAAAGAAATCTAGCTCACACGGCTTTGCTGGGCTACAGCGAATCAGCATTGGAACGAGAAACGCCCGCAGTCCACCTAGGAGAAGACACCTTTGCATCGGTTCTCCAAAGCTTAGCTCTCACCGGAAGCTATCGAGGTGAAATTACCTGTTTTAAGGCTGTAGAAGCTGGAACTGTGGAGGTGGAACTTTCGGCTTTTTCTGTGCTAAATGAAGCTAACAATGTAGTTTGTTATGTGACAGTTAACAGAGATATCACTGAACGCAAGCGGGATGAGGAAAAGCTCAAACTTTACCGAGAAATATTTTTAAACTCCAACGATGCGATCGTGATTATTGATGCTGATGGTTTTTTTATAGAACAAAATTGCGCTCACCAATCTCTCCTAGAATATACCGATGACGAATTAGAAGCAGAAACGCCTCGGCAGATTACCGGGGAGCGATTTGGGGAAATTGCCAAAAGTTTAAGTAACAATGGAAGTTTTAGGGGTGAAACTACTAATTTAACTAAAAATGGAAGAATTTTGGCGATGGATGTAGCTGCATATTCTGTCATTAATGATGGTGGCGATGTCATTTGTCATGTTTGTGTCAAACGCGACATTACTGAACGGAAAAGAGCAGAAGAAGAACGCCAAAAATTTGTTTCGCTTATTGAAAACAGCAGCGATTTTATCGCCATGGCTACCCTGGAAGGCCAAACATTGTTTGTCAACGAAGCTGGACGGCGACTGGTGGGTTTGGAAAATATTTCTCAAGCTCTCTATACAGAAATTTGGGATTATATTGGTTCCGGTTTTCAACAGAAGTTTATTCAAGAGATTTTGCCCAAAATTCGCACTCAGGGACAGTGGCAAGGAGAAGGCATACTGCAACACTTACATAGCGGTAAACGCTTTGATGCTTTGATGAACGTTTTTCTGGTGAAACACCCGAAAAACAGAGAGCCACTGTGCTTTGCGACGGTAATTCGCGATGTCACTGAACGCAAGAAAGCCGAAAGAATGCTCCGGGAACAAGCAGAACAGGAACGGTTGGTTTCGGCGGTGGCTCAGCGGGTTCGGCAGTCTCTCAACCTCACTCAAACTCTTAACACGGCTGTCCAAGAAGTTCGACAATTACTAGCAACTGACCGCACTGTAATTTACCGTTTTGAATCAAATAAAACCGGGGTGGTGGTGGTTGAATCCGTCGGCAATGATTGGATGCCAATGCTGGGCAGAAAGCTTCAAGACAATTGTTTTGGTGAGAGTTACAAAGCGATGTACATGGCTGGAAAAATTCAAGCTATTGAAGATATTTATCAGGCAGAATTGACTGAAACTCATCGGGCTTTTTTAGCTACTTTGCAAGTAAGGGCTAATTTAGTTGTCCCGATTTTTATCGCTGATGAAAATCAGGAGTTAACCACGCAAGTCTTTTCTAAAAATCCCCAGACTGGCTTGCAGGAAGGGATTTTAGAAACGAGTCAAAATCGATTGTGGGGATTGCTGGTTGCTCACCAGTGCAGCGATTGTCGCGCTTGGACTGCTTCGGAGGTGGATTTGTTGGGGAGATTGAGCGTACAGTTGGCGATCGCCATTCAGCAATCTACTCTGTTTGAACAAGCCCAACAAGCACGGGAAGCTGCACTAGAAGCGTCTCGGATGAAGTCGCTATTTTTAGCCAATATGAGTCACGAAATTCGGACTCCCATGAATGGGGTGATGGGAATGACTGATTTGCTATTGAAAACTCATCTGACTCCCGAACAACTTGACTTTATGCAGACATTGAAAGTTAGCGGTCAAAATCTGCTGTCAATCATTAATGATATTCTTGACCTCTCGAAACTGGAAGCTGGAGAAATGCGCTTGGAAACTATAGGATTTAATGTCAGTATCTGTCTAGAGGAAGTCTTGGAGTTGTTGGCAACTCCTGCACAACAAAAAGGTATAGAATTGGTCGCTTTGATTGACAGAGATGTACCGTTACAAATTAGAGGTGATGCGGTAAGGTTGCGTCAAATTCTTACTAATTTGGTAAATAATGCTATTAAATTTACCGAGGGAGGAGCAGTCATAATTGAGGTATCTATTTCGAGTCAGAAAGGTTTATTGACAACCATAATCCCCCAAAAAACTGAGGAGAGACAACCGTTAGTTTTGGGAATAGAAAGGGAACAATATTTGATATTTAAAATTAAAGATAGTGGGATTGGGATTTATCCAGAAGATCAGAAAAAACTATTTCAATCTTTTACTCAAGTTGATGCTTCTACTACTAGAAAGTATGGAGGTACTGGTTTGGGACTGGCAATTTGCAAACAGTTGGTGGAGTTGAGTGGGGGTGAAATTGGTGTCGAAAGTACCCCCGGTGCTGGTTCGACTTTTTGGTTTAGTTTACCGGCTATTAAGGAGATGGTAACTCCTACGGCGACGGCTGCCGAAGTGAATTTGCAAAAAATGCTGGCGGGTAAAAAAATATTAGTGGCTAGCGATAATTCGCCGGTGCGAGAAATGCTGCGGAGAATGGCTGTGGTTTGGGGAATGGAAGTTCAGGAAGCTGATAGTGGCTGGATGGCGATCGCCTCTTTGTACAAAGCTATCAGCCAAAATAGCCCCATTGATATTGCTTTGGTTGATATTCAGTTACCAGAAATGGTCCGAGGAAGTCTGGAACGTTTAATTATTTCTGAGTCAGCAATGCAGCAAACTAAGTGGGTAGTTTTGACTTCTGTGGTTCAGATAGAAGAGGCACAACGCTTATTGAATGCAGGTTTTAGTGGTTACTTAATTAAACCTGTCAAAACTCATCGGGTGTTGGAGTGTTTGGTAAAGGCGATCGCTCCTGATGCGGTAATCAAGGAAGAGGAGGCAAATTCCACAACCACAGGTACTGTTGATGGAGAATTAGTTGCTAACCAACAAGAGTTAGCTAACTTGAAGATTTTGTTAGTTGAAGATACTCCGATTAATCAAAAAGTTTGTCTGAATCAACTGAAAGTTTTGGGAGGTGCTGCGGATGTGGCTAATAACGGCGAAGAGGCTTTATCTATGGTGGCGATCGAGAAGTATGATATTGTGTTAATGGATTGTCAAATGCCAGTTTTAGATGGTTATGAAGCTACTGCTCGATTGCGTCGCCTCGAAGCGGCTGCCATTGCTTCTGGTGAGATGCAGCCACACCAACAGACAGTGGTGATTGCGATGACTGCCAATGCTTTGAAGGGCGATCGAGAAAAGTGTCTGGCCGCTGGCATGGATGATTATATCAGCAAGCCGATTTCGATGGACAAGTTAAAAGCTGTACTAGAAAAATGGTCTACACATTTAAGAATTAAGTATCAAATATCTAATATTGACAATTCACCGACTTCTGCTGAGGAGCTAAAAACAGATATCAAACTCGATCTAGAATCTTTAGTAGATGTCGAACATTTGCACGAAATTACTGGGGCTGATTTAGAGTTTGAACGGGAGATTTTACAAGCTTTTGTGGTTGATACTAGCAATTATTTAGAATCTGCTAAACAAGCCCTCGCTGCGGGAAATGCCGAAGCTCTAGGGCGCTATGCTCACCAAATTAAGGGTGTCAGCGCTACGGCTGCGGTACGGTTAATGCCTGAGATTGCTGCCCAACTTCAACGTCGCGCCGAATCACAGCCAGAGGATTTGGCAGGCTCTGCTTCCCTGATTGCTCAGCTAGAGGTGATTCTGGCTGGTTTTCAAAACCTCAGTGGTAGTCAATGGACTTTAGATATTAAATCTGAGATTTGACAATCTATCCTCAAGGGGGAGTTTATGTAAACTTTTTTAAAGTTTAATCAATATTTTTATTTCTATGTGAAGAGATTTGAAACTCTTATAACGTCTTGTGTGTTGTAGCGCTGGACACTACTATTTTCAGTTATTGTGGTGAAATATAAAATAATCATTAAGTCGATGGCTCTTAAGGTGCTTTTCGTCTGTCGGCTCAAAATACCAAGACCAGCTTCTCGTTATGCCCGCCCATCTAAGGGGTATTCACCCTCAAGGAGATTTTATGACTCCAGTCATGTTACGTCAACTCTGGTCACTAATTGAAACCACCCAAGCCACTCTGTTGGTGACTTTGGATGATGCCACCTTGGTACAGTGGTTACTCAAACAGTTGAAGATGAACTCTGCGCTCAATGGTAAAGAAGCAGATGTGTTAGATGAGTACATCCAGTCTCGGCTTTCTCTCATCCGCGATTTGGCAGAGCAGCGACTAGCGCCTGAGCTATTGTGATCCTGTTGAATCGGGATCGTATAAATATTACACGGGAAAGGGGGCGATCGCTCCTCAAGCCAAAAAAATCACCAGCGGGTTGTCCATAGGCTGGCGCTGTGCAATTCCGGGCGCAAACAGCCGATTCTGAAGCGGGAATTTTCAGTGATAGCAAATCCCGGTGATGCACCCCTTTTTTGGTCGATTGCTAATCCCCCTCTCCATCTCGATAAATAGGGGTTTTTAGCGCAAATTTAGTAGGAGGTGCGATCGACCACAGTTATCGTCAGCGACAAGGTAGGATTGTCAGGAAAGCGTTCTACTAAAACCTATGCGTAAATGGAAATTTCTGTTGTGGGCAACAATGTTAATGGTATTACCATTGACAGCTTGTAGGGATCGATCGCTACAAACAGGACAAACACCACAAACTGGACAAGCGGCACAAACAAGTGCTACCGAAGGTAAATCGCAACAAGGCTCAAGTCGGATAGATACAATCCTCAGTCGCGGCAAACTAATTTGTGGCGTCAGTGGCCAACTACCGGGTTTTAGCTTTGTAGATGAAAAGGGCAAATACTCAGGATTAGATGTAGATATATGCAGGGCGATCGCCGCAGCAATATTTGACGATCCAGAAAAAGTTGAGTACCGCAATCTCAATGCTAAAGAAAGATTTACAGTTTTGCAAGCGGGGGAAATAGACATTCTCAGTCGCAACACTACCTACACCGTCAGTCGCGACAGCACCACCGGGCTCGAATTTTCCCCTGTCATCTTTTATGACTCTCAAAGCATCATGGTCAAAAAAGACAGCGGTATTAAGAGCTTAAAAGATTTTGCAGGTAAATCGATCTGCGTCCAAACAGGTACCAGTACCGAACAAAACTTGTCCGACCAAATGCGAAAATTGGGAGTTAAATACACTCCCGTCGTTTTTGAAGATGTGAATGCTACCTTTGCTACCTATCAAGAAGGTAGATGTCAGGGAGTCACAGCCGATAGATCGCAACTTGTCTCCAAACGCACCACTCTACCCAATTCCGAAAACAACGTGATTTTGCCAGAAGTGATGTCAAAAGAACCTTTAGCCCCAGCCGTAAAAAGTGGCGATCCTAAATGGTCAGATGCGGTAAGATGGATCATTTTTGCAGCGATAGAAGCGGAAGATTTGGGAATTAATTCGACAAATGTAGACCAAATTGTAGCCAGCAGTACAGACCCCAACGTCAAACGTTTGCTAGGAAAAGAAGGAGATTTGGGTAAAGGTTTAGGACTCCCGAACGATTACGCCGCTCGCATTGTGAAAAAAGTCGGAAATTATGGCGAAATGTACGATCGCAATATCGGGCCCAAAAGTACACTCAAACTAGACCGGGGTCAAAACAAACTCTGGAAAGATGGAGGTTTGATGTACTCGCCACCGTTCCGCTAATTTTTGTCAGTTATTGGTTAGTTGTTAGTTGTTATTGGTTAGTTGTTAGTTGTTATTGGTTATTGGTTATTTGTTATTAGTCAGCAGTCATTAGGGATTGGTAAAATCACTAACCACTATCAACTATCAACAAACAACCAATAACCAATCAACCTTCGACTACGCCAGCGACGCAACAAATAACCAATAACCAATAACAAACAACCAATAACAAATAACCAATAACAAACAACCAATAACAAACAACCAATAACAAATAACTAATAACTAATATGATTAAACTGCTTAGAGACGATCGGTTTTGGAAAATTGCTGGACAGGCGATCGCCCTAATTTTAGTAATAGTTGTCGGTGCAATTTTCTGGGACAATCTCAGCGCCAATTATTCACAACTAGGCATCGCCTTCGGATTTGACTTCCTCAATTCCCAAGCATCCTTTGATATTGGTGAAAAAGTAATTGCTTACAATCCCGAAAATAGTTATAAA
>Ga0075154_10002731_pt1 | contig 11416 bp, 10 predicted proteins | sample JI71714BDNA_FD_70965 | JGI IMG/M metagenome (GOLD analysis project Ga0075154, IMG submission 70965) | Wastewater effluent complex algal communities from Wisconsin, to seasonally profile nutrient transformation and Carbon sequestration -... | ecosystem: Engineered > WWTP > Effluent > Algae... | reverse complement strand
CGCAGGCCGCAGGGCCGGACCACCTCGCGCTGGCGATGGACCCGCGCTACGCGGATGGGATCGGCAAGGGCCGGGCGCGTTCGGCGATCGTGTGGCCTGGAGCCGACTGGCGGGCAATGGGTCTGCGGGCGGCGATCTTTGCGCCACGCGGGCGGCTGGCGATGGCGGGATTGACGCGGTTGATGGATCCCGGGCCTGAAATAGCGCTCGGAGTACACTCGACCTCTGTGGTTGATCCTTCGGCGCAGCTGGGCGAACGGGTGGCTATCGGGCCATTTGTGGTGATCGGGGCTGGCGTGGTGATCGGTGACGGGGCGCGGATCGCCAGCCACGTTTCGATTGCCGAAGGAGCACGGATCGGAGCCGAGCCGCTGATTCTGCAAGGGGTGCGGATCGGTGCGCGAGTGACCATCGGGGACCGCTTCATCTGCCAGCCCGGTGCAGTGATCGGAGCGGACGGGTTCAGCTTCGTCACGCCAGAGAAGTCCGGTGTGGAAGAGATCCGCGAAACCCTTGGGAGCCGTGCGGAAATCAGGGACCAGACCTGGACAAGAATACATTCACTCGGTGCCGTAAGTATTGGCGATGACGTGGAAATCGGCGCGAATGTCTGCATTGACCGTGGGACTATCCGCGACACTGTGATCGGGTCGGGGACCAAGCTGGATAACCTTGTCCACATCGGTCACAACGTCCAGGTCGGGCGCGACTGCCTGTTGTGCGGCCAGGTCGGCGTTGCAGGGTCCGCCCGGATCGGCGACCGCGTGGTTCTTGCCGGACAGTGTGGTGTGAACGACAATATCTTCGTGGGCAATGACGTGATCGCCGGGGGCGCGACCAAGATCTTCACCAATGCGCCTGCCGGCCGGGTGCTGCTTGGCTATCCGGCGGTGAAGATGGAAACGCATGTCGAGATCCAGAAAGCGCTGCGCCGGTTGCCCCGCCTGGCGGCGCGGGTCGCGGCGCTTGAGAAGGGTGAGGCGGAGGGCGGGGCGTGACCGTGTCGCAGCCTGAAGTCGAGACCCTGGTCATCGCGATCCTCGCGCAACAGTTGCTTCTGCCACCCTCTGAGATCGCACCAGATGCCGGGATAGACGACTTGGGGCTGGATTCGCTTGGAAAGGTCGAGGCGATATTTGCCATTGAAGAGCGGTTCGACATCTCGATCCCTTTCAATGCCAACCAGCCGGATCAGCCGGACTTCGATTTCACCTCGGTTGCAAGCATCGTTGCCGGTGTCGAGCGTCTGATCGCCCAGCAGGCGGCATGAAGCGGGTCGTCATCACCGGGATCGGGACGGTGAATGCGCTGGCCCCGGACGTTCCCGGCACGTTTCAGGCCTTCCGGGAGGGACGGTCTGGCATCGATCGGCTGGAGTTCCTGGACTCGGAGCGGCTTACGATCCGGATCGGAGCTGAAGTGCGGGGCTTTCAGGCCAGAGATCATTTCGATGCGCGCGAGCTGCCCCTGCTTGACCGGGTGACACAATACGCGCTTGTCGCTGGCCGAGAGGCAGCCGAGATGGCCGGGTTGCCGACGCAGCTGGGGCACCGGGGCGGGGTCATCCTCGGCACGGCGGCAGGGGGCATCCAGACCTGGGAGGAAAGCTACCGCGCGGTGTTTGCCAATGGCAGGAACCGCGTCTCGCCGCTGGTCGTTCCAAGGCTCATGCACAACGCTCCGGCCTCTCACCTGTCCATCCGCTACGGGTTGACCGGGCCGGTGCTTGCGGTGTCCTCGGCCTGCTCAAGCGCCAATCATGCGATGGGTCTGGCGATGCAGCAGATCCGGGCAGGGGCGGCCGACGTGATGCTGACGGGCGGGTCCGAGGCGATGCTGTGCTTTGGCGGGATCAAGGCATGGGAGGGCTTGCGTGTTCTTGCGCCGGATGCCTGCCGGCCGTTCAGTCTGGGCCGCAAAGGCATGGTGATCGGCGACGGGGCTGGGGTGCTGGTCTTCGAGGCCGAAGACCATGCGCGGGCAAGGGGAGCGCGCATACTGGCCGAGGTCGCAGGTTTCGGCATGACAGCCGATGCCGGCGACATCGTCGCGCCAAGTGGGGCTGGTGCAGCTTTGGCGATGCGTGCAGCACTGGCGGATGCAGGGCTGGATCTGGCAGAGGTTGGCTATATCAACGCACATGGCACCGGGACCCTTGCCAATGACCGGGCGGAAAGCATGGCGATCCGGGACGTGTTTGGATCAAATGCGCCACCCGTGTCCTCGACCAAGTCGATGCATGGTCATGCCATCGGGGCCACGGGCGCGTTGGAGGCGGTGGCTTGCGTGCTAGCCTTGAACGAAGGCCTTCTGCCGCCCACTCTGGGATTTCAGGCTGAAGACCCGGACTGCCCGATCGACGTGGTGACGCACCGGGCGCGCAAGGCTCGGGTGAGTGCTGCGTTGTCGAACGCCTTTGCCTTCGGCGGCTTGAACGCGGTGCTGGCATTCCGGGCTGCCTGAACGAAACGGGCCGACCCTGCTGGATCGGCCCGGAACAGCCATGCTGAGCGATGGCGCACTCGTTGCTTAGGGAGCGGCCGGGGCGGCGCCTTCCGTGGCGGCAGCCTCCTTGGCGGCGGCATCGGCCTTGTCGTTGGCCGCGACCACCGCGTCAAATCCGGCCGTGAAGCCCTTGAGGGACACGGTCAGCTCGACCTTTTCATCGGGTGCGACGAAGGGAACGATGGTGATCATCGCGTTTGCCCCTGACTTCATCGCCGTGATCTCTTCGGCGGTAAAGCCGATGCGGGCGATGCAGCCGATCTGGGTGCAGAAGGTGAAGGGATAGATCTTGCCCTTGGCGCCGTCGATCTGCAGGGACATGCCGGCGGTCAGCAGCGTTTCCAGCGGGGCAATGAAGGTGGCACCGGCCACGGCCGGACCTTCCGTGCCCTTGGGCAGGTTGAACATCGTGAACTCGCCGACCGAGTTGCCTTCCTTGTCCTTCAGAAGAAGGTAGAGCTGGCAGGGGTCGGCGCCGCTTTCGGTACGGACGCATTTCTGCTCCCATGCCTCGAATGTTGCAGCGGTGTAGTTGCTGCCGACGCCATCCGCTGTGCCCGCTTCCTGGCCCATGGCAAGGTTGTCTGCGGTCGGTGCATCGGCGGCAACGGTCCCGCCTTCCGTTGGAGCTTCCTCGGTGGTCTGGGCGAACACAGGGGCGCAAGCCAGTGCGAGGATCAGGGCAAGCGCGGTGCTCGTGGTCTTTGCCATCTTCGACATGTCCTTTGGTCGGTCGATTGTCAGGCGGGTCTCTAGCACGGGGCTCAGGTCAAGTCAGGTGCGAAAAACATGTCTGGCAGGGTTCTGCCCGGTCGCTGCAGAGCAAATAGAAAAGGGCCGGAATGACCGGCCCTTTTCGTAACTTGTTTTTTGCTCCCTGTCGGACTGGCCGACTTCATGGGTTGGGACGCTACGGCGGAATATCGGAGCCGTCAACGGGTTCTTTTGGGGAACAAGGCAGAAAAAACCGCGCCTTTTCAAGGGCGCGGCCAGTTGACAGGGAGGAAGTCACCGTCAGCCCCCCAAGCAGTGGCGGGCCTGACGAGTTGAGTCTGGCAGATTGAAGTTAACACTGTATGTTTGGCACGCGACGGTGCGGCGACGGGCTGCAGGCGTGGCTCTACCCAGGGTTGTGAGGGGCGAAAGTGACGGATCAGGCAGGCGCAGCGGACAGCATTTTCGTGGGCGGCGGCGGCGAGGACTACGGAGTGCCGCAGCAGCTCTTGCTGAAATACGGAAACAGGCACGGATTGATCGCTGGAGCGACCGGCACTGGCAAGACAGTGACCCTGCAGATCCTGGCCGAAGGGTTTTCGGCCGCTGGCGTGCCAGTCTTCATGGCTGACGTGAAGGGTGATCTGGCGGGGATAGCGGCGTCAGGCTCGGAAAGCCACAAGCTGCACGAGGCGTTCACCAAGCGGTCGGCGCAAATCGGACTTGACCTGAAGTATCGGTCGTTTCCGGTGATTTTCTGGGACCTCTTCGGCGAGAAGGGGCACCCGGTGAGGGCGACGGTTGCGGAGATGGGTCCGCTTCTCCTGTCTCGGCTTCTGGAACTGTCCGAGCCGCAGGAAGGCGTCTTGAACGTGGCCTTCCGAATTTCAGACGAGCAGGCGCTGCCGCTTCTCGACCTGAAGGATCTGCAGGCGCTTCTGACCTTCGTGGCGGAGAACGCCGAAGAGATCTCGGGCCGCTACGGGCTGGTGTCAAAGGAGTCAGTCGGTGCAATTCAGCGACGACTTCTTGTTCTGGAGAACGAGGGTGGTGGACGCCTGTTCGGCGAGCCGGCGCTGGATCTGGCAGATCTGATGATGATCGACGCATCCGGCGCCGGGCGGGTCAGCATCCTTGCCGCAGACAAGCTGATGAACTCGCCCCGGCTCTATGCGACGTTCCTGTTGTGGCTCTTGTCCGAGCTGTTCGAGCTGCTCCCCGAGGTGGGAGATCCGGACAAGCCAAAGCTGGTCTTCTTTTTCGACGAAGCACATCTTCTGTTCACCGACGCCCCGAAGGCACTGATTTCCAAGGTGGAACAGGTGGCGCGGCTGATCCGGTCGAAGGGGGTGGGGGTCTACTTCATCACCCAGAACCCGGCGGACGTTCCCGATACGATCCTTGGGCAGCTGGGCAACCGGGTGCAACACGCGCTGCGTGCTTTCACTGCAAAGGACCAGAAGGACCTCGCGAAGGCCGCCGAGACCTACCGGCCCAACCCGCGCTTCAAGATCGACGAAGCGATCCGGGACGTAGGGACAGGGGAGGCAGTGACTTCGCTTCTGGAGGCGAAGGGCATCCCGGGGATTGCCGAACGGACCCTTGTGCGGCCGCCGTCCAGCCAGCTGGGGCCACTGGATGAAGCATCGCGGGCGGCAGTGATGGCGAGCTCTCCGGTGCGCGGAAAGTATGACCAGGTACTGGACAGAGAGAGTGCCTTTGAAAAACTGAAAGCGCGCGCCGAAACTGCAGCCAGGGACGCGGCTGAGCTTGAGGAAAGACAGGCTGACGAAAAACGCGAGTTCGAACGGGCGCGGCGGTATGATGCGGACGGCTATGGCGCGGACAAGCCGAAGAAGACAAGTTCGTCCGGTCGGTCAGATTCGATAGGAACGGCCTTTGCCAAGAGCTTTGCGCGGCAGCTGGGCACCAAGTCGGGTCAGGCGCTGGTCCGGGGTATCCTGGGGTCGATCTTCGGAAAACGATAAGCGAAGGACGTTGAGGCGGCGGTCGTCATCGCTATAGTGCCCGGCAAACGGGAGGAATGACGATGAAACGGTCACGCATCAACGACATCATGCGCGCAGCGGACGATCTGATCCGGCACCACGGCTTCGTTCTGCCACCCTTCGCCAATTGGTCTCCGGATCAGTTCAAGGCGCGCAAGGATGTCAGTGCGATCATCGACGCGCGCTGCGGCTGGGACATTACTGACTATGGTCAGGGCCGGTTCGACGAGATGGGCCTGTTCCTGTTCACCTTGCGCAACGGTCGGCTGGCCGACCTGCAGCGCGGCGGGGGCATGTGCTATGCCGAAAAGCTGCTGATCAGCCGCCAGGACCAGCTGAGCCCGATGCACACCCATGTCATCAAGGCCGAGGACATCATCAACCGTGGCGGTGCTACATTGGTGATCGAGCTTTACGGGTCCGACGATCAGGGCAACTTTGCCTGGGACAAGGGCGGGATGGTCCGCTGTGACGGGATCGATACGCCATATGGGGCGGGAACCAAGCTGAAGTTGGCACCCGGCGAGAGCGTCACCTTGATGCCCGGCGACTGGCATGCCTTCTGGGGAGAGGGCGGCGACGTTCTGATCGGTGAAGTCTCGACAGTGAACGACGACATGACCGACAACATCTTTCGCGAGCCGATCGGTCGCTTTGCCGAGATCGAAGAGGACGAAGCGCCCTGGCACCTCCTGGTCAGCGACTATGACCGTTGGCTGAAGTGACCGACCACCCGAAAGGAACAAGGGGCGCTTGAAGCGCCCCTTTTGCTGTTTCTGAAAGGACCGCCTCAATTCTCCGGCGGACATACTCCATTCACCAGCGCCACCTTGCATGCCGGGGCAGTCGCCGCCGGAGCCGCAGGGGTGGTGGTGGCCGGCGCGACGACCGCGGCCGCAACGGGTGCGCCAGTGGTGATCGCGGGCGGCGGGAGAACCTTCAGCGCAGGCACGGCGCCGACGGGAACCACAACTTCCGTCGATGGCTTGGCGGCAACCTTGGGAGCGACCGGCGCCGGGATATGAAGGCCCTTGGGCATTTCCCCGGATGCAGTGAGCACGATCACCTTTTCGCCGCCCTTTACGCGGCTGTAGAGGTCAAGAACATCCTGGTTGATCATCCGGATGCAACCTGACGAGGCATTGCGGCCAATCGATTGCCAGTCCGGGGTTCCGTGGATGCGGTAGCCATAATCACGGCCGCCCGAAGTGAGATAGATCGCGCGGGCACCAAGCGGATTGGTCGGACCGCCGGGCTGGCCAACCTCGTCGAACTTCGCAAGCTCCGGCTTGCGGGCGATCATTTCCTTCGGGGGAATCCAGGTTGGCCAGGGTTTCTTCTCGGCCACGATCGCCTCGCCCGACCATTCGAACCCGGCTTTGCCAACCGCGATGCCATAGCGGATCGCCTTGTTCTTGCCGAGGACATAGTAAAGCAGCTTGGTCTTGGGGTTGATGATGATCGTTCCCGGGGCCTGGTCGGTCTCATAGGCAACGACCTGACGGCGATGGGTTTCCGGGATCTTGTCAACCGGAAGCGCGGGAATTGCGATCCCTGAGTCCATCGTGGCGACGTAGACGTTCTCGCCAGCCTTGGGCAGGGGCTGGGTCGATGCCGTCGGGCCTGCGGCAGGATCAACGCAGCCAACCAGAAGGGCGGCAGCAAGGAATGCGGGGGTCAAGCCGGCGCGGCGAAGAAATCGGCGGGAAGTCTGCAGCATAAAATCATCCACACTCTATCGGCCCGTCGGCAACATGCTGAAGGCCCGTCGCGTTGCACGCTAAACGAGTGCTGACACGAGGTCAAACCGTGCAGGGTTTTGAATGCGATCACGGGCCTGTGAGAACGGCCGATTTCCTTGGCATAGTTGCCCGCGTGCCGCAGGTTTCGGCACGCGGCTCTGGTCCTCAGAGAGTTGTCCGCAGGGCCCAGAGTTCGGGGAAGAGTTCGACATCAAGCATCCGACGAAGGTAGGAGACTCCCGACGTGCCTCCCGTTCCGCGCTTTATGCCGATCACTCGTGCCACCGTCGTCAGGTGATTGAAGCGCCAGCGCCGGAAATAGTCCTCGAAATCCACAAGCTTCTCGGCGAGTTCATAGGCCTGCCAATGCGCGGTCGGGTCACGGTAGACCGTTTCCCAGACAGCTTGTACGCCGGAATGCGTGGTCCAGGTCTGGCGCAGGTCGCGGTCCAGCACGTCTTTCGGAACCGGAAGGCCCGTCCGGGCGAGATGACGAAGGGCCTCATCATAAAGCGTCGGGCGACCAAGTTCTGCCTCAAGCTTTGCCATCAAGTCGGGCCGATGGGCATGGGGTCTGAGCATCGCAAGGTTGCGATTGCCGACCGCGTATTCGATCAGCCGATACTGCCAGGACTGGAAGCCCGAGGACTGGCCCAGTTTCTCCCGGAAAGTGGTATAGTCCGAAGGCGTCATCGTCCGCAGAACGTCCCAGGCGGAATTGAGCTGCTCGAAGATGCGCGACACGCGGGCGAGCATCTTGAACGCTTCCTGGGCGCGGTCAGCGGCGATCATCCGGCGCGCGGCATCAAGCTCGTGCAGCGCGAGACGCATCCAGAGTTCCGAGGTCTGATGCTGGATGATGAACAACATCTCGTCATGCGCATCGGTCATCGGATGCTGCGCAGCGAGAATGCTGTCGATCTGCAGGTAGTCGCCATATGACATGCGGCCGTCGAAGGCCATTTGCGCGCCGTCATCGGCCGGATTGTAAGGACAAGTGGTCATGGTGTTCTCCAAAGTGAAAAGGGATTTCAGCTACGGAGCAGGACTTCCCGGTTCAGGATCGACAGGTTCCCCATGCGACGCCAGAGGGCAATCCACCCAGACGGGCGACAGGTCGGAGGAAGGGTCATTTGCCGCATGGCAAGCCCAAGGCGCGACAGGTCTCGGGGGACATCCGGCGATCCGGATCCTCAGGGCTTGCGACCCCCATCCCGCCCGCCCAGCTGAGAACCGCCCATCCCATGCCAGCGGCTTCCGCCGCGGTGCGCTTGTCGGTCAGGAAGGCGTGATACCACTCCATGGGCTGGGCAACGTCATCGACGGTATGAAGGGCCCCGAACTCTCCGACGAGAATGCGCTTGCGTGGGATGCCATTCTGGTCTGCCCAATCAGCCGCCCGGTCAATCTCTGCGAAGACGGCGTCGTCCGGAGTATCCATGTAGTCCCGGATCGCTGTGGCGATAGCATCGCTGTCGGCGAAGCCCTCGGCCGCACTCATGCGCTCCGTTGCATCCTGCGTTGCCTTGGCGGCTATATCAGGTGTCATCAGCGACGGGGGGTAGGGCAGGTCGCGCAGATACTTGACCGGAGCATCGGTCCAGACCGCTCCCTGGTGTGTGTAGCTGTAAGGGTCGTAGCTGTGAAAGGTCCACAGCACATTTTCGTCCGCAATCAGGTTCGGGTCCAGCGATGCAAGCGCATTGGCCTGGGCCCAGCAGGCGCCGGTGAGGACAATCGTCAGGTCAGGAGCCGATGCGCGGGCGGCGGCATGAAGCTGGACCTGCATGTCGGGCCACTTCGGCGGGGCGCCGGCATAGACGCTTTCGCAGTCAAAGGTAGGCTCATTCAGAAGTTCCAGCGCCATACGGTCGCCGGGAAGGTCCGAAAGACGCTCGGCAATTCGGCTGACAAGTGCCACATAGTCCTGAAAATGGTCGCCGAGAATGCTGTCCATTCCTCCGATCTCCTCACCACGAGGCAGAGGGTGAAGGTCGATGATGACCTTGAGGCCTGCATCCAGACCCATTTCGGCGGACATTCGGATGCCATCGATCAGGCGATCCTGCTCGGGGCCTGGGCCATAGGCCAGGGCAGGTCCGGGATCTGTCGGCATGCGGATGAAATCGAATCCTTCCTCTGCCAGTGCGTCGAACATCGCCGGTGTGACCTGGCGACGCCAGTCGGGAAAGACCGCCAGCGCCTCGGGGTCGGCCATCAGTTCGGCTATCGAACCCCAATTGTACCAGAGATCGCCGTTGATCCCGCGCCGGAAATCAGAAGCCGTCGGCGCTTGCTCGGGTGTCGGGCGTATCACGAAAACCAGCGCGGCAAGCATCGCCAGAAGGACGATGGCAATTGCAGTGCGGTGTTGGTGCGCCATTCAAGCTTTTCCGCGGGTGGTGTCAGGTCACGCGTGCGCGTTGCTTGAATTCCGGCTTGTCCCAAGTGCCGTAGTCCATGATCTTCGCAAGGATGCTCACGGCGCGTGCGACGTCGTCCTCGTCGATATACAGCGGTGTGAAGCCGAAGCGCAGGATGTCTGGTGCTCGGAAGTCTCCGATCACACCCTCGGCGATCAGGGCCTGCATGATGGCGTAGCCTTCGGGGTGGCGGAAGCTGACCTGCGACCCGCGCATCAGATGTGATCGCGGGGTGGCGAGTTGCAGCATCGGCGCGCGGGCTTCGATGCCCTTGATGAACTGGTCCTGAAGCCGCAGGGACTGTGCGTGGACCTCAGCAAGATGGACGCCGTCCCAGACATCCAGCGCGGCCTCAAGAGCGGCCATTTGCAGGATTGCCGGGGTGCCCACGCGCATCCTCTCGATGCCCTGTCCCGGGCGGTAGGTCAGGTCGAAGGCGAAGGGGGCTTCATGGCCAAGCCAGCCCGAAAGGGCAGGGCGGGCGGTGTCGGCATGTTTCGGCGCGACAAAGATGAAAGCGGGGCCGCCCGGGCCGGAGTTGAGGTATTTGTAGGTGCAACCGACGGCGAAGTCTGCCTTTGCAGCGGTCAGATCGACCGGGATCGCTCCTGCGCTGTGGGCCAGATCCCAGATGGTCAGTGCCCCCATTTCGTGCGCACGTCTGGTGATGTCGGTCATGTCGTGACGCCGGCCGGTGCGGTAGTCGACCTCGGTGATCATTGTCACGGCGACTGTATCGTCGATGGCCGACATCACCTCTTCCGGAGCGACCGTCTTCAGCCGGTACTGGCCGCCGAGGGTGCGGCAGAGACCCTCGGCCATATAGAGGTCGGAGGGGAAGTTCCCGGTGTCGGACAGGATCACCCGGCGTTTCGGGTTCATCTCCAGGGCCGAGGCGAGTGCCTGGTAGACCTTGATCGAAAGGGTGTCGCCCAAGACCACGGTCCCGGGGCCAGCGCCGATCATCTTGCCGATCCGGTCGCCGAGCACGGCAGGTTGCGCCATCCAGCCAGCCTTGTTCCAGCCCCGGATCAGCATCTCGGCCCATTCGTCGTTCATTGCCCGCTCCATCCGTGCGGGTGCTGACTTCACCATTGGCCCCAAGGAGTTGCCGTCAAGGTAGATCACCCCGTCAGGCAGATGGAACTGGGCCTTCTTGGCTGCAAAGTCGATGGGCATGGGAGGGTCCTTCGAGGTTTCCTGACTTATGCTTCGTCGGATGAGAAATTTCAAGCTTGAAATTGTTGGTGCGCCGAGATGTCGCTTCCGGTTGAAAAATTGCCGTTGGGGAACATTTCCCGGCCGCCCGCGCTTGCGGCGAATGGGGCGAGCGTCTAGAGGGACCGGAAAAGGAGGCCCCCTGTTGCGTTCCTTGTTGCGCGAAATCGACATTCCGCCAAGTTGGCTTGCGCTGCATGTCGGTGCGGCTTGGGTCCTTTCGCTGGTGTCGCCGCCGCTGTTTGGCGATGTGGGGCGCGTCGCGGGGCTTGCGATCATCTTGCTGGGGGCGCTCTTCATGGGCGCGGCAGTGGTCCAGATGGCGCGCGCGCGAACGACGGTGATCCCGCGTCGAAACCCTTCGGTGCTTGTGACAGGCGGGGTTTTCAACTGGTCGCGCAATCCGATCTATCTGGCCGATGCCGCGATCCTGACGGGGGCGGCCCTCTGGCTTGATGCGGTGCTTGCGCTTCCGTTGATTTTCAGTTTCGTCTGGCTGATCGAGACCCGCTTCATCCGGGACGAGGAAGCCCGCCTGACGCTCGCCTTTGGTCCGGAGTTCGATCTCTGGTCAATGCGGGTGCAGCGCTGGATCGGGCGGAAAAGTGGGGTTTGAAATAATGTTGCGCAATGCTATGTGCGTCGGGTCAGTTTGTGACCGCGCAGACAAGATCGGGGGGCGAGGGTGAAGATAGGCGCTTTGGCGGAGGTTTTTCCTGGTGAGAACCGGGTAGCGATGACGCCGGATTCGGCGGTGCAGTTGGCGAAGCTGGGGCATTCGTCGGTTGTCCAGTCTGGCGCGGGT
>Ga0075154_10002728_pt1 | contig 11418 bp, 9 predicted proteins | sample JI71714BDNA_FD_70965 | JGI IMG/M metagenome (GOLD analysis project Ga0075154, IMG submission 70965) | Wastewater effluent complex algal communities from Wisconsin, to seasonally profile nutrient transformation and Carbon sequestration -... | ecosystem: Engineered > WWTP > Effluent > Algae... | reverse complement strand
AAGATTCGACATCTTTGAATATGCGTTCTGTCTGTTTTGGGATTTACCGTCCAATCTTTCTGCCAACGGCGGATTAGGCAATTATCGTTCTTCCGATGGTTTTACTGATAGATACTAAAGTAAGCTACTGACTTACTCATTACCGATATGCCATTACCGAATAAGTTAATCAAAACAGTCAATAAATTTGCTAAAAGGGATTTGAAAATCGCCAAGAAATTCAATCCTTATTTAGTTACAAAAGGTGATTTGAAACTTTACGTTTTGAAGCAATCGGGCAGAGATAAGAAGTGGATTATTTTAGGAGAAATTGATAAATGGGGCGTGGAATTTAATGTTTTTTGGAATCGAACACAGTTCACGGTTTCGACTACGAGATCAGATTTCGGAAAGGATTCAGACGAAACGCTTCATCAAATCATCGAGAGAGCATCACATATCGCAAAGGGCAACGGCGAGATTTACAGATTGCAAAATGCAACCGGCATTCAAATCTTTAATCTACAGTTTGCCTATAACATTTTAGCCGATTTAGAAGCGCAAAAAGAATTTTCGTTGGACGATGCGGAAGAAGAAACCTAATGAAATTTGAAGAAGTAATTGAAAGGTTTGAAAAATATGCAAATATTTGGAACCAGCGCAATCGCGCAATTCCAATTCTTATTCGCAATAATATTTTATTTCAAATCTATCTGACAGATTCAATTGACGAAGGTAAATTCTTACGCGCATTAGATTTTCGAGAAGCATCAATGGAAGTAACAGGTTATCGTTACTTGATTGATGCTTCAAGAGATAAAGAAGTAACTTACGACGATATTGTTGAGCGCGGAAGAAAAGACGGCGCAAACTATCCGGGGCGATTCAATTACCAACGCGGAATTGAATCAACCGATTTTGAAAATATTGCAGACGCTTTTGCTGACGAAGCATTCAGAGGATTTTAATGCCGACACGATTTGCCACAACTGAACAAGTAGATTTTGTTACGAACAATCAAGCTGACATTACGGCTTATCACGACAAATTCAAAGATGTCTTAACGGCGTTTGCCGGTATCTGTGAAGCCGTTTCGCCCGAAAGTGGTATTGAGATACGTTTTATTTCCGCCGAAGGCAGAGATGAAGAAAATTGGCGCGGAAATCTTTTGAGTGCAAGCAAAGGCGATAAAGTTGATGTTTTTTGTTTAGGAATTACAGGAACGCAGTTCCTTGACGATCAGCAAAACGGAATCGGTTATTTCAAGAAAGTTTTTACGCTCGGAATTGATTATTTCTACGATTACGATTTCGGAACTGACGATGATAATTCAGAAGCGGTTTTCAGCGAAAGAATTGACTCGGTAGAATATTTCATTGAACAACTTCGTGTTAATTCCGAACTTGAATGTTTGCCGTCTTGTTCAATTATTTTGTCGGGCGCAACAAAGCGAGGAATCAAACAATTCAAAAGTGCATCAACTCATTTCGCCAAAACGGATATTCTATTAAGTTTTGATGAAGATGATAATTAAGAGGAAATTATGGCAAGAATAAATCAAAGAAAAGTTATAAATGCGGTTTCGATTGAAAATACATCAATCGGAGAATATTTAGATGATGGTGCATTGTTCCGCAAATTCAAACAGGAAGCTACTCCGCCTGTTTGGGCAACGAGAACGACTGTGCCGGATACGGAAGTAGGTGATGGAAGTGCTTACGATAAGCATTCAACGCCTTATTATTATGATCCTGTTACAAAGCAATTTTCCGGTGCTTTGGATAACAAGATGGGTATTCGCATTTTGCGTCAATGGATGGGAGGCGCGGCAACTCCGACAACAAACGTAGTTCCCGAAACTGTTGACTATGCGGTTGTTCAGCTTGCGCCGGGTGTTGCGCCGATGGTTTGCAATGAAATCAGAGCAAACGGCGGAAGTTCGATTTTGTTTGGTGATGTTTTTCGGCAGACAGTTGAGATTACGCAACAAGGCGCAGGGCAACCAAGACTTTTAGCGCAATCGTCAAACGGCGGATATTCCAAAGATATTGCCGACACAAGTATTGATACGGCAGATGTCGAAGATGCCGATGCGCGTTTGAAATTCGACGGAAAGAAAACGACATTTACTTTTTCGGACGGAGTTGATACTTACAATTTCGTGTCGGAAAAACGATTGATTGATTTATCGTTTTCGGGAAATCAAAATGTCATTGTCGAACAACTGCCGGGCGACTCGCCTTTAGATGCGACCGCAGAATGTCAAGGCGGATTTACGACAAATATTTACATTGATGTTCAATCGGCAATGATGAAGGCTAAGATTTATATGAAGGAAACCTTCGGTGAATATGAATCTTGGGTTAAAAACCGCAAACTGACTTCCGTAACGGCGAAATGGTCAACTTGTGAAACTATCGGCGCAACAACGCATAAATGCGAAATCGAAGTTAAATTCCCTGTTGCTGAATTTACGCTTACGCCGGACACGCAAGGAAACTTCGATGCCTACACGATGGACATTAAAGCTATCGAAGGCGATCCGGTTTCGGGTTCATTGGTTCTGATGCGTTTCCGCATTGTTGGAGATTTAGACGAAACATTACCATAGGAGTAAGTTACTGACTTACTGATTGAAATGTTTTCACAGGAGAAAAAATTATGTCTGAAAAAGTAGTAGAAAATAAAGTTGTTGATTTTGACACGCAACTAAAAGCGGAACGTGAATTTTATCTTAAAAAAACGGATAAGATACCCGGTTCAAATATGACGCTGAAAGAAGCCAAAGAAGCGCAAGCAAAGGTAAGTGCGGAATTTGAAGAAAAACAGCGTGAGCGTGCTGAAAACGTCCGTAAGCGTAATGACAAAGCGCAAGATGAATTCAGAAAAGAAAAAGGAATTGAAAATACGTCAACGTCAATCGTTGTTCCGGGCGTGAATGTTGATGTCAAGAATGTTCCGATGATTTCATCTGAAGTTGCATTCTCGCAATTCGACAACAAAGATTTGGCATTACCGTCTGATGCTGACTTGGAAGCAATGGATACGAAACAATTGATTAAATTATCAGTTGATCGAAAAGTCGAAGGCGTGAAAGCGAATGTTGACACGAAAGCGACAATTATTGAAAAACTCAAAGGCACGTTCGTTGAACCGAAAGCGGAAACAAAACCGGCTGAAACAAAAACTGAAACAAAAACGTAAATTTGAATAATTCAATAGTTTTGATTAAACTTAAAATCCGATACTTGAAATAGTAGTATCGGATTTTTTTTATTAAGGAAAATTATGGAAAATAACACAGAAAACACAGAAAATATCACAATGGAATTCAAAGAACATAATGCAAGTAATATGTTCGTTCAGAATGAACCGCAAACAAAGAAACTGACTTGGAACTTTGAAGGCAGAGAATATCCGTTGTTGCTCGTTAATCGCACAGGCGGAACAGGATTGACAATCATTTCGCCAACGGACAAAAAAACTCCAATCGGAATTTTGAAAGCATATTTCGCGTGGCAAAGTTCGGAACCGTTCTTTGAAAAACTCGACATCGAAACAATTGACAAAGCATCAAATCACGATGATTGGACAGAACGCGAGAATGAAAACATCATTTTGAAAAACGCGAAATTGTTCTCGGAAATCGTTGTTGGCGGCGAATCAATTGATTTGGACGAAACAACCGGCGAACAAAAAGAACCTGTCAAGAAATCACGCGAACAAATGCTTGGTTTCAGAAAGGTTGTCCAATCGGATTTGATAAGTTTATACAGTCGTGATTTCCACATTGAACGATGGTTGCCCGAAGGAATGAATAAACTCGATGCGCTTCTTTCAAATCCGACAGAACTCTTTTTCACAGTAAAGATCGGTGATTACAATAATCCGAATCATCTGCTTATGCTTGAATGCGATGTTCCGACTGATGATGCGATTGCCGATTACAAATCGTCAACATTTCATCAAAGCCAAAACAACGAAGGCGATTGGAGATACACTCGAAACAATGAAAAGCGGTATCGTTTCGCCAAAAAATACATTCGTTCCGTTCAAGGCGCAATGCTCGGCAAGCCGGAAGAACTTGAATTCGATGATTCGGATTTGCACGTTATCGACAAAAACGATGACAAGCAAATTAAAGAATTCAAAAACTATCTTAATCCCGAATGGATTATCAAAATCGGTGAAGCCGTTGCATCTTGTTTCGATTTGGGAAAAAAGTAGAAGAAGAACTCTTTGAAATTTATTATGAAGCATTGTCGAAAGATACGCCGGAGTTTGGCGAAATTCCAAGAAAGTATCACGCAATAATTCAACAAACTTTGCAAGATGATTTGTTAGTTCAAGCAAACCGTGAAAAGGATTTGCCGCCATTAACAGCAATCGGAAAGTTATCGGTTATTGCATATCAGAAAGCACAAAACAAAGTGAAGGCTGATGATTATGCCAAAAGACAAAGAGAAATAAACAATCCGTAACTATAAATTAAAGTTGGTCAAAATTCATACTTTTGACCAACTTTTCTTTTTAACTTACTATTCCAAAAGGTAAGCTACTGACTTACTAAATTGCATTTATCCTAAAAATCGTTATGGCAACCTATACTTATACCGTCAACGTCAACGTCAATATTGACACTCAAGCATTGCAACCAAGCATTAAAAAGATCAAAAAAGACTTTGGTGATGCAGGGAGAGATGCCGCAAGAGAATTTGAAAGAAATTTTAAGATTGATGTTAATAGAATTAAAGTTCCAAAAATTACCATTGAAGCTAGAGCAAAAATAGATACTGTTACTATAACTAAAAAATTAGCCACAGTAGGCTTAACAGCGAGAATTGATCGGATTATATTGCCGAGAAATCAACGGGTAAATATTACGGCTAACGTGGATAGAGTGGTTTTTCCTCGAAAGAAAATTAACGTGAATATAACTGCAACTATTGATAAAGTAGTCTTTCCTAAAAAGAAAGATTTAACAATGACTGTTGCAAAATTAACTATCAATGCCGGAACAATCACAATAAATGGTGCTACTAGCACCGTGGGAAATGCCGGCGCATCTTCCGGCGCAAATGCCGGTTCATTGTTTCTACGTGCTTTTCAAGGTGCATTTATAGGCGCGATTGCAGGTGCCGCATTTAGTTTCTTGGTGCAATTGCCTGTGAAATTGCTAGAAGCAGGTGCGGCGGCAATTCAAGCGGCAGGGGATTTTGAAGTTACCACAAATGCGCTCAAAGTTTTCACAGGTTCGACACGCCTTGCCAAAAAGGAACTTCAAGATATTGAGGATTTGGCAACCAACACGCCCGGACTTAGATTAGTTGCGGCTCAAGAAGGTTATCAACAACTTCGTGCTTTAGGATTTGGCGCACAGCAAGCCAAAGGATTTATCAAGGAACTCGGTGAAGAAAAAATCTTGTCCGGTGCATCTGACGAAAGTTTGCAGAGAGTTATTTTCAACTTTGCTCAAATCCGTTCGGGTGGTCAAAAAGTTTCGCAAGAACTTCGAGAATTGCTTACCCAAATGCCAACGCTTCAACGCGCATTTCAAACGGCATTCGGCACGTTAGATCCGGCGAAAATTCAAAAATTCTTCGATGCTGATGTTGACGATGCTTTCAAACGTCTGACAGATGCAATGTCCAACAGCGAAGCGGCGGCAGGCGGATTTAATGATGCTTGGGGAAAAGCCACAGACGCATTTATCAAAGCCGGTCGTGAATTTGGCGAACCAATTTTAGAACCTTTAACCAAAGATTTGCAAAGATTGTCAGTTTTTATTGATGAAAATAAAGAAGCCATTCAAGATTGGGGGCAAACGACAGCAGACGTTTATCGCGGATTAGTTATTGCTATTGAAGCATTCGATACTCGCCAAGATACATTTTTAGGTAAAGCGACAGGTAGATTGATTTCTTTAATTGAACTAGGAACATATTTTCGCGGAAGTTTATTAAGCACCTTAGATGATTTGGCGGAAGCAGGGGAAGGTAGAAGGCTTTTACAGCAACGTGCAAAACAAAGCGGCGTATATGGCGCGAAAACCAAAGAGCAAATTGACGGCGAAAATGAACAAAGAGTAATCAGAGAACAGGCAGATTTAGCTTTACTTCAACAAGAACAAAAGGCAATTAAAGAACGGTTGGAAATCGTTAAATCCTATTACGATGAAAAGATGTCAATTATTGACTCTAATCAACGTCTTGAACTTGCTCAACTCGATAATCAGATTGCCTACACGCTTGAACAGGAACAAGAATTAGTTAATAAACGTGCGGCAATTCAAGATAAATATTTACGCCAACAATTTGCCGAAACGCAAGAACTTTACAAAGAATTGCTCGGAAATACTGCTTTGACGAATTCCGAAAGAATTATTCTTGAAAATGAAGCAAGTCAAAAACTTCGCGGAATTTATACTCAACTTCACGAAAACGAGTTGAAACGACAAAAAGACTTTGCTGAAAAGCAACGTCAGATTGAAGAAAAATTACGTCAAGACAAAATCGCTTCGCTTGATTTACTTAGCCGTGAATATAAGCAAAGTTACGATGTTCGCGTCTTTGATTTGCAACGTGCGATTGATAACGAAACCATTTCGGCTGAAAACGGTTACGATCAATTGCTTCAAATCACAAATGACAGTTTGGATTTTGAAACACAACGAATCCGTGATGAATATGATTTACGTCTGCAAGATAAGAGTTTGACGAATCAAGAAATCATCAATTTAGAACGTGAACGTGATTTGGAAATTTTAGGTTTGCAAGAGGAAACTCGGCGCAAAGCGATTGATATTGAAAATAAAAAATATGATGCGATTGAAAGACGACTTGAAAGAAATTTGGGTTATGTGAAGGATTATTATTCGGGATTGACTCAAATCAGTTCACAGATTTCAGATGTGTTTTTTAATACCTCAAGTTTTAATTCTGATTCGTTCAATGCGTTTGGGAATATTTTCGGTGATAAACAAAATATTGATGCTTTGGAAGCAGATGTTAAGAGATACACAGATTCACTTGCAAAACTGAATGAAGAAGCAATTTCCGGTAAAGTTTTGCCGACAGCAACCGAAGCAATTAAAGACAATATTAAAAATGTCAGTTTGTTGATGAAAACTACAACAGCAAACTTGGAAGATGCGCGAAACGCGATTGACCCGACAACAAGAGAAATTTTGAAATTGGGCGATGCTTTAACCAAAACACTTGGAACGTATGAAAACTTTGACAAAATTGCAAAGATTTCTATGCAAGATCGGCATAGATTGGAAAGAGAATCTTTAGAAAAAGAAGCCGAAGTAATTAAAAAACTTATTCAACTTGAGAAAGATAGAGCGATTGCCGAAAAAGAAAAAGATTTAGAGTTTTGGCAGAGAAGTAAAACTGACAATGCAAGATTAGGTTTATCATCGGAAACGCCGGACAAAATGATCGAGATGATTAAGAATGACTTAATTGACTTGCGAAAAGATGGCGTTATCCCGACAACTGCAAAAACAATCGAATTAGAAGAAAGACTTCGCAAACTCGGTTTAACAAGTAAATCTCTGAACATTCAGCAAACGAAAGAGGAAATGGACTTGTTCAAGGAATCCATTGAAGGTTTGAATGCTGAAATCAAAGCACTTTCCGAGGGTGATATTTCCGTTTTGAATAGATTATTTGACGGATTCAATAAAGAGAATTTAACTGAACAAAAAAATACATTGATTGAGATTCGCAGACTTGAATATGATTTAGCGAATCCCGATTTGAACGCGGCGAATGAACAGAAATTAGCCATTCTGCAAAAAATGGTTGATATGCGAAATCAAGAAGCGGACGCATTGACTCGAATCGAAATCGCTGAACTTGAAATTGCAAACCAAGATAAATATTCACCGAATCAAGATCGCGCAAATGTTCTTGAATTCTTGGCGCAACAAAAAAATGTTACGGAACTTTTGTCAGATGCGAAGATTAACACGATTACGAAAGCGTATGACGGACTTGATGCCGTCATTGGGAAACTGACCAAACGCTTTGGAGTTTTTGGCGACACGGTAAAAGATTTACTCACAGGCTTGATTAAACTTGCTTTGAATAAAGTTTTTCAGCAATTATTCGGCGGCGGAAGTGGTAAAGCACCGCAGTTATTTGGTGGCGGAAACGGCACAGGCGGAATTGGTCAAACTCCAAATTTCAATCCTTTAGGCGGAAGTGGAAACTTTGGTGCGAATTCTCCGACAGGTGCGATTTTAACATTGCCGAATGGTCAGCAAGTCGTTAATGTCAACGGCAATCAAAACGGCGCATCGGTTTTATCAGATGGCACGATTGATTTTTCGTCAATCAGAAATACAATTCCATCAAGTAGCCAAGTTCAAGCGCAAGGCATCGGCGGAAGTGGCGGATTCAATCTTAGTTCGGGAATCGGATTAGCTTCCGGCGCGGCAATGATGATTGGCGGACAAATCGGCGGAATCGGCGGAAGTGCTTTGCAGTATGGCGGAATGGGTGCATTACTTGGTTTAACACTCGGCGCAAAAATCGGTTCAATCGGCGGACCGTTAGGCGCGGCAATCGGTGCAGGGATTGGCGTAGTTGGCGGCTTAATTGCCGGAATTGTCGGTAAAAGTGCTAAACGGCGCAGAGAAGAAAAGCAACGTGAGAAAGCAATTGGAGATGCGTTCAAGGCAATTGATAAGCTAATTGAACAAGTCAACAACGATCAAATTGACGGCAATCAAGCGATTGAGCAAGCTGACAATATTAGGACTCAATACGTTGAAGCAATGAGTGAATTGACGGATAAGAAAACGAGAAATCACGCATTGAAAGATGTTGCCCGAATTGATGCCAAAATTGAGCAATTAAAAACTGCGGTCGGAAGTCAAAACGCTAGACGGCAAAGACTTGAATTATTCGCGCCGACATTTGCAGACGGCGGAAGTTTGTCGAAATTTGCAAATGATAATTTCCGTCATAATCCGTTAGGTTATCAACGGGGCGGACAAAAACTCGGTTATTTTCCGGCATCGAAAGAATATGCAATTTTCAATGAACGCGGAAGTGAGTATATTTTCGATGCGGAAACAACTCGGAACATTGGAACGGACAAACTTGATTTGATTCGTAGCACGAAAGGACAAGCATTGAACTCAATGCTTTTCAGATGGAATGATGTTCAGCACAAAGCGGAAGGCGGAAGTTTGACGGTTATCAATTCACCGACAACGGCAAATGCTTCGCAAGCGCAAATGCAACCGATTATCAATTTGCATTTTGACAGTTCACCGCTCGGACAGGCTTTGGCATCTGCTTTGTCGGTTGTTATTCAGCAAAACAATGGAAGTGCGAAACAATTGCAAGCAATTTCACAAGGACTTGAAAATAACGGTCAAAACAAATTAGTTGAAGTTCTTGCAGAATTAGTTCGTGAGAAATTAAATCTTTAGTAAGTCAGTAGCTTACTCTTAAAAATATGGCATCAGAAGCATTTGAAGCAAAGCGGAATGCACCGCAAGCAACAGCAATTTGGACTGCAAAAATATCTTTTCCGGCATTTGAAACATTGCCGGAAAAGACTTTTTATTGGGCAACCACAGACGCGGAAGTTGACGGCGAAAATTACGACAGCACATTGACCGAAGTTCCGAAAGGACGGCATCAAGCGGATAGAGGAAATGACGTTGCCGAATTTTCCGCATCGAATCCGAATAATAAACTTTACAATGAGTTTTATGAATATGAAGATTTGATCGAACGTGCCTACGTTATCATCAAAGAATGTTTCGAGATCGAATTCGGTTACTTTGAATCTGAAATCAGATTTGAAGGATATTTGAGAGATTTCAGTTTGGACGAATCTGACAAGTCAATGAAGTTCAATGCGATTTCGGATTTATCACGAAGCGGTTTTCAAGTCGGTGCGAGAATCTTAACGAGAGAAAGATGCGGAACAGAATTGAATTACAACGGTTTATTATCTCCGTTAGAATCAATTTGCGGTTGGCAAACGATTCAAGGCGGAAATCCTTTGTTTTGCTCGAAATATCTTAAAGGCGTTGATGGTTGCATTTCGCATAATAATTCACACAGATTTTATGCAATCAAAGGTTTGAGTGATGCCGAAATTCAAATGATTGACGGCAATGCTTCGGGATTCGATTATTCGACAGGTCCGACTTGCTTCACGAAAGAAACTTTGGTTTTAACTGCCGCTTCGGGATTGCGAAGAATTGATGAAATCCAAATTGGAGATTATATGTTAGGTTTCGATGTTTTCACGGATAAATTAAAACCGACAAAAGTTTTGAACGTGATGAAACACGAAGTTGACGAGTTTGAACGTGGTGTTTTTTCAAGTGAAAGGAAATTGGAAAGAAATTTCGGAGTTACGAAAGAACATTTATTCTACAAAGGAAGTGCGATATTTAAGCCTTACGGTGCAACAATTGGGGAAACCTTACAAGGCATCGAAAAAGGCGGAAAACGTGCTTGGATTCAATCTATCGGCTCAAAAACAGTATTTCAAAAGACAATCGTTTATAATATTCAAACCGAATGCGGAACTTATCATATTTCAAGTGATGATTATGAAGTTATTTGCAAGGTTCATAATCTCAAGCAAAATATTACAGTTGCAATTTAATTTCAGAGGTAAAGACATTGGGAACAATTTTACGCGCCAACAATCAAACAGTTAATCCGACACTTGCCGGTGGAGTCTATGGCTTTTTCATTACTGCCGGAATGCCTGTTTATTTCCGGCACGTTTCGGGAAGAACTCGCTTTATTATTCTCATTTCAGACGGCGGAAAATATGGATTATCAGATTTAACGCTTGCCGAATATAAAGGCGTTCCGCTTGTTGATTATCGCTTTCATCGTGGCACATTGACCAAACAAATCGAACCGATTTTAATTACCGAATTCGACACATCGAAAAATCAAGTTATAACAGATATTGCACACGGTTTTGAGAATGATGATTTAATTCGATTCGGAGTTTCCAATGGCGCATTACCACCGGAAATTGATACGGAATTAAAATACAAAGTTAAAAATTTCGGCAGTTCGGATTTTGAAATCAGTTCCGAAGATGGCTCGACTGATATTGAATTTTCCAATGCCGGAACAGGTCATTTGATCGTTTGGAAAGCAGATGCCGGATTCGATGATGAAGAACAAGGTTTGCCCGAATATTGCCCCGAATTCGATTCAACATTTTCAAATATTGCTTACGTTGAAGGAATGCTTTCCGCCGCTCATTCTCACGCGACAAATGCACCCGATTGGGCAGATTTCAGATTCGCCGGAGATGGACGCAGATTGATGGATTATGACGATGAAGGAAATGAACTCGGCGTGATTTTAGGTGAAGATGAAGAAGAAAGAAAATTGCTTTCATTGGTTCCGATTCACGTTTTAGACAATTATTTAGTTA
>Ga0075154_10002725_pt1 | contig 11424 bp, 11 predicted proteins | sample JI71714BDNA_FD_70965 | JGI IMG/M metagenome (GOLD analysis project Ga0075154, IMG submission 70965) | Wastewater effluent complex algal communities from Wisconsin, to seasonally profile nutrient transformation and Carbon sequestration -... | ecosystem: Engineered > WWTP > Effluent > Algae... | reverse complement strand
TGCGACGCTGGTCATCGCGGGCGATGTGATGCCGGACGAAGTGAAGGCGCTGGCCGAGAAGTATTACGGCCCGCTGAAGCCGTCCGAGGGGATCGTTCCCCGTCTCAGACCGCAGGAACCTCCGCAACTGGCAGAGCGCCGTCTGGTCCTGGAAGATGAGCGGGTGTCCGAGCCCTATGTCTTCCGCACCTACCTTGCCCCCGAGCGTGACCCGGGCGACCAGAAAGAGGCAGCGGCGCTGACCGTGCTGGCCGAGCTTCTGGGCGGCAATGGCCAGACTTCGGTCCTGGCGCGGGCCCTGCAGTTCGACCGGCAGGTGGCGGTCTATTCGTCGGCTTTCTACGATGGAACCAGCATTGACGATGCGACCTTCGGGCTGGTTGTGATGCCTGCGCCCGACGTCAGCCTTGAGACGATCGAAGGCGACCTGGACAAGGTGCTGGCGGACTTCCTGGAAAAGGGCCCCGACCCGGCGGCGCTGGAGCGGATCCGGACTCAGGTCCGGGCGGGCGAGATCTATGCGCGCGACAACGTGGAAAGCCTGGCCAACCGCTATGGGCAAGAGCTGAGTGTCGGGCTGTCGATGGCGGATATCGACGGCTGGGACGAAGCTTTGTCGGCGGTGACGGCCGAGGACGTGATGGCCGTCGCGAAGAAGGTCCTGGACCGGAAGAACGCCGTGACCGGCTGGCTGACCCGGCCTGCGGCAGAAGGGGAGGCCGAGGAATGATTCGCTTCGTTTTCGCGGCGCTCTTGCTGCTGGCGTCCCCACTGCGGGCCCAGATCGCGATCCAGGAGGTGACGTCACCCGGTGGCATCAAGGCCTGGCTGGTCGAGGATCACAACATTCCCTTCACCGCGCTGGAGATCCAGTTCAAGGGTGGCACGTCGCTTGAGGCACCTGACAAGCGCGGGGTGATCAACCTGATGACCGCCACGCTTGAAGAGGGCGCGGGCGAGATGGACAGCAAGGGATTTGCCGAGGCGCGCGAAGCCTTGGCCGCAGATATCAGTTTTGACGCCGGGACAGATTCGGTGGGTGTGTCGGCGCGCTTCCTGACCGAGAATCGCGACCAGGGTGTCGACCTGCTGCGCGAGGCGCTGATCAACCCGCGCTTCGACCAGGACGCCGTGGATCGGGTTCGGGAGCAGGTGTTGTCGAACCTGCGGTCGAACGAGAAGGACCCGGGAACAATCGCTTCGGAGAAATTCGACGCGCTGGCCTTTGGCGACCACCCCTATGCGACGACCGGGGACGGGACCATTGCGGCCGTCACGGCGCTGACCCGGGACGACGTGGTGGCGGCGCACAAGGCGGCGCTGGCGCGCGACCGGGTGTTCGTTTCAGCCAGCGGGGACATCTCTGCCGAAGATCTGGGCAAGCTGCTCGACCGGCTTCTTGGCGACCTTCCCGCAACCGGAGCGCCGCAGCCCGGGACGGCGCCCTGGCTTTTGACGGGTGGGACGACGGTGGTGGATTTCCCGACGCCGCAGTCGACGGTGTTCTTCGGCCAACAGGGCATTCCGCGCGACGATCCGGATTTCTTCCCGGCCTTCATCCTCAATGAAGTGATCGGCGGTGGCCGCTTCACCGCGCGGCTGATGACCGAGGTCCGCGAGAAACGTGGTCTGACCTACGGGATCGGCACCTACCTGGTGAACATGGAACATTCGGACATGCTTCTGGGCCAGTTCTCGGCCTCGAACGACAAGGTGGCTGAAGCGATCAAGGTGGTGCAGTCGGAATGGGGCCGGATTGTCAGCGAAGGCGTGACGCCGGAAGAGCTTGAGGCGACCAAGACATATCTGACGGGGTCCTACCCCCTGCGCTTCGACGGCAACGGGCCGATCGCCAGCATCCTTGTGGGGATGCAGATGGACGCAATGCCGACAGACTATGTCACCACGCGGAACGCCAGAATCGAGGCGGTCACGATGGAGGACATCAAGCGGGTGGCAGCGCGGCTCTTCAAGCCCGAGGATCTGCATTTCGTGGTGGTGGGGCAGCCCGGCGGAATGTGAGTCGCGACTCACATTGGCGGTCCAGGGTGGGGCCGCCGTGAATAACCCCCTTTCCCCAGCCAGACCCTTGGTCTACCAATTTGGCATGAACTGGACGATCCCAAACACATTGACCGTGCTTCGTCTGCTCGCCGCTCCCGGTGTGGCGATCATGTTCCTGTATTTCCACCGACCCTGGGCGGACTGGCTGGCCCTGACGCTGTTCGTCGGCGCGGCGATAACCGACTGGTTCGATGGCTACCTGGCGCGTCTGTGGAAACAGGAATCAAAGTTCGGCGCGATGCTGGACCCCATCGCCGACAAGGCCATGGTGGTGATCGCGATCATGGTGATCACCGGCTATAACGGGATGAACCCCTGGCTGATCCTGCCCGCGACGCTGATCCTGTTCCGCGAGGTGTTCGTGGGCGGGCTGCGGGAGTACCTCGGCGCAAAGAGCGGTCTGCTGAAGGTCACGAAGCTGGCGAAGTGGAAGACCACGGCGCAGATGATCGCGATTGCGGTGCTGTTCCTGGGCACCGGGTTCGAATATCTGAACGGCGTGGCGATGCAGGGCATGACGCCCGAGCAGTATACCGAGGCGGTGATGGCGGGGACTGCCGACCCGATCCGCGCCTGTGGCAACCGCGACTGCGCCTCGTATGCGAACCTGATCGGGATCTGGCTGATGTGGGTCGCGGCGCTGCTCACGGTGGTCACAGGCTGGGAGTATTTCGTCAAGTCGCTGCCATTCTTGCGGGAAGACAAGTGATCGAGGTGATGTACTTTGCCTGGGTCCGGGAACGGATCGGGGTGCCGCGCGAGCGGCTGGAGACCGGGGCCGGGACGGTGGCCGAGCTGGTCGAGGAGCTGCGGGGCCGGGAAGAGCGCTATGCGGCGGCCTTCGCCGACCTTTCGTCGCTGCGGGTCGCGCTGGATCAGGAGCTGTCGTCCTTCGACGCGCCACTTGCGGGGGTGCGGGAAGTTGCCTTCTTCCCACCGATGACGGGCGGCTGAGATGCGGATCGCGGTGCAGTCCGAGGCCTTTGACGTGGGGGGCGAGGTTTCGGCTTTCACGGCAGGGGTACGCGGGGCCGGAGCGGTGGTCAGTTTCACCGGGCTGGTTCGGGATGAAGGGGGAGAGCTCTCCGGGATGGAGATCGAGCACTACCCCGGGATGACCGAGAAGGCGATTGCGGGGATTGCCGGGGAGGCGATTTCCCGGTGGGCGCTGGTCGACGCGCTGGTGATCCATCGGTATGGCAAGCTGGCTCCGGGAGAAGCGATCATGATGGTCGCAACGGCGGCACCGCACCGGGGGGATGCTTTCGCGGCGGCGGAGTATCTGATGGACTACCTGAAATCCCGCGCTCCGTTCTGGAAGAAGGAGCTTTCGGCGGGTGGCGAGGCCTGGGTGGCGGCGAAAGATGCAGACGAGGATGCGCTGAAGCGCTGGTAGTATCCACGCTGGGCGGATCGTTCGGTTTCAATGGAATCAAGGCTTTGGGTGCGGGCGTTCAGCAGGTGTTAACTGTGGGCGGCCCCTCACCCTGACCCTCACCCCCGAGGGGAGAGGGGACGCGTGGGTCAGCGATCAGCGCTTTAGCGGCCGAACCGGGACTGCCAGCTTGGTTGCAGGTCCAGGGGTTCGGGACGGGCCAGGTAGACCGCGCGGGCGATGGCGCGGGCAAGGCAGGTGGCGGCGGCGTGGCCAAGCTGGAAGGGGTCGGTCAGCGAGTCCTGCAGCGGTTTGCCTGCGGTGGCGACAGAGAAGACCAGGTCTCCGTCCAGGGGCGTGTGCGCGGGGACAAGGGCGCGGGCCATGCCGTCGTGGGCGGCGACAGCCATGCGGTGCGCCTGCGCCTTGGTCAGGGTGGCGTCGGTGGCGACGATGGCAATGGTCGTGGCCTCGCCCAGGCGTTTGCGCGGGAAGGGCGCGTCGTGGCGCTGCATCGGGGCGGGGCCAAGGCCGCCGAATTCGGTGCCTTCTTCCCATGGGGCGGCCCAGAAATGCGGGGTTTCGCCCACGGTGGCCTGGCCGAGGGCGTTGACGACGACGAGGGCGCCGACGGTGAGGCCCGAAGGCAGGACGCAGGAAGCGGAACCCAGGCCGCCCTTGAGAGTGCCGGTCATGGCTCCATATCCGGCCCCGGCGGTGCCGAGGGCGAAGTCCGGGGCGGCGGCGTCGAAGGCGCGGCGGCCGAGGGTTGGGTAGGGGCTTTCAGACCAGTCCTTCTCGCCTCCGTTGAGGAGGTCAAAGACGATGGCTCCGGGGACGATGGGGACTTTCACCGGCCCCACCGCAAAGCCCCGGTCTTGCGCGCGAAGGCCTTGCATCACGCCCTGGCCTGCATCGAGACCGAAGGCGGAGCCGCCGGAGAGGAAGATCGCGTCGATGTCCTGCACCATGCGATCAGGGGCGAGGAGGTCGGTTTCCCGCGTGCCGGGAGAGCCGCCCATGACATGCACTGCGGCCACGAAGGGCTGGTCGGCGGTCAGGACGGTGGTGCCGGAGCGGAGGTCCGCGTCTTGCGCGTTGCCGACGCGAAGGCCGGGGACATCGGTGATGAGATTGCGGGGGCCGGGGCGCATCAGATTTGGGCCGGTTCGGTCAGATTGGGGCCAAAACTCTTCAAAGAGTTTTGCAAATTCCTTCGAAGGAATTTGGCGCGGGTGGCGGCGTGGCGCATCGCAGAGACCCCTGGTTGGTGCGGGACCAGGATAGGCGGACGGAAGGCCAGGCGCAAAGGGGTGGCTCCTCGTGCGACTTCGTCTCCTCGTCGCGAGGGGGAGCGACGCGCGACGAAGTCGACGAGGAGCGTTCCGGAGAGCGTTCGGTCAGAAGTCGAACAGCTCGCCCAGGAAGCTTTCCTTGCGCTTCTTCTTGTAGCGGTAATCGTCATCGTCGTCCTTGTAGCGGCGGCGGTCGTCGTCGCGATACTGGGCGCGCGGCTCGGGCTGGTAGACGGGTGCCGCGGAGGGGGCGGCGTGGTGCTGCGTCGCGGCCTGCGGCGTGGGAGCCGGGGCGGCAGCGGGGCCGCCGAGCGAGCGTTCGATGATCTTGTCCAGCTCACCCCGGTCCAGCCAGACGCCGCGGCATTTCGGGCAATAGTCGATCTCGACTCCGCCGCGGTCGGCCATCACCAGGGTTTCGTTGTCTACCGGGCAGCGCATCATCGTCCTCCATTCATGTTCATGCGCCTTACATGGGGTCGCAAATACGCCTCGCAAGGGTCGAAAACGCACTTGCGCGGATTGCCGCAGGGGCGCAAAAGGAAGGCGAGCCGTGGCGATGGCGTCGCCGCAGGGGTCCAAGACCCCGACGCTTGCAGCGGGTGCTGCTTCCGTCCTGTACGCCGGGACCTTTCGGGGTCCTGTCCATTGGCCAGACCCCTGGGTATGAGGTCTGGAAATGTCGTTGAACCGTCCCGAGATGTACCGCTTTCACAATGGCGGAAAGAAGGACACGCTGCCCTTCGCCGATCAGGAATACCACGACCGGCTGGATGGCTTGCGCGAGATCATGGAGATGCATGAGCTGGACGCGGTTGTCCTGACCTCGATGCACAACGTGGCCTACTATTCGGGGTTCCTCTACTGCTCGTTCGGGCGGCCCTATGCCTGCGTGGTGACGAAGACCGAATGCGTCACGATTTCTGCGGGGATCGACGCGGGCCAGCCCTGGCGGCGGTCGATTGGCGACAACATCACCTATACCGACTGGGCGCGCGACAACATGTGGCGGGTGGTGGCTTCGGTCACGGGCGTGGGCAAGGCGGTGGGCTGTGAGGCGGACCATCTGACGATGGAGCGGGCCGAGAAGTTCAACAGCTTCCTGAAGCCGAAGCGCGGGATGGATATTGCGCCCGCGACGATGCACCAGCGGATGATGAAGTCGCCGGCCGAAATCGCGCTGATCAAGCACGGGGCGAACGTCGCCGACGTGGGCGGCTATGCGATCCGCGAGGCGATTGCGGTGGGCGCGACGGAGCTTGAGGTGTCCATCGCGGGCCGGGATGCGATGGAGCGCGAGATTGCCAAGCGCTTCCCGGATGCGGAATACCGCGACACCTGGGTCTGGTTCCAGTCGGGGATCAACACCGATGGCGCGCATAACCCGGTGACGAACCGGAAGCTGAAGCATGGCGATATCCTGTCGCTGAACTGCTTTCCGATGATCAGCGGCTATTACACCGCGCTGGAGCGGACCTTGTTCGTCGGCGAGGTGGATGATGCCAGCATGCGGGTCTGGCAGACCAACATCGACAGCCATGAGTTCGGGATGAAGTTGCTGCGTCCCGGTGCCACCTGCGCCGAGATCACCATGAAGATCAACGAGTTCCTGGCCGAGCGGCAGATGCTGCAGTACCGGACCTTCGGCTATGGGCACAGCTTCGGCATCCTGTCGCACTACTATGGCCGCGAGGCGGCGCTGGAGCTGCGCGAGGATATCGACACGGTGCTGGAACCGGGGATGGTGATCAGCATGGAGCCGATGCTGACGATCCCGGAAGGGATGCCGGGGGCGGGCGGGTATCGTGAGCACGATATCTTTGTCGTCACGGAAGATGAGCCCGAGGACATCACGCATTACCCCTATGGGCCCGCGTTCAACGTGGTGGGCTGAGGGATCGGGCCGGGGGATGACCCCGGCCCTTTGCAATCAGGCGCGTTTGATCACGCGGATCAGCAAGAGCAGGATCACCGCGCCGAGGGTGGCCGAGATGATCGCGCCGACGATGCCGCCGCCAAGGCTGAGGCCCGCATAGGGCAGCAGCAGTCCGGCGATGAAGGCACCTACGATGCCGATGACGATGTTGCCGATCAGGCCGAAGCCGTAGCCCTTGACGATCTGGCCTGCCAGCCAGCCCGCGATTGCGCCGATGATCAGCGTGACGAGAAGTGCTTCGATGCCCATGGAGTCCCCTTTTCACCGCTTCAGGAATGAGCGGCGATGGTCAACGCGCGAAAATCCGCCCGGTTCCCTGGGCGCAGGCCTGTCACGCGGGCGACATGCTCCCGTCATGCCACTGTGACGGCCGCTTGAGATGGCTCCCGCGATGTTTGCCGTACAAGGACCTGCACCATGCCTATCAAGACCCTCGGTCTGACCTCTGCCTTCGCCCTGGCCGCCGCCGTCCCCGCACTGGCCGAGCCGGTGTTCAACCGCGTTGCGTCGTTCGCGACTCCGTCCAACATGGCGGAGGGTGAAGATCTGGCGCGGGAGACAAGTGCCGAGATCATCAGCGCGTCCGAAGACGGGACGATGCTGGTCTACACTGACAGCCCGCTGGGCGTGGTGGGGCTGGTGGATATTGCCGATCCGAAAGCTCCGAAGCCACTGGGCAACGTCGCAGTCGGGGGTGAGCCTACCACGGCCGTATTTGTCGGCGGGATGATCTTTGCTGGCGTCAACACCAGCGAAAGTTTTGTGGCCCCGTCGGGCAAGCTGGTGACGGTGGACCCGGCGACCAAGGCCGTGGTGGCCGAATGCGACATCGGCGGGCAACCGGATTCCGTGGCGAAGGCGAAGGATGGGTCGTTCCTGGCCATCGCGGTCGAGAACGAGCGCGACGAAGAGGTGAATGACGGCGCGCTGCCGCAGATGCCCGCGGGCTATGTCGTGAAGCTGCCGATCAAGGATGGCGCGGTGGATTGTGCCGCGATCCAGAAGATCGAGATGACCGGGCTGGCCGAAGTTGCAGGCGATGATCCCGAGCCGGAGTTCGTCGCAGTGAACGACGCGGGCGAGATCGTCGTGACCCTGCAGGAAAACAACCACATCGTGGTGATCGGCGCGGACGGATCTGTCTCCAGCCATTTCAGCGCTGGCAGCGTGGACCTGACCGGGATCGACACGAAGAAGGACGGCCGGATGGATTTCACCGGCGAAGCGGCGGGCGTTCTGCGTGAGCCGGATGCGGTGAAGTGGGTCGATGCGGATCACGTCGTCGTGGCGAACGAGGGCGACTGGAATGGCGGGTCGCGGGGGTTCACCATTTTCAAGCGCGATGGCTCGGTGGTCTTTGAAAGCGGCGCGAGCCTGGAACGGGCGATGGCGGCTCTGGGACATTACCCGGATCACCGCAACAAGAAGGGTGTCGAACTGGAATCGGTCGAGGTTGCGGTGTTCGACGGGGTGCCGATGCTTTTCGTCGCCTCGGAGCGAGCGTCGCTGGTGGCGGTCTATGACCTGACCGACCCGTCCAAGCCGGTGCTGAAGCAGATCCTGCCTTCGGGCATCAGTCCGGAGGGGATGGTGGCAATTCCGTCCCGGAACCTTCTGGTGACGGCGAACGAGGTGGACCTGCGGGCGGATGGTTTGGCCCCGGCGCATGTGATGGTCTACGAGCGGGCCGAGGGTGCTGCACAATATCCGACGATCTCCAGCGAGGGCAGCGATCCGCTGATCGGCTGGGCGGCGCTTTCGGGGCTGGCCGCTGACCCCGTCGAGGCGGGCAAACTCTATGCCGTCAGCGACTCGGTCCTGTCGGCGGCGCCGACGATCTACACGATCGATGCCAAGCAGATTCCGGCAAGGATCACCGGAGCAAAGCTGGTGACGCGCGGTGGGGATGCGGCGCAGAAGCTGGACCTGGAAGGCATCGCGGTGGATGGCGAAGGTGGTTTCTGGCTGGCCTCCGAAGGCCGCAGCGACCGGATGATTCCGCATGCACTGCTGCATGTCGATGCGGACGGCGCGATTGTCGAAGAAATTGCCCTGCCCGAGACCTTGCTGGATCAGGAAATCCGCTTCGGCTTCGAGGGTGTGACCAAAGTGGGCGATGTCATCTGGCTGGCGGTGCAGCGCGAGTGGCAGGATGACCCCAAGGGCCTGGTCAAGCTTCTGGCCTACAACACGGTCGACCAAAGCTGGGGCGCGGTACACTACCCGCTGGACGCCGCCGCAGAAGGTGCCTGGATGGGGCTGTCGGAGATCACCCTGCACGGTGACTATCTGTACCTGATCGAGCGGGACAACCAGGTCGCCGACCGGGCAGCGACCAAGCAGTTGACCCGTGTCGCGCTGGCGGAGCTCAAGCCTGCCCCCCTGGGTGGCCCCTTGCCGGTGGTGGCGAAGGAAGTTGTGCGCGACCTGATCCCGGATCTGCGTGGGTTCGGCGGCTTTGTGGCCGAAAAGGTCGAGGGATTCGCAGTCGATGCGGCGGGCACGGGATGGGTCGTCACCGACAATGACGGGACGAATGACAGCAGCGGCGAGACCTTCTTCTGGTCGATCGGCGCCGTGAACTGACAAATCCGAACCTTCGCCCCGGATTCCGGCCAGAATCGGCGTCCGGGGCAGAGTCGTCGGCGAAGATTCGGAAAAGCTTGTGCTTTTAGGCTTGACGCATGGCCAAGGGCATGGCGCAAGGTTAACCCAGCTGCCCTTAACCTTGAGTCTGCCAAAGTGACCCACTCCCTTGCCCGGATCTTCGTGATCCTCGCCCTTCCCTTGCTTGCCGCCTGCGCGGGCACCGCGAAACAGAAAGCGCCCGAGGCCGTACCCGGCTATGAGGGTGTGCAGGACGGGGAGTTCTTCATCGAGCCGGTCCCGGCCAAGTATCTTCAGGACGGCAACAGCCGGACCGAGGTTGCCTATACCGGACCCGAGGCTCCGGGGACGGTCGTGGTCGATACCTTTGCGCGGAAGCTTTACCTTGTGGGTGAAGGCGGAACGGCGACGCGCTATCCCATCGCGGTTGGACGGGAAGGCCTGTCGTTCCGGGGCGCCGGTGTCGTCGGTCGCAAGGCGGAATGGCCATCGTGGCAGCCCACGGCGAACATGGTGCGCACGCGGCCTGACCTTTACGCGGCCTATGCGGGCGGTTTGCCGGGCGGCCTGACGAACCCGCTGGGCGCGCGCGCGATGTATCTCTATCGCGGCGGGCGTGACTCGATGTTCCGGATTCATGGCACGTCGGACGCGGCCTCGGTTGGTCATGCGACCAGCGCCGGTTGCATCCGCCTGTTCAACCAGGACGCCATCGACCTGTACAACAAGGTCCCGAACGGAACCCGCGTGAAGGTTCGGAGCGAGGCGGAAAGCCTGGCGCTGGAAGGCCCGCAGATGTTGAACGCCTATGGCCACATGGTTCCGGAGACCCCCGAGAACCTGGAGAAGAAGGCAAAGGACGAGACGCTTCTTGCCAAGCAGGAAGCCCGGGACAAGGCTGCTGCCGAGAAGGCCGAGAAGAAGCGCCTTGCCGCCTGCGCCCGCCGGGGCATTCCGGATGCCGAATGCGCGCCGACGGAAACCGCCGTGACGGTGGGGACCGCTGGCTAAAGCCGGATGACGTAGTCCTTGAGGGTGGTCTGCACGACCTCCCATGTTCCCTCGAACCCCGGGCGGATGATCAGGCTGTCGCCCGGGTGCAGCTGGGTGATGCTGCCGTCCGCGCCGGTCAGCAGGGAATAGCCCGACAGGATGCGGAAGTACTCCCATTCCGAATAGCTGACGCGCCACTTGCCCGGTGTGGACTGCCAGAGGCCGGCGTAGAGGCCGTCCCTTTCTTCCAGGTTCCAGGTGCTGTGGATCGGGTTGCCGGAGATGAGACGGTCCGGGGCCGGTCCGCCGATCTCGGGGGCGGTGCCGTCGCGGCTGACGCGCTGGATCAGGGTCATTGGGGTCTCCTTTGCGGGTATTCAGTCGCGGGAGGCGGAATTGGTCAACCCCGGGGCGCGCCGATCGGCGGTGCTGCGCTGCGGCGCAAATCTGTTGCGGCGGGGGTCTGCTTGTGCCCATATGTCGGGCAGAATGTGAAAGCGCCCCCCCACGTTGAGAGGCCTTGCGATGAGCGCCACGTCCCCTGTCCGGCCTGTGCTTCCCCCCGATATCCGTGCCCGCAAGGGTGGCACGCCGCTGGTGGTGCTGACGGCCTATTCGACGCCGGTGGCCAGGCTGGTCGACGCGCATTGCGACATCGTTCTGGTGGGGGATTCGGTAGGGATGGTGATCCATGGCCTGCCCTCGACCCTAGGCGTCACGATGGAGATGATGATCCTGCATGGCCGCGCCGTCGTTCGGGGTGCGGCAAAGGCGATGCCGGTGATCGACATGCCGTTTGGCAGCTATGAGGAAGGCCCGCAGCAGGCGTTCCGCAATGCGTCGCGGTTGATGGCCGAGACGGGTGCCCCGGCGGTGAAGCTGGAAGGCGGGCAGCATATGGCCGAGACGATTGCCTTTCTGACCGCGCGGGGCGTGCCGGTGATGGCGCATGTCGGCCTGACTCCGCAGTCGGTGAATACGCTCGGCGGCTACAAGGTGGTGGGCCGGGCCGAGGAGGCCGACAAGGTGATGGCCGATGCCCGCGCGACCGAGGCGGCTGGGGCGTTCTCGGTGGTGCTGGAGAAGGTGCCAGAGGGGCTGGCGGGGCGGATCACGGCGGCGCTGACGATCCCGACGATCGGGATTGGCGCGGG
>Ga0075154_10002723_pt1 | contig 11427 bp, 9 predicted proteins | sample JI71714BDNA_FD_70965 | JGI IMG/M metagenome (GOLD analysis project Ga0075154, IMG submission 70965) | Wastewater effluent complex algal communities from Wisconsin, to seasonally profile nutrient transformation and Carbon sequestration -... | ecosystem: Engineered > WWTP > Effluent > Algae... | reverse complement strand
CTCTAGTTTTTTCTGAGACGTTATAAACTCAGTCTGACCACTGTATTCTCCCCTATCTGGCTGACCTAACAAATTAAGGACAGTATCTTGATTCACAGCAGCTATCATGCCATCACCAACCTGACAAGTAAGAACAAAACTATAGTCAGCTTCTTTGTATTTGACAGTTGTGTGTACGGTGAGTAGCAGAGTTGCCGAAAAATCGTTAATATCGACTCTCCTACCCAAAGCCTCCAAGTAATCTGCCAATTTGTAACATTCATCTGCCTTTTCTTTTATAGCATTGTAAGCTACTTTCATAGCTTCGTGTAACGCCTTTTGAACCTGCTCTAAATCCGATTCAGAAAAGGCACCTGTGAGTTCGTCACGTTTAAAACTATCTACAGACCAAATCTCTCGATCGTTTATCTTACAATCCTTGAGAAAGTCTGCCAAATAATTGACTGCTGCTTGGCAAGACACCTTAGCTCCAACACGAGAAAACTTTTTGGAACCTGCACCATCCGATACCGCAATAATTGTCCAATTATTGCTCACAGCAAACTCGAACCAATCATCACAGTTAGTTCCATTATGTTTGTGTGATTTTCCACGCACTCTTGCGCCGATTAGCTTCATCCCATCTGGGGGTTTATCAGAGTTGTTACAATCATATTCAGAATGCGGCTCAAGCTTATCTGACACCGACTGATACTTCCACAGAGAGGGAGGTAGAAGTATATCTCCCTGGCTAACCTCTTGATTCACAGGGTCACTATTCCTATCGCTTTCATCGCTAACTGATACAGGCTTAGCTTTTCGCTGTTCTTGATTGTCAGTCACAATTTCATCCTTTCTCTCTTGAGTTCCCATACCCGTGGGAGCAGCCTGCTCTGAATCGGAGGAGATTTCAGACGATAAAACATCCTTTATCACACTCCGAATAAATTTACTAAAATCCTCTTTTTTAGCAGGATCAATAGTACCCCCTACCTCTAGAAAACGCTTCCACAAAGTTTCAAGAAGTTCAATTTGTTTGCGTTCAACTATGTCATCAATTGAAATCAAATTCAACCTGTATTTCAACATTTTAGAAAAAATCTCTCCCAATCTCATGCATAGTTTTTTCATTCGCTCTGGATAGCTTTTTTCCTGAGAAAGATTATTCCATGTTTCTTTATAGTGATCCAATGATTGATGTTCCACATACAGCTTCCAAGAAACAGCTTTAATCAATTCTTCCAACTCGTTTTTAATTTCCATGATTGTTCCTATTGATATGGTTGTTTCAAACTTTTCTAAACATAGCTAAACAAGAAACTCGTAAATTTGGCAGGTAATTATCAAGTCTTATCTCAAAAATTAGTGTGAATTATAGCTTTTAATAAAAGAAATATTTAAGCTAAACTACACTAATTTTTGAGCGGACATCCTTTAAGGAATAATGGTAATCTGAGGTGGTGGCGGTGGCAGATTAATTGGTTGATTGTCTGCCATCACCTGAGCTACACTCTGCGATGTCTGTTTGATTGACTGCGTTACCCACTTGAAAAATGCCTTCAGATCGTCCGGTTGAAGACTCTTAAGTTTGACAACAATCTCTGTTACCTGCTTCAGCATAAATTCGTCTGCACCGTCGCCAGCAGCACAAGCAATAATGTTAGCGGGTGCTGGTTTTTTATTCTTTAGATCTGCTGCCGCTTGCTGCCAATTGTCGGTAGGCTGGCCGTCAGTCATTAAAAATACTAAAGGCTTCCAATCACCTTTCTGGGTTTCGCCTGCTTTCAGAACTTCTTTGTCAATGCACTGCGCTAAGAGTTTGAGTGCTGCTCCCAAAGAAGTACCTCCGCCAGCGGAAAGATTAGGCGGTTGAAATGCACCGAGTTCTGTGAGCGGAGATACCTGTTTAGGCGTACTTTCAAAGGTGATTATTGAGAGGTAGGCTGTCTCTATGGCTTGAGGATCGCTTTTCAACTCTGCTAAGAGTGCTTTGACTCCTTGATTTACCATTTGAATTGGCTCGCCCGACATTGAGCCAGAGGTATCTAGTACGAGATAAACAGGTAAACGACGGGATGACATAGTTTTTCTCCTGAAAGAAATGGACAAATCTGTTGATGATTTAAACATTGATAGTGGTAGTGACAGATTGATTGATTGATTGGTTTTCTGTCCTCACCCAATCCACACTTCGGGACATATCTACAGTCTGGAATATTTGGTTATTAATTGACTGAGATACCCACTCGAAGAATCTTTTTAGGTCATCTGGTTGTAGGGTTTTGAGTTTGACAACGATTTCGGTAATCTGTTTGAGCATAAACTCGTCTGCACCATCGCCAAGCGCACAGGCAATAATACTACATAGCTTTTTTTGCTTAAGTTCGGCTGCCGCTTGCTGCCAACTATCGGTAGGCTGCTGACTGATAAAGAGGAACATTAATGGTTTCCAGTCACCTTTCGATGTAGCAGTTGGCTTTTGAACTTCCCGATCGATGCACTCTGCTAAAAGTCTCAGTGCGGCACCTAGAACAACGCCTCCACCTGCTACAAGGTTAGGTTGCTGAAATGCACAAAGTTCTGTGAGCGGAGACACCTGTTGAGCACAATCACCAAAGGTGATTACTGAAAGGTAGGCTGTCTCTATTGCTTGAGGATCGCTTTTCAACTCTGCTAAGAGTGCTTTGACTACTTGGTTAACCATTTGAATTGGCTCGCCCGACATTGACCCAGAGGTATCCAATACGAGATAAACGGGTAAACGACGGGATGACATAGTTTTTCTCCTGAAAGAAATGGACAAATTTGTTGATAATTCAAAGGGTTTTAACTGTGCCAAGGAAGGCGACTGATTAACCCTAATGCTAACCGTGCGATCAGTCAAATACACTTTTGACTTCAACAGAAGTTTTGAGTAACATAAATTTCATTTCGCTCTAAAGATATTGCTACACCGATTCCCTCCTTGTCATAAGTTGCTGTGAGTATGTTCTTCCGGTGTCCGGCGCTGGACATCCACCCGCTAACTGTAGACTGAGCGATTTCACTTTGAATCATCCAGTCATAGGAAGGCACGCCATTGTAGTAGGCGATCGACTTGTAAAGATGGCTTTTAAAGATGTTCTCAGCCAACCCTTCAGTATAGTAACTGCCATAATTCTTACGACAATTATAACCTACTTGTACCCCTCTATTTGTAGGATTTTTACCTTCGGGAGTTTCGTGACTGAAAAAATTTCTTTTGGCCATATCTTTGCTATGCCCCCTCGCGATATCAGATAATTTACTGTCACCGCATAATTCTATTAATCCATACTTTTTCCTCTCTTGATTAACTAATTGATGAATCTCATTTTCTGAACCTGATATAGATATCAAGACTTGATTGTATTTTACCACTTCTTTGCCTCCCTAACATAAATATTTATGATCTCTTTAAATTTCATCTCATTTTTTTAGTGCTAAATTTTATCAATCTTGCCCACCTTTTTTTATTGGCTAGATTTGATCTCAATTGTCAAATGACCTATATTCAACTTGCTGCCATTTTTTAACATTTGTTGTTGCCCATTCAGTTTATTCTCAAACTCTATCTTGCCCCGTTTCAAACAGATTGTGGCATAGATCGGTGGAAAGTTCTGCTCTTTAGGCAAGTAGATATGCGCTTGGTCTGAACTGCCCAGTATAATAGGCTGCGCTCCCAGTCCAATAATGCTTTTCTCTTTTGGTCCCCAATGGACAACCAGCGACGCTTCTCGAACTAACTCAAGCAGGGCAATCATTAAACCGATAAAAAATCCTAAGATGGCAGCACCAAGTAGTCGAGCTACATAGGGGCCATATACTGCCACTGCCAACCAAAAACCAATAGCGCCAAAAATACCGCCCAAACTACCGCCTAAGAGTGCTTTAGCGGGGTTGAGATTCGGCACGAAGAAAGCCAATCCTAAGCCTAACAATGCACCTAAAATAGTCCAAGCCACGATAATTCTGCTAGTTTCTCCTGGGCTAAAAACTAATAAATTCGGCGCGACTGCATAAAGCAACTGACCACCAGATCCAGCTACAAAACCAACGACTAGACACCCTACAAAGCCAACGGTTCCTTGTCGGATAAATTTCAAAAAACGGCTCCGCAAGTAAATATTTTGACTGATTATGAGGGCTAATCCAGCCCCCAAGGATAACAGGGCTGTCCATACGCCGATACGCCGCACGGAGTCTTCTTGAGAAGGCTTTTTGCTAGGATCGATAGGAGCAACACCAGTGACAACATCGCCGTAAATTGCTGCCTCAGCTTTCTGAAAAGCTTGTTCAAAGCTGCCAACGCTAGTTGAGAAAACTAAAGAAGAATTATCGGCTATTTGAGAGAGCAAATTTATGTCAGCATCGCCAGTAGCTACGGCTACAATGCGTATGCCTTCGCTTTTCGCTGATTGTCCGGCATCTAAGGTTAATTTGCGCTCGTCAGGTTGACCGTCAGTAAATAAAAGAATGGTGCGATCGATTCCAGCACTACTAGAAGGAAGTTGTTGGGAAGCAACCTGCAACCCAAGATCCATTCTTGTCCCTCCATTAGTTGTCAACTGATTAATCGGTTGTTCAAGTTCTGTTAGATTGCTTGTTAGCGCCGTTACCACATAAGCCTTATCTCCAAATCCTACCACAGCAATACTGTCTTGCGACAAGTTAGACAAATTAGAAGAATTGCGGCGTTGAATGAACTGCATAGCCGCTGATTTTACTTCTTGTAATTTTGCACCGTTCATGCTGCTAGAAGTATCGATGAGTAAGGACACTGCATTAGATGGTGGCGACGGTGGAGGTGGAGGTTGGGTAGCAGCGAGCCATACTTCTCCTAAAATAGCACCAATTAAGCATCCAATCGATGCTAACAAGCCAAATAACAAAGGCTTGGGTATGACATTCCAAAAGCGATTAAATAGACCAAGCATCTGAGAACTCCGTTTGTTGATTTGGGAAGGTTGTAAATTACTCAGTAGAGACAACACTCTTTCATGCTAAAACTTAATGTTCAAGTTTTTTTTAGCTCGAACTTCAATAGATAGATTGCCCATTTGAACTTTATTTCCATCTGCCAAATATCGTTGGCTACCTGATGTCTTATCCTCTAATACAATCTGGCCTTGTATTAAGGCTATAGTTGCCGCAATCGGGGGAAAACCTAGAGACTTTTTCAAATATATTTGACAGTCAGAAGAACTGCCTATGAGAATAGGTTGCTGTCCTAAAAGAATAATTGATTCTTCCTTGGGTGCCCAATGGACTACTAGCCATGCTTCTTTAACTAAGGTTTCTGCAAAAGCTAGCATAGCTCCTAAAAGCATTCCTTTCAAAGAATCGCCGATCGCTACGCTAATAATAGCTTGTACGCCTAAACCCCAACTCAATAAAATCATTAAAATTGCACCAATTATCCCCGATGTCCCCCCTGCAATTAAGGCTATTTTTCGGGGCAAGTTGGGGATGAGAGGAGCAATAAAATATCCCATCATTAATCCCTCAAATCCCCAAGCTATAGTGGTAGAAAAGTTGGATGGACCCAGAATAATTCTGCAAGCAACAAGAGCTATCCCTCCAGCAAATCCGGCTCCGGCACATCGCAATGTTGATTTAGCTATATCTTTGTATCCAGCCTTAATTCTTCTCAGATACCAGTTTTGTGAAAGTGCCAAAGCCAACCCTATGCCAATCCCGATCAGCGCATCCCATATTCCTACACCTATAAAAGCGCGGATTATTCCCTGCGGACTATTGCCAATTGGATATCCTAAGAGGGAACCTATAAAAGCACCAACACCCCCCCAGATAATAAAAGTAACAATTTTATTCCAGATTTTCATCTAATTAAATCCTAATTGATAAAACATTTGCACTCGGCTTTTCTGGAACTACTTGTCAATACTAAAATAAATTACAGCGCGTCGATTTAAGGATCTTCCTGTTTCCGTATTGTTGTCTTTCACTGGCATTGTTTCCCCCCTCGCTTTCAGGGCAATTTGAGATTGATTGTTCAAACCAATTGTTTCTAATACTCTAACTACTGCTGTTGCTCTCTCTTGAGAAAGATTGATGTTGTAATCTTCTTCTCCAAAATCGTCGGTGTGTCCTTCGATTGTTATTGTCCCTGTGTTTTCGTGATTTTTTGACCAGAAGGAACTGATCTGAGAAGTTTGCTGGGGAGTAATTTGGGCATCATCATAGGGAAAGTAGACAACAATTTTTTTTTCCATAGCTTGAGTCGGGGTTATAGTCTTACTTTGGGCTGATTGAGCCTTTGATGTCGAGCTTGTTTTCTCCTTTTGAACAGGCTGAATCTGTGATGACAATACTGGGGGTGTAGAAACTACAGCAGCAGGAACAGAAACAGTTGCTTGATTTGAGATTGGCTTTCTAGCGATCGCAACATAAGTAGCTATACCTCCAACAATAATGATGATTCCGGCTACTGCCAAACCGATCAATTTAAAACCGCGATTCGGCTGTGCGATCGGTGTAATGTTAGTAGTAGTCGGCGGATCTGCCATCACATACATATCTTCCTGCTCGTCCATAACTACCTCTCTTTATCCTTGGGGAAAAATGACTGTTTGACGAATTTTTTGACCGTAAACTTCCAGTTCAAACCACTGGCAAGTAGAAGGCAGAGAAACAGATACTTTAGCGGGGAGCCCATCTGTATATTTCTTGACTGCATTTCCATCCGAATCGTAAATAATTCCTGTCGGTGCTACGATCTGATTTTCATCAACTACCTCGGCAAAGATTTGCACTAATCCTTGCATTTCGCTAGCTATTTTATAATCCCAGATATCGACATTAGTTCCGGTATCCAGATCGTCTAACTCTTCTAATTGGTGAGCGTCAATTCCATCCCCAATGCCAATGAGAACGCATTTAACATAATTCCGCTTCCCAAAGGCAATCTCTTTGGCAAGCTGCACTGTATATTTTTTGACATCATCTAAATCATCTATTCGACCGTCAGTAATGAAAATATACATACCTCGCTTGGCATTTACAAAGCGATCGACAAAGTATTTAACCGCTGGCATGAGTATTGTACTCGCTCCTAAACTAACACTGGCAGGACCACTCACATCTAAGGTGTGGCATTGGGATTCAGTAAAATCTCCTAAAAATTCTATTTCTGTTCCTTTACCGCAGGCCAAATAAATAACGGTGGTTCCCCCATCTGCATCTAAATTACCGGCTAAGTAAGCCATGAAATTTTGAGCTAGGGGTTGAACAATGTTAGGACTAGGTTTGAAATACCCTTGCTGAATAGCATCTTCATAGGCTGCTTTTTGAAATGATTTGACGCGGTTTCCGTCTTCAACACGGGATTCAACCCATCCTTTTTTTTCGTAATCTTCCATCACATCTGGAGGGACTTTCCCTTCCAACTTTCGCCCGTAAGAGCTTTTCATAGATGCACTGGCATCTAAGGCTACACCTGTTTTCCAGCCTTCAGCAACAGCACCTTGAGGTTCCATTAGGATGGTAAATACTATCTGAAGTTCCTGACCAGTATTCCAAACGTTTACCTCACCAAATTCTTTGGCAACAATACTGCTAGGTAATTGCTGGCTTCGAGGTTTGTTAAATGACCCGTATTTTTGGCTTTGTGTAGTCATGTTTATCACCCATTCCTGTAAAAATAGTTAGAGTTTTGATATTGCTTCAGAAATATCTTGAGTTACACTTCCGCCTGGAAACTCTAAAGTAAATGAAGTTGAGCTATTTGGCAGAGTAAATCGGAGCAAGGCAGGTACTCCATCGGCATATTCTTTACAAACTTTTCCAGCTTGATTTAAGATGCGACCTGACCCAATTACAATCATGTCTTCTGAGACAAGTTCTTTAAATACCTGTTCCAGTTTATTCATATCGCTGGCTAACTGGTGATCCCAAAGATCGATATCTTGCCCAAAGCTATCCTTAATGCCACTATCTTCAAACATATTGTCAAGCTCTTCCATCTGCCCTTCGTCTACTTCGTCTCCGATGCCGATTAGGATCAGCTTCATAAAAGGTTTTTGTTTCTGGGTGATTTCTTGAGCATACTGAAAGCAATATTGTTTGAGGTCTGCTAAATCTTCGATAATCCCATCCGTGACAAATACGCAAAGAGCAGCAGGCTTTTTGACTCCCAGCGCCTCGGCTCCTTTGAACTTGTCAAGGAAGTATTTTAAGGCGGGCAGTAATTTAGTACCTCTCCCCCAAGCAAGTTTTTTGGGTCCAATAATTGCTACATTTTGGATATCGCGATCGCTAAATTCTCCTACTGCTTCTACTTGCGATCCATCGGGACTGCAAGCCCAATAAATTAGATCGACTTTGCCATTAGAAGAAAAATTAGCTAAATAATTAACCATCGTTCTGGTAACGGGTTCGACAACGTTAGGAGCGCCCGCTGCATTGCCAAAAACTCCACCGACAACACCGCTAATTCCGTACATCTTTTTCATTGATGCAGAACCGTCAAGTGCCAGACCCATTCTGGCTCCTTCAATATCAGGTACTGTGAGAATGGTAGTAACTATTTTAATTTCACCGTTGTTTTGTTTGTAGACATTGACTTCACCGAATGGTTCGACTACATTTGTTAGCTGCATATCAGAAACTCTCCTTTTGAGTTGAAAGGGGATATAGTTTGAGAATTTCAGTCTGAGGTTGATATTGAATTTTTAATGGCAAGAGCTTGATTAAAAAGGTTGTTTGGGAATGCGATCGCAAAAATCGCGATCGCATTCTGGATAAATCGGCTCGATCGCAGTAGCGATCGCCTCTGTGGCTGTAAGGCTGCGATCGATAGCAGTAAAAAAAATCAGGGCGATCGCGAGCTGTTAGACTTGCGACCCTAAACGCTATACTTAACTTTGCAGCCTGACATATCTAACATAACATACTTTAACATAACTTAGGTGCCTGATGCGAGATATTGGCCGCCGCCCCGTCCAGGTGGTTCTGGTTCTGCAAGACTTAAGCAAGTTCAATCACAGTTCAGTTGTTTTCTAGACAAGAGGTCGTTGTTAGGGAAGCAGAGCCCACTAGGTAAGCGCTCTGGTGCATAACGTATTAAGTTAGGGTCGCGCAGTCCTGTTTCCAGAAAAGCTGTAAGGTCATCGATCTGCTGTTCTGTTAGGTTTAGTGGTCGAAACGTTCTACTGACATTTCCTGAATATTTTGCAGCAAAATTCTGGGGTTCTCCCCGATTAAAATACTCAACCACCTCTTGTAAAGTATTAAAGGAGGCTCCATGCCCGTAGGGAGAGCTATCTGCTAGGTTATAAAGTTGGGGAACTTTAAACTTAAAGTCATCCTTAGCTCGTCTGGTTGCGCTTCCTCTGCCTAAATTCAACCCGCTTAAATCGTTAGGATGATCGGCAAATCCCACTGCATGAAATTCAGCCTTGGCTAAGTTGGGTCCTGTATGGCACTTAACACAAGAGGAACCAAAAAACACAACTCCTCCTCTGATTTCTTTGGCTGACATAGCATTTTCATCGCCTTTCAACCACTTCTGAAAAGGAGCTCGATCGGCGAGTAGGGTGCGATTGTATGCAGCGATCGCTAGACCTGCCCTCTTGATATCTTCTACCTCAGCGCCAACATAAGGACGGTCGGGAAACGCCTGAGCAAATAGTTCTTGGTATTCTGGTATAGCAGCAATCGCTGCTGTTCCCATTCGGTGAACATTCAATCCTTCAATTGCTTGAGCTTCTAAACCTTGAACCTTAAATCGATTAATATCAAATTCTTGAATTATAGGTTCTTTTGCATTGAGACCTGTTACACCAGCTCTGCCATTCCAAGGTACTGCTTCTAGATAGGCGCTATTAAGTACAGAAGGCACTAGAATATCGAGCTTGTCAATTTCTGTTGGAGGTGTCTCAGGATCTCTATGTCTAGATTTATTCGCTCCTAAACCTCCTACTCCTAGTCCCTGTGCTAAGTTTGAGCGAAATCCTGCTTGTGCAAAATGGCAGGAAGCACAACTTCCTTGTTGCCAGTGTTGGGGATTTATAGGATTAATCGTTAATGCAGTTTCATGGAATAACAGTTGCCCTAGCCGCACTTTTTCAGGTGTTAGCGGATTTTGCGGGTCGGCTGGAATCTTATCTAAATTAGATGACTCAGGTAAGGTAAAATACTCTAGCCCCTGACCGTAGGGTGCTGCCAATTTTACCTGTTGTTTTAGCCGATCGCTGAGGTAAGGGATGGCATCATCTACTAATTGGTTTTGAGCCAAGGCAAAACCACTTCTGCCGAAGGTAAATAAAAAAGCGATCGCTGTCATTAATAAAATTTTTTGCACGTATTTTGTGAGTTTCATGATTAATCCGTTGTGTAGTATTCTCGCTCGATAGAGTTAACTAATTCGGGAACGATTTCATTGATGGATAAAGGCTTAAGAATCAGTCTTTGATTGGATGTACTGTTTTTAACAATCAGTCGGACTGTCAAGTTTGAATTACCTTTTTGATACTCATTCAAAATTCCAATGGTTTTTTCCACCGAGAGGGCATAGTAACGATTGGAATTTTCAAAAGTTCCGATCGCTCTATAAGGACAATTTTGTAAGTCGATCGATAGAGCTTGGCGTTTTTCTAACTTTCTCAACTGAGAAATGGCGCTGAAAACTTTTTCGCGACTTGGCTTCGGAGCTTGGAAACTTTCACAGCTTTGAGCATTTTCCACATAGCAAATACCAGAGCTGCCAAATACATTTTTAATTGCTTCCGCTAAACCTTTAGCAAACCTCAATTCCGAGCCGAGCAAAAATCTATAAATTGAACAGGAAAATAAAGAACCTAGAACCAATGTCAGAACTAGGCTAATTACATATCCTCTAATATGCTTCCAAAACTCATCCCTTCTGCTTTCTTGTGTCATGGCAGGTATTAGCTAGCAACTAAAGAGCGACCCAAATCATAATCAGATTATTTACAACTCAAACAATTTTAAAATTGCCGAGCAGTATTGAACTAAAGGTACATTTAGCAGCGGGCGATAGCTGTCAGTGACTTCATCGTTCACTAAAAGATCGACTGATGGTTGCTTGCTAGAGGTTTTTAAAATTTCTAATTCCCGTGCAACCATTCTCAAAGCATGACCGGATGTTAGAGTTATCCAAGTCCCGTCAACAGTTCTGAAATCAGTAATTTTACGTCGTGCATGACTGTCAGATTCTGTCCCGTTATTTTCAGTGTTAGCATCAGGAATTGCAACGACAATCGGCCACGTCGGCCCCAGGTATCTGGCTATATCTCGCAACCGGATGCTCAATCTAATTAATTGATTTTGAGTTGGTATAGATTTGGGAGTTTGATTCCAATCTTCTAATCCTAGCTCTTCCAATGCGATCGGCTCTCCTATTTTGATAATTGAAGACAAGTCTTGAACTTGGAAAGAATTAGAAGA
>Ga0075154_10002722_pt1 | contig 11428 bp, 10 predicted proteins | sample JI71714BDNA_FD_70965 | JGI IMG/M metagenome (GOLD analysis project Ga0075154, IMG submission 70965) | Wastewater effluent complex algal communities from Wisconsin, to seasonally profile nutrient transformation and Carbon sequestration -... | ecosystem: Engineered > WWTP > Effluent > Algae... | reverse complement strand
CGGTACTCCTTTAGTTGAAGGCAGTAAAGTAACTGCGGAAGTGGTCAATCATGACCGTGGCGATAAAGTTAAAATCGTCAAATTCCGTCGTCGTAAGCACTCTCGTAAACAAGCTGGCCATCGTCAGTGGTTTACTGAAGTGAAAATTACTGGCATCAGCGCTTAATTTCAGGAGTAACGACTCATGGCAAGTAAAAAAGGTGTAGGTAGTACACGTAATGGTCGTGATTCAGAAGCGAAACGCTTAGGTGTTAAGCGTTTTGGTGGCGAATCAGTTTTAGCTGGTAACATCATCGTTCGTCAACGTGGTACTAAATTCCACGCTGGCACCAACGTTGGTATCGGTAAAGACCATACCCTGTTTGCTTTAACTGATGGTAAAGTTCAGTTTGAAGTGAAAGGCGAACATAACCGTAAATTCGTCAGCATCGTTAGCGAATAATCGGAAAGCTTTTTAAAAAGCCCCGCCAGAGTGCGGGGCTTTTTTTATGTACAGGACATTGATGGTTACAAGTTCTTGATCTCGTTTTGCGGATGAAGGGCTTTATGCACAAAGTTAATCCTAAACAACTCTGGTCGTTGTATTGAGAATTCAATTTTTATTGGTTGATATATCGCCTTCGCTAATTATTAGCAGGCTATAGCACGAACATAGCGATTGTTTTTTCGCCGAAAGTCATGCTTGGGTTTATAATATCCGCAAGCAAAATAGCAGGATAGTTCAGATGAAATTTGTTGATGAAGCGGAAATCCGCGTCGAAGCCGGTGACGGTGGTAATGGCATAATCAGTTTCCGTCGGGAAAAGTTTGTCTCCAAAGGTGGTCCAAATGGTGGCGATGGTGGTGACGGCGGCGACGTTTATCTGCAGGCTGACACAAACCTGAATACCTTAGTTGATTTTCAGTTCGAAAAAATTCATATCGCTCAACGTGGCCAAAATGGCATGAGTACGAACTGTACTGGTAAGCGTGGCGAAGATATGGTGTTGCGTGTTCCGGTGGGTACCCGTGCCATAGATATTGATACCAATGAAGTGCTAGGTGATTTGACTCAAAATGGTCAAAAGCTGATGGCTGCAAAAGGCGGCTGGCATGGTTTAGGTAATGCCCGATTTGCCAGCAGCACGAACCGTACTCCACGTAAAAAGACCAACGGCACCCCTGGTGAAGTTCGTAACTTGCGGCTTGAATTATTGTTACTTGCTGACGTTGGCATGTTGGGACTACCCAACGCTGGTAAATCGACCTTTATTCGTGCTGTCTCTTCGGCAAAACCGAAAGTGGCCGATTATCCATTCACAACCTTAGTGCCGAATTTGGGTGTTGTTCGTACCGAAAGTGCTAAATCTTTTGTCATTGCAGATATTCCTGGCTTGATTGAAGGCGCTTCGGAAGGTGCAGGTTTAGGCATCCAGTTTTTAAAGCATTTAGAACGTTGTGGTTTGTTATTGCATATGGTCGACGTATTGCCAGCAGATGGCTCAGATCCTGCTGAAAATGCTCAGGTTATTATTCAAGAGTTGGCAAAGTACAGCGATAAACTTGCGCATAAACCGCGCTGGTTAGTTTTTAATAAAATTGATTTAGTCCTTGAAGATGAACTCGAAGAAATTAAACAACGCGTGATCGAAAGTATTGGTTGGGACGGTCCGGTATATTCGGTTTCAGCTGCATCACGAACCAACACCGAGCAGATGTGCCGCGAAATCCAACAATATCTGGACGTTCTGCCAAAAGAAGTTGTTACAGAGCAACTGTTGGATCCAGTACAATTCAAATGGGATGATTACCATGAACAAGCCATGGATTTATCAGATGATTTGGATGATGATGACGACTTTGATGATGATGATTATGACGTGGAAGTTATCTATCAGCGATAAGGACGTAAGATGAAGATTGCTTTGGTAGCCGCGATGGCCAATAACAATGTGATTGGCCGGAACAATCAGATGCCATGGCATATGCCAGCAGATCTTGCACATTTTAAGCAGGTGACGCTGGGCAAGCCCGTTATTATGGGGCGGAAAACCTTCGATTCAATAGGGCGTTTACTTCCGGGCCGTCGGAATATCATTATCAGTAGGCAACAGGCTCCTAAAGGGCTTGCTGCTGATTGGGTTCACTCTGTTGAAGATGCGCTTGCACTGGTGGCTGACCAAGCTGAAGTGATGATTATCGGTGGAGCTGAGTTGTATAAACAATTATTACCTCGGGCCAATAGACTCTATTTGACCCACATTTGTCTTGAAACAGAAGGTGATGCCTATTTTCCGGATTATCAATCTGATACGAGTTGGCGCCAAATAGAAAGTGTTGAGTTTGCAGCAGACAGTAAAAATCCTTATTCATATCGTTTTGTTTTGCTTGAAAAGTAAACTGTCGTGTTGGTTGATTGCACAGCGTATAACATGTTGCTACTATTAGTCTGGTATGGATCCTAACTGTCTGAGAGGTCGTCTATGAAAGTATTACCAGCGATGTTATGCGGTTCGCTGTTAACTGGTCTGTTTTTGGTATCTCCTGAAGTGCATGCTGATCAACAGTTAGCTGCGTCAATGTGTGACTATGTTAAAGCAGATGATAAAAACCGATTTCGCAAATTGCTCAGTGATAACCGCTTACGTCTGCGAAATATCTATGACGGTGTAATGTGTGACGGCCATCCGTTAGTGCGCTTTGCCATAGTGAGCAACGCTGCAGGCGCTGGAGAGTTTATCATTAAGCAGCTACCTGCTGCGCAAATTAGCTCTTCAGGTGACATTGCTTGGGCAGAAGCTAATCATGCAGGCTCAGCATTAATTGCAGTGTTGAAAGAACGTGCGGGTGGTGGTGACTAGTCAGTCATCGTCCCAGCAACAAAGAACCGCAGCGATGCGGTTTTTTTATAGTTAAAAATGACTGGTGATTTTGGGATTATGGCATACCAACCACTTGGCATTTCACCAAAAGCAAGCCAGCGTATCCAATATTGGCCGGTGTAATTGCCTGGAGTGTTCTCGTCGATATCTTTTCCGTCCAGGGTCTTCAGACATAAAAAAACACCGCAATGCGGTGTTTTTTAGATAAGAAAAGAACTTAGACTTTAAATTGATCGACGGATTGACGCAATTCCTCAGCCAGTCGCGCAACTTCATGGCTTGAGTCTGAAGTTTGCTCGGCACCTGAGGCTGTTTCTTCCGCAATATTTACAATCGATTCTAATAGTTTACTGATTTCATGAGACACCTGATTTTGCTCGCGTGCAGCATGAGAAATCTGTTCGCTCATATCATGTGCCAAGTGTACTGCATGGGTAATTGAATCCAGTGCTTGGTCTGCAATTTCAGTTTGCGCCACACAGTTTTCTGCCTGACGTTTACCTTTATTCATGGCTTCCACAGCGGCATGCGCGCCAGACTGCAACACTTGAATCATCGCTTGGATTTCTTGCGTCGAAGACTGGGTTTTACTTGCCAATGAACGTACTTCGTCGGCTACTACCGCAAAGCCACGGCCTTGTTCACCTGCACGAGCCGCTTCAATGGCCGCGTTTAATGCCAGTAAATTGGTTTGCTCTGCGATACCACGGATGACGTCTAAGATGCTGCCAATCGACGCGCTGTCTTGATGAAGTTTATTGATAACTTTAGAGGCTTGTTCAACTTCTTGAGAGAGCTGAAGGATTGTTTGTTTATTGGTATTCGAAATACCCTTAACCCGCTCAGCTTCACTATCCGCGTGTTTAATTTCGGCTAAGGCATCGCTTGAACTCTGCATCACACCTTGAGAAGTGCTGCTCATTTCAGTAGTGGCAGTCGCTGCTTGTGTGACTTGTGATTTTTGTTCACGGATCGCTTGAGTTGATTGCACAGTAATGGCTGAAGTTTGCTCTGACGCTGCAGCAAGTTGAGTAGAGCGGGAAATAATCCCTTGGATCAGTTGACGTAAATTGCCAATCACTTGGTTGCAGTTGCGTGCCAATTCACCAAACTCATCGCTGGCTGAGTCGTCCAGACGTTTCGTTAAATCACCTGAAGCAACTACACCTAAGATTTCATTTACTTTAGCCAAAGGCGTTGTAATGCTGCGAACAGTTTGGATGGCAATGACAATGGCAATTGCAATTGAAACCAGCACCACCACAAAGATAGTGACCACAGCTGAGCTGACGCTAGACTCTGCTTCTTGTTGGATTTCACCGGCAGCGATACGAACTTTCGCTAACAGTTGAGCTAACGCTTCAACCGCAGCTGAGCTTTGCTGCTCTGTTGTGGCTAATAATTTTGTTGCAGTAGCCTGAGCGGCTAAGCGTTGCTGCTTTAATGCTAAAATCCCTTCAGCGCCACCAATCAAATCATTGATTTCACTGATTTTATCATTTAAATCGGCCACCATATCAACACTGCCGCTGGCTTCATCACTGATGATTGCCATTTTATCGACGATGTCACTTAAGCGATTTTTAACTTCGTTGTTCAATGTATCAGCTGTGGTTTGTGAGTTAGTCCGTGACAAGTCAACAACAGTACTGACCAGTGCATTCATGCTTGTTTCCATGATCGCAGCAGCTTCAGTTGATTTGGGGAAACGACGACTTGCTTCGCGGATATCAGAAAAATCCAGAATTAACGATGCAGCATCATCAGAGCTACCTTCTAAATCCGATAACTTGCTATTCATCTGATCGCGCAGGGTGAGGCTTTTTTTCAAGTCAGCAAATAATGCTTTGCTACCTGTGTCGAACTCTTCGTAATCTGAGGCGAGCTGTTTAAAACTTGCCGCTAAGTCTGGCTCCTCAGCGGCGACAGATTGGAGTGCTTTCGCAGCGGTGTCATAAAGAGCCTTTTCATCATTAAACTGGCCTTCCAGTTTAATGACTTCTTTGACTTCTTCACTGTAAAACGCTTGCAAACTGATTTTGCTCATTTTGACAAATTCACTTTGCAAAGTAGCACTGTTTTCAAGCGCTGGTATAGAGATGCTGTTGACTTGATTGGTGGAATCGCTGATCCCACTGAGACTGTAGTAAGACGTGCCCCCTAAAAACAGTAACAATATTAAAATAGCACTAAAACCACCTACAATTCGCATTGCTACAGTTAACTTCATGTGGAACTCCCAAAGGGTTTGTAATTAGTCGCTCGATTGTGCGTGCGGCTTGGCCAGTCGACCAATTATGCAGTCAAAAAACGATCGTATTATAGTTGTTTTTTGTATCCTATAACACTATAACGCTGTTGCGTTTCAATACAATAGGCAGTTAAAGAATTTCCCCAGACACAGCCTGTGTCAAGCGCATGGACCCGCGGGACATTGCATTGGCCTTGCAAGGCCGCCCAATGGCCAAAAAATATGTCGGGGTGTTGCCGTTCCCGCCAGAATTCAAACCATGGGAGCAATTCTGGATTGGTCGAGATTTCGCCTTTTTCCTTGAGTTCTAATTGCCCATCAGCATAACAATAGCGCATACGAGTCAGACTGTTAATGCTAAAACGTAGCTTCTCTGCATCAGTGACAGCGTCAGACCATAGGTTTGGACTATTGCCATACATTTGGCTGAATACCCATTCAGGATTATGGCGTAAGGCCATCGCAACATGCTGGGCTGCACCAAGGGCAATTGCAAGATCCCATTCAGGTGCGAGGCCTGCATGCACCAAAAGCAACGATTCAGTGGGGTCAAAGTGGAGTAGTGGCTGTTGAATTAACCAGTCAGCTAGTTGGAATTTATCAGACGCTTGTTGCAGCGCAGTGAGCTGATCTGCAGCGGAAATTTTCCCAAAGCCATACAACGACGCTAAGAAGTTCAAGTCGTGGTTGCCAAGTACGATGACGGCATTATCGCCAAGAGCTCTGATAAAACGTAGGCATTCTAAAGATTTAGGCCCACGAGCAATTAAATCACCACAGAACCACAGCTGATCGCGGTCACTCTGAAACTGAATCAGCTGCAACAGTGCTTGCAGCTGATCATAACAACCTTGCACATCACCGATGACATAACGGGCCATGTCAGTTCAGGATATTAGGGATGGCCAGACGAAATACTGGAATCGGCGCTTTAAAACTTTCACCAGTTGCAGCGGTCATTTCATAATGGCCTTGCATCGTACCTACGGGGGTTTCTAATACAGCGCCGCTGGTATAGGTATAACTGGTTCCGGGCGAAAGTTCAGGTTGCTCGCCAATAACACCATCACCATAGACTTCGCTGTGCTTGCCATTGGCATCCATAATCGACCAATAGCGGCGCAATAGTTTGACCTTTTGTTCGCTCTGATTTCGTATCGTGATGGTATAGGCAAACACAAAACGTGCTGCCGACGCATCAGATTGGTTTTCGATATAGAAAGTCTCTACTTCTATTGGAATTGCAAACTGACCGCTCATTGGCTGCTTTCCGGCTGTTGTGATAACCATTTGGCAATCCTGATAAATTCGCTGACAGGGAGCTGTTCCGGGCGAAGTGAAGGATCAATGCCAAGGCCTTCGATTTGTTCCGAGGTGGCGAAGTTACTAAAACAATTGCGTAGAGTTTTACGACGCTGGTTAAAAGCTTCCAAGCACACGCGGTTGAGCACTGCTACAGGCACACCATCGCGTTCACTATCAGCTTTGGGGATCAGTCGCACTACGGCAGAATGCACTTTAGGGGCAGGTTTAAATGCGCCCGGTCCCACTTCAACCACCGGCATTGCATGGCAGAAGAATTGCGTCATGACACTCAAGCGGCCATAAGTTTTAGAACCATGACCCGCCGTCATTCGTTCAACTACTTCTTTTTGCAGCATAAAATGCATATTTTCAATATGTTCGGTAAATTCGAACAAATGAAACAGCAATGGTGTAGAAATGTTATAAGGCAAATTACCGAAAATTTTCAGTTTGCCACCGGTCTGCACCAGGGTACTGAAATCAAATTTCATTGCATCACCCTGATGGATCGTCAACTTGTCAGCCATCGTTGGATGTTCACGTAAACGTTGTGCCAGATCTCTATCCAGTTCGACGACGGTTAAATGGCCACTGCGTTCAACTACAGGCTCAGTGAGTGCACCAAGACCAGGGCCGATTTCAACCAAATGATCGCCAGGTTTTGGGGCGATGGCTTTTACAATTCGTTCGATAACGACCGGATCATGCAAGAAGTTCTGGCCAAATCTTTTGCGGGCGGTATGCCCCATATGTACTTTATCTGTCATTGCGTAAATTCGATTGAGTCGCTAAAAAAATCGCCTGATCTAAAGCATGATGAAAGCTGCCAGCATCGGCTTGGCCGGTGCCTGCTAAATCAATCGCAGTGCCATGATCGACGGAAGTGCGGATCAGAGGTAAACCCAAGCTGATATTGACTGAACGGCCAAAGCCTTTGTGTTTCAGCACGGGTAAGCCTTGATCGTGATACATCGCTAATACGGCATCAGCGTTGTCGAGATATTTCGGTTGAAATAGGGTATCGGCGGGTAATGGGCCGATTAAATCCATCCCTTCGGCACGAAGGTCGTTTAAGGTCGGGATCATCACATCAATTTCTTCCCGGCCTAAATGGCCATCTTCACCAGCATGCGGATTTAAGCCACAAACATAAATCCGCGGCTTAGGAATTGCGAACTTTTGTTGTAGATCTTGCTGCAAAATCCGCAACACCTGAGTTAACCGCTCACGAGTGATGGCTTTGGCAACATAAGCCAGTGGAATATGTGTGGTCGCCAGCGCAACGCGTAAGCCTTCGGTCGCCAGCATCATCACTACATAAGGTGTATTGGACTGATGGGCGAAAAACTCAGTATGACCACTAAAAGGGATGCCTGCTTTATTGATGATTCCCTTATGCACCGGTCCGGTAACGATTGCTGCGAATTCGCCACTGATAGATTTTTCGCCGGCAAAGGTCAACGTATCTACGACATAACGACCATTATTTTCATTCAGTACGCCAGGAACCACTGGCTGCGCAACTTGAAAGGGCGCGATAGTCAGCGTGCCGGCTCGTTGTGCCTGAGCCGGTTGCGTTGCGTCATACGGGAGTAAAGTCAGCGGCAGCTTGAGTAAAGCTGCCCTTTGTTGTAACACATCCGGATCAGCACACACCACCAGTTCAGCCGGCCAATCTTGTTGGGCCAGCGCGATGATGAGATCAGGGCCTATGCCGGCTGGTTCACCAGGTGTGATGCCGATGCGCATGATCATTCAGTTTCTGCCAGAATTTCGATAAAAGCCTGATCACGAAGTTCGCGCAGGAAATTACTCGACTCTTCGTTATAACGACGGTTATAAATTAACCGGGTGACCTGCTCACGTTTTTTCTCTGCAGTTGCATCAACAGTGCGGCGGTCATGTAATTCAATGATATGCCAGCCAAAATCTGAACGGAATGGTTCGCTAATTTCACCTTTTTTCATTTTAGCGATGGTATCGCGAAACGCTGGGACATATTTGCCTGGGTCTGCCCAACCAAGCTCACCACCTTTTAATTTAGAGCCTGGATCTTCAGAGTGCTCACGGGCAAATGCCGCAAAATCACCTTTGCCAGCTTTGTAGTCTTTCACAAAGTTAGCTAAAGTATTTTTTGCTTTTTCTTCACTGACAATAATCGAAGGCTTGATCAGCACATGCCGAGCATTCACTTCTTCAAATTCAACTACGTTTGCGCCACGAATATCAAAAATAGTCAGAATGTGAAAGCCAGCACCTGAGCGCAGCGGTCCAATTAAATCAGTTTTCTTTTTACCGCGAATTTGATCGGCAAACAGGGTCGGCATTTCGTTAATATTCAGCCAGCCCATATCACCACCTTCCAGAGCAGTCTCTGCCGAAGACGAGGCGATAGCAATTTTCTTAAAGTCACTACCTGTGCGTAGCAACTCTACGATTTTATTGGCTTTAACTTCTGCCTCTTTCATTTGTTCGGCATTTGGTTGGCTGGGTAACGCGACCAAAATATGGCCGATATTGTATTCTTCGTTATTGGCGCCTTGTTGCTCCATTAACTTGGTCACGGTATCGATTTCTTGCGGGCTCACATAGATCCGGCGCTGAACGTTGGCTCTTAAGACTTCTCCGGTGGTGATTTCTTCGCGTAAACGCTCACGGAATACTTCGTAACTGCCTTCTTCCTGTACCACCTGACTCCGCAACTGTTCAAGAGTCATTTTTTGCTCACGAGCAATATTTTCAATGGTCTCATCAAGTTGAGGATCGGTAATTTGTAAGCCCATTCTCTTGGCCATCTGCATTTGCAGGCTGTTCAGAATTAAACGCTCCATTGCCTGAGTACGCAGAGCGCGATCCGAAGGCAGGGTCTGATTCTGACGAGCAGCATTCGTTTTCACTCGCTGCACCATTTCATTTACTTCACTTTCAAGGACCACGCCGTTGTTGACAACAGCAGCGACCGCATCCACTTTAATTTCAGCAGCCTGAGCGCTCAGTACCAAGCAGGTCGTTACGGCAACAGCAATCAACTTTTGTAACTTCATAAAATTCCACATTAATTATTTAATAAATAAGGGCGGCGGTAGCCAAAAATTCCACTTGATAACATATCCGACACGTCAAAACCGGCTGAATCACCAAAACCTTTTAACACAAATCGTAGCGCAATGCCGCTGTCTAATTTGACCGGATTAGCGAAATTGTTGATCGACTGCTCTAGATTGGTTTCGATTTGTCTTCTCGCAACCAGACGTATCGCCCAGCAGCACGATTCATATTGAAAACCAATATTGGCTTCGATCATCCGATGGTTATTAATATCCCGGTAGTAGCTAGCGACCGCTTGCCATTGATCAGCGATGGGCATGGTGCCTAAAGCGCCAAGTTGCGCGATTTCGTTGCTTGAGACATCTCGGCTATAACGATGGTTCAACTGAAATATTTTTTTATCATCGGCCCGGTAATCCAGCGAAACATTGCTTTTCACCATGCGTTTGGTTTCAGAATCATACTGCACACCGCCATTCAGGAACCAGCGTTGTTGCCAGTGCAGCAATGTTTCCGCAGCGAAAATAGATTCGGTGGCAGCGATTGCTGGTTGTTGGCCGGGCACAACTTCAAAATCAGTTTTTGGGTCATCCAAAAATAAAATCTGCCCCATACTAAAGCGAAAGCGTTCAGTATCTTGTTGATCGTAAACGCGAGTTGTCCAACCCAGTGTCAGCTGATTGGTATCGTTGATCCGATCCAGACCTGAGTAACGGTTTTGCCGGAATAAACCGTAGTAATCGTCCTGTAAGCGCGCAGTGTCAAACAATGCAATATTGGTTTGGTCTCGATAAGGGATATACAAATACTGGATTTGTGGTTCCAGTGTTTGTAGCGAATGTTCACCGAACCAGTTGCTATCGCGCTCAAAATTCAATTTACCGTTCATGCTCAGTTTGGGCATGCTGCGTTGCACAGACTTCTCCAGCCTTGCTGAAGGTTGTTGCATATTTTGCTCGTAATACGTTTGTAGCAAACTCCCTTCGAACAACAACTCTAACGCTGCGGTGTTGTATGGCAGTCTGAGTGTTGGTTCTAAATGTAACCGATCTGCCGATTTGACGTTCTGACTGTCATTACTGAAGTGGGCGTATTGTCCTGACCACAAAAATTGTAATCCGGCACCTAAATCAAAAGGTTTGGCCGAGCTCAGATTTAATTGTGGTAACGCTGCATAAGCCTTGTTGTAATTACCTAAAATCTCGAAGCCCTGCAATTGTAAGTCGGAACGAACGTAATCGCCGTAATAACTTAACGTTGCCTGACGATAGAGCTGGGTATCACTTTGGTTATTAATGTCAGAGCCCAACTCAGTTAAATAACTATCATCACTGATATCGGTAAAATCGACAGTGGCACGCCAGCGATCGTCGAAGTCAGCTAAATGGCTGATATGAGATAGATACCTTTTGCCAAAATCGGCGGCTTTATCCTGATCTTTGTTCAGATACTCTAAATAGAGACTACCTTGATGCTGACGGGTTAAATATCTAAATTCAGACTTCAGCTGAGTCCCGCGTTGACTCATATACCTTGGCGTCAGGGTTGCGTCGTAATTGTCAGCTAAATTCAGATAATAGGGCACTTCGATATCAAGTCCCAGTTTTTGCGAGCTGCCAATTTTGGGAAATAGTACGCCGGTTTTGCGTTTGTCGTTGACCGGGTAGGTCATATACGGCAAGTACAATACTGGAATATCTTTAATCTTGACCACCGACCCCCAAGCTTCGCCCCAGCCATCGTCAGCATTAATACTGATTTTATCCGCAGCCAGAGCCCAACCATTATCGCCATCTGGGCAGGTGCTGAATGTCGCTTGGTTGAGCACAACCCCTTCGTCTGAAGCAGACATTTCGCTGGCATAACCGCGGCCAGCCTGACTGATAAACCGGTATTCGGCATCTCGCATGGTCACTTTATTTTCTGCAAGCTGTGCGCTAAACGAACTGCTACTGACTTTCAA
>Ga0075154_10002721_pt1 | contig 11429 bp, 5 predicted proteins | sample JI71714BDNA_FD_70965 | JGI IMG/M metagenome (GOLD analysis project Ga0075154, IMG submission 70965) | Wastewater effluent complex algal communities from Wisconsin, to seasonally profile nutrient transformation and Carbon sequestration -... | ecosystem: Engineered > WWTP > Effluent > Algae... | reverse complement strand
CACTTGAAAGAAGCCGCGTTCACCCGGCAGGATACGCAACGTGCGCGGCGACAGCGTGAAAAAGCGGCTAGAATAACCATCGGAAAACGTCGGCGTAATGTTCACATCTACTACTGTACATGACGTGGAAGGATTCAGCACCGAATACGTCCTCACAACCGAAGTCATCATGCCAAGCTCCGGTACCGCTACAAAGATATTGCCGTCCAAGCGAGATGATAACAACTCTTGCACACCCGAAGGCATGGAAGGCAGCTCCACAAATGGTATACTTGCTGTTTGCGTCAAAAGCAATGGACAGTCGTTCCTACAAACCTGACCATTCAAGCGCACGGCAACCGTACACGCATTTTGTATTCCCTGCGGACGCACTTCCAGAAGCAATCGCTCCGTTTGAGAACTGATACTACGAGGTGCGAAACGCAAACGCACCGCTAGACGTGCTCCCGGCGCAAGCGTTTGAGGAAACGAACTGCCGAGCGGCTCTATAAGTGACCACTCCGCCTGTTGACCGCTTTGCGCCGTGCGTATCCCGATGAGATTCACGGTGACCGGACACGAAAGCTGATTTGTATATACAGCAATATTCCCGCTTTCGTGCGTTCCGCCTACCGGTACACGCTCGCTAATACTCACCGATGTTTCGGATGAAATACATTCGCATGTCCTCGCAACCACCAATGCCCGCAAACGCAAACGGAATATGCCGCGTTCGCCGGATTTGCACAAAAGCGGGAGTGGCACTTCCGACGTAAAATCACCAGCCAAAGCTGTACTAACTGCGTAACATAACGACAACACACCACTCGTAGGCGGCACACGCAACGTATCGGCATTGATGCTGAGGCTACGCCCATTGATACTCGCCGCAACGAGATGGAACGGCGGACTGGTCCGAATTTGTGCCGAAAGTGGAAGTAATACAGTGTCACTGCCACTATTCACAAACGACCAGCATCGCTCATATTCGCCTATTCCTGTCGGTTCGTTTTGAATGAGGGAATCCGAAACCGGAAGCGTATTTGTCCGAAAGCGTAGCGAATCCACGCCGCCCAGTCGTGCGCAAGTCGCTGTGGCGGGAGATTGATTGCTGAAAAGAAGTGTAATGGTTGTGTCATTACAAAGAAGCGCCGAGATTCGCTGTTCCTGACCGCTTCTTCGTGCACTCACAACGATATTACGCCCCAGAACAGGAATATTTTCCAAACGCAGTATTGCTGCACCCTCGCTGTTTGTGACGGCGGTGTTGAATTTTTCGCCGCTACGCTCTTCCGCCACATCAATGGTAACGCCCGGAATCAATGCACCGTCGGGCGCTAGACGAGCAAGAACAGTCAACGTCCGCGTCGTGGGATTAGCGGGCGTTACGGTCTGCATACAGCGTTGCGCAAAAATCAAAAGCAACAGGGCGCTTATCGTGAGAAAAAGAGGCTTCAGAAGGCGGTGATGAGGTTTCATAATCCCGAAATTTGTTATTGAATAAAGTGTGAGCATGGCAACGGCTTGGATTCAAGCGATCAAAATTCAAACGGTCAAAAAGTCAAGCCAATACGCAAAAGCAGTGCGGATGAAGTACGAAAGGGATATCGCACGTCATTGGAAATGTTGGAGCAGCAGTCTATTGCCGGAAGCGGCAAATTCATCTGTCGTATGCCAAGGTCGAGTGACATATCCAACCCACACGCAAGAGCAATGTCATATCCGATACCTGCTCCCCAAAAGTAACGCTGCTGCTGCCACGACGCACCCCAATACGGTGCGCCCGTTTGCCAATCTATCGGCACTCCGGCTTGCGCAAAAAGATACACAGAATTACAGTTGAAAAAATCTCTCAAAAGCGGGTCAAATTCTTCAATCGGATGCTGACGGAAAGTATATCGCGCTTCACCGCCAAGCGGTATAAAGATGGAACCATCTGCTGGCATTACCCCCGCCAAAACACCTGCCTGCAAGCGCCCACTAGGGTCAAGTGTTGGTAACGACCATAAGCCAGCCATCTCAAAACCCACCGTGAGCGAAGAGCCACCACGATCAAACCCTAATACCGACGACCGATATACAGTCGAACCAGCTACTGCGGGATACACAATTGAATCCTGAACGCCTCTGTAACCGGAAGTTAAGCGCAGTTCCAATTTGTCGAAAAAACCTACCCCTATGCGGTCGCGGCAACACGGAGCAAAATTACGGTATGCTTCGCGCTCCAAGGGTTTGATTTTTTTGGGCGGTGCAAGTGGTGTACTGAGGTCGCTTACTTGCTTGACCAGACTTGCAGGAAGTTCAATAATAGTCGGCAGCATTCTCTTTTCTTCACAAAGAGACACCGCCAAAATACGGCATATAGCCTTGCTAACAGAGGTTTCAGGTACCAAAATTGGCTCGCTGGCTGCGTAGAATGACACTACTGAATCGGGTTCAGAGGGTGAGCAGCGCACACTATTGGCGACCGGAGCATTCAATTCAACATTAAACCTCGCTATATCTTGTGTTCGCTGCGTAGCACATGAAGCGCAAAAAAGCACCAGACAACTCAACACAAGAGATGATAAAAGTTTCATAGAAGTTTCGGGGCAAGTGTTCAAAAAAAATCAAACAATCTAGTTTTTTGTGCGTTTGCGTACATTGCGTTCGTAGTCGCCTGTGCGAAGTCGTTGTAAGTAGTCGAGAGCTTGCGAACGGCAATTTCGGTCACCAGTCGTACCGACTCGCACTTCCCACGAGCCGTCCACACGGGGTGTCCACACGATTTGTTCGTAGCGCAGATTATCAGCGACAATCACACTCGTCATGGCGGGATTAGCTACGATGAAAAGTTCGCACACGGTACGAAACACCACATTGACCGGCTCATAAACCGATGAAATCTGCATCGTGTAGCCGTCGTCTGTCGGTTCGTAGCGCAAATAGCTATCCTCCGGATTCACACCGTCATAGACGATATTCACCGTTTCACCAGATTTGATTTCGTATTTGTCGTTTAGGCTTTTGAACGTAATGATTCTGTCCGGCTTTCCAGAAGGATTTTTTCCGGCGATTGGCGGCTCACCGTTTGTTTTCACGGTTACGCTTTTGGCAAGCTCAATCGGACGACGTTCAATGCCGTATTGCTTCAAGCGGTCTTCGTATTCCATTTTTTTGACAGTTGCGCAGGAAGAGGAGAAAACGAGCGCAAGTGTAGCAAGAGCAAGAAGGAGGAAGTGTTTCATAGGAAGTACAAAAAATGAGAAAAAGAAATCTTGAATTCAAGCGACGGAGAAATAGAACATAGTAAGAATCATTATGCGGAATCTACATCCGAATTACCACCGGTTTCGCGGTTATATTTAGCACTTCACGCATAGAAGGTAAAGTTTTGAGATAAGCAAAGGCTTCGTAATCATTCACAAAACAGCCCGAACACACGCGGTAAAAGCGTTTTCCGATAGGATTGATATACACATCCACACGTGCATCACTCACCTTGCGAGCAAGCAGTAAGTCTCTCAGTCTTAGCGCTTCTTGCTTATTGCCCTCAAGTGAAGTATACAATACCGTATAGCAGCGTCCAGATTCTAACGACGTTTCGGACATCGTGAGCGACGATGCGGTGTGAGCGGTATCGTTGACAGCAGTTTTAGGCATTGATAATTCGTTCAGCGTGAGTGCGAGTGGAGCAAGCAAGGGAGCGAGTTCTGGAGCTATCGGCTCTGTTTCTGTGGTAGCAGAAGTGATGATTGCTGTTGTAGGTATGCTTACTACCGCTACCGTCGAAGATACTTGGACGGGTCCAGATTGAGTGAGCGTAGGCTGGATGGGTGTAGGCTCAAGAACAGGAGCGGCTTGTGAGACATTCTGTGTCAGCTGAGCGGAAGGGCGCGAAGAGCGGCGCACGAGTTCAAAACTCATTTCTATGCGGCGGCTATACAGGTCGTTTTCTTCGCCGGTTTGCGCATAACGCTCTTTGTCGAAACCCATCCCAACAATCTCAGGCGGCATGATACGGTTGTTTTCGGCAAGATAGCGATAGATATTGCGAGACGAATCGCGACGAAGCATAAAGCTGTGAAACGCTTCTGCCATAAACCGCGCCCGCAAAATCGAAAGTTTAATATTGCCACGCTGACCGCTGTCCGGCAATGCCGATGTCTGACGCATAATGCGATCACCCGTCGGAATCTGTATCAGTTTGCCCGTACGGTCTTTGCCAATAACTGGAACGTCGCCATAATATCCATCGCGTAAGCCTCGTCTATCAGTAAAACCCCGAACAGTCAGTTTGAGAAAAATAGTATCGCGCCCGCAATTGACGCGCTCCTCCCAAAACCGTAATGTTTCGACGGAGGCAAGAGCATCGGCAAATTTTCCAAACTCTCGCTCAAATTGCACATCAATAGCAGCAGCTACATCATCATAATTTTTGTATGCTGTGGGCGCGGCAGAAGCAAGACGTTTGTTCTTGGTCTCTGCTTCGGCAGCTTTCAGGTCTGTAGAGTCCACATATATCGTGTTTTTGAAGAAGCCCGCTAAATGTCGCCCACGAAACTCCACTAAATTTGCGCGGGTCGTGGGCTTCCAATAACCTGTGATAAAGAAGGCGAGTGCACCGGTGGGCACAAACTCCAACGTTGGAATGGGCTTTTGTTGTTTCAGAATGGTAAATTCTCGCACATAGAGCGTATCGGCAGAGAGTGGCTGTTTGGTCGTGAAGGTAATACGTTCGTCTCCACGCAAGGAATTGGTATAGCAATGTTCCTTTAATAGCGTATCTAGCGAAAGTGTATATGTACGGTCGGGATCAAGGAAACATTCATTCGTCGAAGAGGGAGTTTTGAATACTCCATTGTTATTGTTATTCAGAACAGCGACACTAACTCCTTCCAACAAACGTGGCTCAGAAAGCGGTTTCCCATTTGCATCCACTTCAATTTCTCGCACGTCCACGCGAAGACGAATACGCGGACGCGGTATGCTGAAAGCATATAAATCAAGTTCCTGAGCGCCCTTTCGATTGGAGGTCAGAAAAATAAACCGTCCATCGGGTGTAATGAATGGAAAACAATCGTCAGAATCAGAATTGATGGCAGTGGGTTTCTCAAACGCTAGATTTGGCCCACCTTTACCCCTCGTTTGCGTATTCACACCAAAACGTCGAAGGTCGTTTGCTAAAGCGACATCGAGATTGACTGGTGCAGTCGGCAAAAGAATTCCGGCAGAATCGCGATAATCGCACCGAAAAATATCCCGCCCACGATTGCCCAATCGCTTACCAACATAATCCCAATCGCTTGCGAAATAAAATTTACCGTCTGCGGCGCAGTGCGGAGAAATTTCGTCGCCGGGTGTATTTATTCCCGGCACAAGTTTTGGTACGCTCCACTGTCCTTGTATAGTACGCTGTATAAACCAGATATTCATGTCATCGGTGGAATCACCCGGAAACTCAGGACGATTCGAGACAAAAAAGAGTGTTTTGCCATGCGTAGGCTCATTCATTGCGCCCTCTATGGAAACCGTCGGCTGCGATTCCCACGTCGAATCGGTATTTGCAACATCAATTGAGATGGTATTAATGGTGATGCGCTTATCGTTCACCGGTCCTTTTGTAACTTCGTCATATCGTGAATAAGCAATATCATTTCGCTGCAACTCAAATAAATCCAGCATATAGCTTGTGCCAACAGCAGAACCCTGCGAAATATCGCGTTCTCCGGCAAGCACAGAGCGACCTCCGGCAAGCATCACCGATGCGCCGTGAGTAGAGCGATTGAGAGAGCCGGTGTTTTGATAGGGTAGTGCACCGCTCCAACCCTCGTTAATGGGAAGAGTTGATTGAATACGTATATTGGGGTCGCGCACTGAAAAAAACACTGATGCCGTGCGGTCTTTACGTACCAGACCAGAGGCGACGAGTGGGCGTGCGCTAGTAAAGAAGAGTGTATCAAACGCATTCGGTACTTGGGCATAAATGACCCACGACGCATAATCCTCTTTCGGAGCATTAACATTTTTACCGAGGGAACCGCCGAGCTGCAGTTCATTTTTTATCTGCGAAGTAAGTACCTGACAGAAGCAAAAAATGAATGAGGTGATGAGTATAGTAATAGTAGAGTTTCTACACATAGCTCAGACCGATTTTGAAAAACAACATAGAGAACTGAAAAATTAACAATCGGGGAAGGTACAAATTTTATCAAAAACTACAAAACAAAATCAACCTTCCTTCTCTTCGTACTCATCAAACGCCGCACTCACCGCAGGCAGCTTCACCACAAACTTCGCACCTTTGCCCGCCTCACTTTCGCACCAGATGTCGCCGTTCATCGCCTCAGCCAGCTTTTTGGCGATAGAAAGCCCCAGCCCTGTGGAATGTTCGCCACCGGTGGGCTGCGCCGAAAGCCGAGCAAACTTAACGAAGAGCTTTTGTTTATCCGCCTCGGTCAAGCCCTGCCCTTCGTCTTGTATCTCAAAAAGCACGGCGTTGTCGTGCTTGCTCACGCGAATAAAGATACGCTTCTCCGGCGGCGAATATTTTATCGCATTGGAAACCAAATTGTCCAGTATTTGTAGCGTTGAGGATTTATCGGCAAAGACCATCGTGTTGTCCGGCGGAATCTCGACGTGCATGGAGATTTGCTTTGCTTCAGCCCGCCCTCGGTAGTCGCTCGCCACGTACTGCGCCACTTCCATCAGGTCAAAGGGAATCGGCGTGAGGCGCACAGCCTTGTTTTCGATAGCGTTCACGTCCAGCAAATTGGTAATCAAATCAAACATACGCTTGGATGTCGTCTGAATGTCACCCGAAAACTCTTTCACTTCCACGGGAGCCAGTGTGTTCGCCTCTTCGTGCAGCACCTTTGCCAGCATGGAAATATTCGAGAGCGGATTTTTCAAATCATGCGCCACAATGCCCAAAAATTCGTTCTTCTCGTTGTTCAGCTCACGAAGGGACTCGTTGAGCATTTCCATCTCGCTTTTCTGAGCTTCTACCGCCACTTTCTGTGCTTCCACTTCGCGGTAAGCGTGTGCCAGCTCGACGTTGCGAAGACGATAGATTTCCGCATCTTGCCGAGCGCGGTCTGCTTCGTAAGACTTCATTTGCGCCTTAATCAGATCTTGCTGCGATTTGTAATTTTCTCGGCGCATGACATTGTACTTGCCCACCAGTGCTAAGGACAGCAGCACGACTTGTGCAAGCGAACCAATCTGTATGGTCAAATTGGTGAACCCGTTCGAGGGCAGCACACCAAAGGTTTTGAGCGTGTACAAGACCACCCCGGCGATAAAGGCAAGCCACGAAATGAAAAAATACTTCGCCGGCAAATAGCCACTACGCCATTCCAAAACAGCGTTGGTCACCAGCAACGGGGAAGCAACCATTGCCAAAAATGTGATGATGCGAATACTGAACGAGTAAGGCAAAAACAGCGCCAGCACAGCACTGAGAGCCGTTAGTGGCAGCAAGACCTGATAAATTTTATCGAACAAAGGAGCATTTGTTTTGCTACCGAGAAATGACCGCGCAAAGAAAACCGCCCAGAAGGTAGCGAACCCCATAAAAAGCGGCAAACAGACATTCCCCCACCAGAGCGCATCACGCCAGAGATACTGGAACGATAAGCCATTGAGCGTGGCTTGATACATAATTTGCCCCGCAATAAACAGCGCATAGTAGAGATAATTGACATCGCGCAAGCCCATAAACAAAAAGAGGTTGTAGAGCAGCATCACTGCCATTGCGCCGTAATAAAGCCCGATGACAATTTGCTCACGGCTCAGAAATTGCGTGAAGGCTGCGGGCGACCACGCATTGAGCGGAAGATTCATCGAACTCGTCGTGCGGAAGCGCAGGTAATAAGTGCGTTCCGAAGTAGGTTTTTCCTGAAGGCTGAAAATGCAGTTCCGATATTCAATTTCACGTTGAGAAAAAGGGAAGTGGTCGCCCGTCATTTTCCTCACATACACGCCGGACTCAGGAACGAAGACCGTTACCGAATCAATCATCGGATAGCCCACTTCCAAGAGCCAGTCAAGCGGGTATGGCTGACGGTTCACGACCGTGAAGCGCACCCAATATGCCGATGCGGTAAAACCAAACGCGGGCGTAATTTTTTCCGAGTGCTTCCACGCACCCTCCGGCGCAGTCAGAACGGCTTGCAGAGTCATTTGGGCATACGAATCTTCCAAAATTTCGACCGTTGCGCCAAGCGGCGTGCCGGACAGAAATTCTTGGGTCAAGGTCTGCGGCATGGGCAAAGCAAATACGCGGCTTTGGGTGAAGAACGCCATGCACAAAACAAATACGACCAAACGTACGGAACGGATGAACAGCGTCATACGTAAACTCTCCGATGAACACACAAGAACAACAATGTTATGGTAGCGATGAAGGGTGGGTGCATTGTGGTAAAAGGCTCTTCATTACTAGCGTTGTAATCTTTTGAACTCAACACTCAACATTCAAAACCGAACACCACCCACTTCATTCCTCGTAATTTACTTCCCGCATTGGCAAATCCACACAAAAAAATTGCTTCTCCGAAGGATTCCATGAAAACGATATTGCGCCGTGCAAAACGTTTTGCGTATCTTTGCCGATGTTGACACACTGTTCATGGCATTTCTTTTTTTCATTTTTACCAGCGAGGGCTACGATATGCGTTTGGTTACTTATCTCGTGCAAGGCGAGGAGCGCTTGGGATTGCATCTGCACCATCAAATTCTTGACCTTGAGCGCGTGTACAGTTTTGCCAAGCCGACTATTCACGGGCATTTGGAGACGATGCCGTCCGGTATTCTGGACTATCTTCGTCTTGGCGAGGCCGCACACCGCGAAGCACACAAACTTGAGGCGTGGTACGCATCGAATCATCATGCGCCCACTCCGGAAGGAACGGTTATCGAAACCTCGTCGGTGACAATACTCTCGCCCGTACCCCGCCCTGTATCTATGCGCGATGGCTATGCTTTTCGGCAACACGTCGAAACGGCACGGCGCAATCGTGGTTTGGAAATGATTGATGTGTTCGACCAAATCCCGATTTTTTATTTTACCAATCACCTCACCGTTACCGGCGGCGGCGATGTGTTTGTACAGGATATGCACTTGCAGAATTTAGATTTTGAGTTGGAATGTGCGATTGTCATTGGCAAAGGTGGCAAAAATATTCCTGCCGAGCGTGCCGACGAGCACATCTACGGCTTAACCGTGATGAACGACTGGAGCGCCCGCGCCCTGCAAATGCAAGAAATGCAAATGAGCTTGGGTCCGGCAAAGGGCAAAGATTTTGCCACGTCTCTCGGACCATGCCTTGTCAGCAAAGAAACCCTCAAAGACCGCATCATTACAACGCCCAAAGGCAACCATTATGATTTGCCAATGACCGCCTCCATCAATGGTGAAACGGTCTCGCGCGGCAACGTGAAGGATATGCACTGGACATTTGCACAAATCATTGAGCGCATAAGCTATGGTGTGGAAATACACCCCGGCGAGGTGATTGGAAGCGGCACCTGCGGTACGGGATGCTTGCTGGAACTGAACGGCAGTAAAGTCTTCACCCCTCCACGCTGGCTCCAAGTGGGCGATGAAGTAGAATGTGCCATTGAAGGCATTGGTGCGCTCAAAAACCGAATAAAACTTGCCGAATAATACCCCGACAGAATTCTTTTTTCACGATTTTCATTTCGATTATGCCTGAGAAGATACAGAACTATACCGTTTCCGACCGCATTGGTACTGGTGGAACGGGCATTGTGCGCCGAGGACGGGAAACCGAAACCAAAACCGATGTAGCCGTAAAGTCCCTCAACGCCGACCTTGTGCGTGAACCGCAAGTACGCAAGCGCCTCAAGGAAGCAACAAAATCGCTTCAGTCCATGCCCCGACAAGAAAATCTTGTGCGTGTGCTGGATGTGGTCGAAAGCGGCGACACGATGCACGTTATCATGGAATACGCCCCCGGGCGCAGCTTGGACAACCTTCTCAGCAAAAAATCCCGCCCCATGCCATATGACAACGCGGTTCAGCTTCTGAATCAGGCATTGCGTGGCGCTCAGGCAGCTCATTCCAAAGGTTTTCTGCACGGCAACCTGAAGCCCAGCGACATCATTATTTCGGGTGATAATGCCGTGAAAATCAGCGGCTTCGGCATTGCGCCCCACCTCAGTAATGCTGCACTTGTGCGGTCGGCAGGACGGACGGGAAAAATCGCTTACATGGCGCCGGAGCAAGTCCGAGGTGAGAGCGTGGATGAGCGCAGCGATGTGTACAGTTTAGGGGTCATTCTTTACCGCATGATTACGGGCACAATGCCCTTTAGCGTGAGCGACCGCGACTCAGAGTCCCGTTTGCGGCAAGCAGTTTTGCAGCAAACAGCCCCAAATATTACCGAAACGATGCCGGAACTCAATATTCCACCACATCTTGCCAATCTCGTTCACCGCGCCATTGCAAAAGACCGCCGTGAGCGCATCCCCACAACGCGCGAATTTGCTCGTCTTCTGCAAAAAGTACAGCCCGAAGTGCAGCAAATTATCGCCGCCACACCGAATCAAGCGAGTAGCACACAAGCCACAGGTATTGGTGCAACAACAGCGGCAGCCGTTGCCGGCGTAGCAGCAGGCGCGGCAGCTACGGGCGCTGCGATTACCACAGCATCAGAAGAGATCACACGCCCTGCTGTGGCACAATTTCCTCCGCCACAAGCCCCGACGTTTGCCGCCGCGCAACCCGCCCCATTCGCAGCAAGCGATGAAGCAGCCAGAACATCCGATGATGAGCCTGAGGAAAGTCCGGTAGTAAAGGAAAAATCAGGTCTGAGTGCCTTTTTCAGCAAACCATCAGCAGCAGCCCAAGCGCCTGACACGCCAACGGTCTTCACCACCCCGACGCTTGCGCAATCGCCGATGCAGCTTGAGGTAGAGCGCCGGATGCAGGCAATGCGAGCAGAACAAGCACAACGAGCTGCCGAAGAAGCCTCTCTGCACAGTGCCGCCGAACAAGAACGTTTGCAATCATCTTCCGCAGCGATCAATGATGCGCCCTTGAGCAGCGCTCCTTATTCCACACAAGGAAGCAGCGCTTCTACTCCGCCTTCACCCGAAGCCATTAAAGCACAGCTTACACCCGCAGAACCCATCAAACCTGCTGCGAAAAATGAAGAAAAGAAAAAACGTGCCGTACTACCGTGGTTGGTCATGGGCGCAGTGGCATTGGGTGGCGGCATTTATTACGTTGCTCTCAAAAATAAGGGCGCAGACAGCAGCACACAAGCAACGCAGCGCGAACTCTCTAACGACGAGAAAGAGCGGCGTTACGACTCGCTTCTCGCCAAATCAGAAAAGAACGCGGAGCAAGACCCAAACGCACAAAACGGTGCGCCGCTTGAGAATGGAAAACAAACAGACGACGCAAAAGCCGACACAGCCAATGCCTTTCCGGCTGCGACGAA
>Ga0075154_10002720_pt1 | contig 11432 bp, 7 predicted proteins | sample JI71714BDNA_FD_70965 | JGI IMG/M metagenome (GOLD analysis project Ga0075154, IMG submission 70965) | Wastewater effluent complex algal communities from Wisconsin, to seasonally profile nutrient transformation and Carbon sequestration -... | ecosystem: Engineered > WWTP > Effluent > Algae... | reverse complement strand
ACTAAAGAATTGCAAGATTCCAACGAAGAAATCAAGCAGCAAATCAAGGAAATTGAGCGTCAGAATGGTATTCTTGACGAACAGGCTGCTGAAATTGAACTTAAAAATTCGGAACTGCAAGAGAAAAACCAAGCCTTAAAAGACAGCGAAGAGCAGCGCATGATGGAACGTGCGCACCTCTCGCAATCCGAGAAAATGGCTTCACTAGGGCGCTTGACCAATGGCGTGGCTCACGAAATCAACAACCCCGTGAATTTTATTTCCGGTGCAGTCAAGCCCCTAAAGCGAAATGTGGGCGCGATAATGCAACTTTTAGAGCAGTATAGCGCTATTACACCTGAGAGAATGACGGCGGATGAGCTGCCGCAACTACAACAGCAACTCCGCGAAATTGCGGACTACAAAGACGATATTCAGATGGAGACGCGGCTCAAGCAAATTGACGACCTCATAGGAAATATCGGCGTGGGCGCGGAGCGGATTTCAGAAATTGTCAAGAGCCTGCGCACACTCTATCGTCCCGAAGAAGAAGCTCTTAAAACTGCATCCGTCCACGAAGGGATTGATGCAACGATAAAATTACTCTACAACCAATCGAAATATCACCATATTGCGATTCAAAAAGATTATGGTGCGGACGTGCCGGATATTCTTTGCTATCCGGGTCCGATGAATCAAGTTTTTATGAACATTCTGCACAACGCCATTCAAGCTATTGATGAGAAAGGCGAAGTGCGCATCACAACGGCATTACAAGCAAATAATCCGAAAAACGTCGTTGTCAGTGTGCGTGATACCGGGCGTGGAATGAGCGCCGAAACCCTTGAACACGTCTTTGATGCAGGCTTTACGACCAAGAAAGATGGCATGGGCATTGGTCTGGCAATCTCAAAAGATATTATCGAACTGAAGCATAAAGGTAGTATCAGCGCCAAAAGCGAGCCGGGTGTCGGTACGGAGTTTACGGTCATACTGCCGGTGGACGGTCCGCAAAGTGTTCGGTAAACGCCGCCCAATACCTCCTCAGAAAAACAACTATCAATTATTCTCAACTCTTTCAGCGATATGAAAACTTCTAAACCGGTCGTACTTTACGTGGATGACTTGAAAGAACAGCTCACCAATTTTAGCGCGAATTTTTTCGATGTCTATAAAGTTCACACAGCCAATACGACGCAGGAAGCACGCGAAATCTTGAAGCAGCACCCGGTCAACGTGATTTTATCGGATTATACCCTTGTGGAAGCAGGTGAAATTACCAATGGCGTTGACTTTTTTGAATCCATCATGGGGACGCATCCCAATCCGATTCGGATGCTGATTACGGGGCAGGGCGATAAAGAAGTAGCCGTGAATGCGATTAACAAAGGGCGCGTGTTTCGGTATATCGAAAAGCCGGTGGATGACGAAGAGTTGAAACTGATTATTGATGGCGCAGCAGCCTTGTTTTTCGCTGAGGAGCGCTATCGTCAGTTGCTTGCTACGCTGGAAGACAAGGTGAAAGAGCGCACCGCACGGCTGATTGAGCTTAATGCCGAAAAAAATGAATTCTTGGGCATCGTTGCGCACGATCTCAAAAACCCGCTTGCCAACGTGAAAATGTTCACCGACCTCATGCACCGCGAGGTAGAAACTCTCTCCAAAGACGAAATCAAGGAGTACACGGGCGATGTGCTGTCGGAAACTGACCGTATGTTCACGCTTATTACAAATCTGCTGGACGTGAACAAGATAGAGCGTGGCTTCAAGGCAAATCCAATCAAATTTGATATTGTAAGTCTGACCGAAGCTATTGTTGATAACTACCGCTCCCGCGCCGAGCAAAAGAGCCTCACGCTACACTTTGAGGCGAAAGCGCCCAAAGCAGAAATTCATGCAGATGAGGTTGCATCTATGCAAGTCGTGGAAAATATCGTTTCTAATGCCGTCAAATATTCGCCGAATGGGGCGAATAAAAATATCTGGGTTCGCGTCGTGCCGACCTCTACGGCGGTGCGTGTGGAAGTGCAAGACGAGGGACCGGGCTTGTCGGATGCGGATAAAGAAAAACTCTTCGGTCATTTTGCGCGACTTTCGGCGCAACCGACTGGCGGCGAACATTCGACCGGACTGGGGCTTTCGATTGTTAAAAAAATGATTGAAGCAATGAATGGTAAAATCTGGGTGGAATCGGAAATAGGTAAAGGCGCAACATTTATTGTGGAGTTCCCGATAGCGTAGATTGTCAACGTTTCCACAATTACATCATCTCGCCGCCAATGGACGCATCACCACAAGAACCGCACGAAATTCACCTTGCCGAAGTTCCGTTTCTCGTCGTGGATGTGGAGACGACGGGACCAAGCGGCAAAGAAAATCGCATCACCGAGATAGCGTGCATTGTCGTGCGCGATGGGGAAATCATCGAAGAATTTTCTTCGCTTGTCAATCCGCACCAGCATATTCCGTCCATGATTGCCCAGATAACGGGCATTTCAAACGGTATGGTCTATAATGCACCGGAAACCGATGAGGTGATGCGCAGACTGCGCCCGCTTTTTTCCCAGCCTTACGCAGTTTTTGTAGCGCATAATGTTGCGTTTGATTGGTCGTTTGTGTCCAATACGTTTGCGCGAAGCAATTTGCCGATTGCCGCCGAAATGCCACGCCTCTGCACGTATAAACTCGCCAAACGACTGTTTCCTAAGCGTGTGAAACTCAATCTCGGTGCGCTTGCTTCGTATTTCGATATTTCCATTGCCAATCGCCACCGCGCTCACGGCGATGCCTTTGCTACCGCACAAGCATTTATCAAAATGCTGGAACTGCTCCAAGAGCAATTCAATGTGCAAACCCTAGAGGAATTGCTGACCTTTCAAAATAAGCGGCTCAGCAATTTCAAGAAAGTTCCAAAGTCTATCCAGATGCTGCAAGAGCAGCTCCAACAACTGCCCGACGAGCCGGGTGTGTATTATTTCCGCGATCAGCACGATACAATTCTGTATATTGGTAAAGCAAAGTCCCTCAAAAATCGTGTCAGCTCTTATTTTTTACCGTCGGCGCAGCACGTCGGAAAAATCAAAGACCTCGTCAGGCAAGTGCGCGATATTCAATGGCAAACCACTGGTACGGAGCTTTCGGCTTTACTGCTGGAATCCAAAGAAATAAAGTCGCACAAACCGCAATACAATACACTTATCAAAAAATATCGTCGCTATCCGTTCCTGCGCTTGGGTGCTCCCGCTCATGGGCAGGCAACGCAGGACATCAACTATAAACGACTGGATATTCGCTTGGAAATTGACGATGACGGCGCTGAGTACTTTGGTCCGTTTGGTTCACGGGGTTCTGCCGAGGCGGTAGTGGATATTATCAATCGCACTTTTGGACTCAGAAAATGCAACGAACCATTCACACCCAGTGTTGACTTCACACCCTGCTTTTATCATCAAATCAAGCGTTGCCATGCGCCGTGTGCCTTGCTGCAAAGTGCCGAAGAGTATGAACGAGAAACCGATACCGTCCGTAAATTTCTGAGCGGCGAGCGCATCGGTATTGTGGCGGCGCTCAAGACCGCTATGCAAGAGAGTTCCGAGCGCTTGGATTTTGAAGAAGCGGGATTGCTACGCAATCGCATGAAGGAATTGGAACGAATTTTCTTTCGGCAACGCCAGATTTCATCGTCTATCAACGAAAATAATGTTATTATCATTGTGCCCACTGAAGAGCGCGATAAAAAGGTGGAGGTCTTTTTCATACGGCATGGGCGCTTGCATTTTCAGCGTTTGGTGGGCAAAAAACTTCCCGTGAAAGAATTGGAGCGGGCATTGGAGTCTGTTTATTTCGACGGCACGGACGCTCCGCCACATTCGCGCAAGGAGGAAATTGACGAAATTCGTATTATTGCCAGTTGGATTTACCAGCGCCGCAATGACGGTATCTTCCTTTATATGCACGGCAAAACAGCTACTAATGCGCTCGACGAACTTGCCGAACTTCTTTACAAGGCGCTTGCTACGCCGCAGACATACAGCGCTGTACAGGAAGAATTTCCATAAGCGCCCAGAAAGGCGTTTGTTGGTTGTCGGCTTTTGCTAAACACAGATTTGCTATCATTCACATTCACAAAACCATGAAATTGTACCAGCGTTTTCAATTGTATTCCATTACGGCTCTTTTTCTTGCGGGCTGTTTGGCTACTGCGTGTACTTCCGAACACTCCGAGGAAAAGCCCATCAATAATGCAGCAATGAGTCGCACCAATCCTTTTACGCTGCCAACTGACTTAGCGACGCTCAAGACCGATATTCGCCGCATTGACCTGAGCAAAAGTGGTTATGAAGATGCGATTGTGACTGTCTATCCGAAGGATTCAATGGGGGCGAGTATCGGATTTGAAGGGCTTCAAATCTTTGAGTATGATACGACCAAAAAAGCCTTTGCACCGATTTATCAAGAAAAATTCTATTACGGCAAATCCTTAGATGTCCGTGATGTGGACAATGACGGTACATCGGAAGTCTGCATCAAGACAGATGGTGGTGGTAATAGCGCTGTCGCTAGTATTGGGCTAACGATTCTGAAAAAGCAACAAGGAAACTATCGCCGTGTGGTGAACTTTGAGGCGGGCAATCCCGAAATAATTACCCTCGCAAGCAAAGCATCGGGCAAAGACACTGCCACAATGGTTACGGCAGTACTGATGAATGATGAGTATTGGCCCGACTATCTGCCTCATACCGAAGCCGTTACCGTTGTTGATTCCATCGTCGTACTTGCACAAACTGCGGGAGAGGCAAGCAGACTGCGCATACAATTCTTCGACGACCATCTGGCGAAAGCACAGCAGCGCTATGGAGAAGCAAAAAGTGTGTTGAAAGCCAACCGTAGCGAGCAAGCAATCTGGGGCGTGTATAGCGAAGCAATAGCGGTGCTGCGCTTAATGAGCAAGTCTTCGCAGAATCCCGGCATGGCAGCATTTATCAGCACGGAGCGTATGTATTGGCGAGCAATGCTTCCCAAGCGATTGCAGCAGGCGTTGGATGATGTGTTTTCGCGCCGTGAACCGTAAAATTGTTCAATAAAGTGGATAAACAAAAATAACAAACCCCGCTCAACCTTATCTGTTGAGCGGGGTTTTCCTTGTGCATTTCAATTGTAGCCGACGAGAATTCTATTCGTCTGTTGCCGGGTTCTTTACTTCAATAACAACGGTACGGCAGTAGAGACGGGCTTCGGGAAGCTCGTTGTTCTCATAAATAAGCGGTTTTGTTTTGCCTCTTCCTTCCACCTTAACTTCACGTATAACCCCCGCTTTATCCAGCCCCAGCGCTGCTTGCACAGCTTTAGCGCGGTCAGTAGAGATTTTGAGGTTCGCTTGCTCCGAGCCGATGATATCTGTATAGCCCGTAATGACAACACTGGATTCAGGTCTCAAGCGCTTTTCCGACTTGATAAATTCCACAATTTTTGCATTGCCTTCTTCCACTTTCGATGAGCCGAAAGGGAACAGAATCATGCTGTAACGGTCTTTTTCTACGTCATTGGCGCGTTCTCGCTTTTTCTTTTGAATCGTGATTTGCTGCACCGGCATAGAAAGGCGCTTCGATTTCAAGTTTGGGAGTGTCGGATAACGAATTTCCAATTCGTAGGTCATCGGTACGGTATCAAGAGGAATGGTATTTTTTTCCTTGTTTATTTTCCAATCCACAACTGGTTTAACATTACCGGCTGCAGAAATTGGGCTACGGAGCGCTTTCGCACGTTGTTTGATAGCAATGCTCCACTGTGCCGGATTTTCGTCCTTCGGCTGGAGTTTGCTATAAAAGCGGATGATGGGCGGCGTAGCTTCGCGCAGCGTATCCTGAATAAACACGGGTTGAATCATAGACCAAGCGCCGGTAATCTCTACGCGGCGATTTTCCGCTTCTGCTTCGAGCGGACTTTCTTTTGAGTTCGAGGGTTTTTCGGGTAAATCTCGACTTTGTACCACGAGGCGGGCTGGGTCTATTTTCCAGATATTTTGGAAATAATCTTTCACTGCCTGTGCGCGGCGCGTGGACAAATCCTTGTTTCCTTTTTCAGGACCGACATTGGCATTACAACCGGTGATGGTGATGGTCTCTGTCGAATTCTTCAGACGATAGCCGATGATATTCATGACATCGTAATAGACATCAAGCGTTTCCACACCGAATAAACGTTCTGGGCGAAAGCCTTCCACGCTGACATCGGTCATTTGTTTGTAGCGCTCGGGGATAGTGGCGGAGTTGTCATCAAAAAAGATATAATTCAAAAGCGGGTGAATCTGCCGACTCAGAAATTCATCCACGCGGATTTGGACGACGGGCACTTCTACGCCATTTGCCTCCACGCCGAGTGCGCGGATTTTGGGCTTGCCGTCATCTTCGTCTTCATCTTGTGCCCGAAGGGGCATGGTTACAAGAAAGCCCAGCGCCAGAATACAGAAAAGACGCGTGAACCGAGAGAGGTGGTGTTGTATCATGGATATGCTCCCGAATAGAGGGGAAAAACAGGATAAAATGGGTTGTTGCTTGCCTTCAACGGTACGCAGAGAATGTAGGATGAGTTACGCAAACAGATGTTTACGTAAAAATTTCCTTCCCATACAAACTCTATGTGCATTCGCTCGCTACCTACCGGGGGAGGGATGAGAGTTTTTGGGTAAAGCCTGCACGCTTTTACACAAAAAGTCCCGGTAGCCATTGGACAAATACAAAATCGGTAAAAGTTTAAGAACGTCAAAGCCCGACGGAATTTTTTTCTGTCGGGCTTTGATACGTTTTTCATCGGTCGAAGCATTTAGTGTGTGTATGACACACGCTCACGCTTAGTCCGTCAAATTATTTACGCTGAGTTCTGCGACGTAGTTTTCCGCGCCCGGCACAGGATGGTTCGCATTGTATGCGTCAATCGAGGGCTGGTCTTGGGTTTTGAGATATTCTACGGCAGAGAGAACGATTTTCTTTGCTTCTTTGTCGAACTCAATGACGCGGAGCGGCAAGTTTTCGTCAACGCGGAAGAAATCGGCTATATTTTTCACAGGTGCGAAGGACAACTGCGAGGTCGGAACGAAACCGTCAACGCCCTGCGGCAACTCGACGATAACACCTTTTTCGATGATGCGCACGATACGACCTTGCGTCTGAACGCCCACGCGGTAGTCTTCGGAGAAGACATCCCATGGATTATCGCGTACTTGCTTGTGTCCAAGCGAGATACGGCGTTGGTCGAGGTCAATGCCCAAAATCACGACATCAATTTCTTCGCCTTTTTTCACAAACTCCCCGGGGTGACGAATTTTCTTCGTCCACGACAGGTCGCTAATGTGAACAAGACCATCCACGCCCGGCTCCAATTCAACGAATACGCCGAAGTTGGTGATGTTACGCACAGCACCACGGTGCTGCGAGTTGACGGGATATTTTTGGAGAAGTTGCTGCCACGGATCAGGTGTGAGTTGTTTCATACCAAGCGACAATTTCTTGCCGTCGCGGTCAATGTTCAGAACGACTGCATCAACCATTTGTCCCATCGAGACGAACTGCGACGGATGTTTGATGTGCTCTGTCCACGACATTTCGCTGATGTGGATAAGACCTTCGATACCTTTTTCGATTTCGATAAATGCACCGTAATCGGTAAGGCTGACGACTTTGCCTTGTACTTGCGATTGTGGCTCATATTTCTCACCAATGGTGTTCCATGGGTGCGGTGTGAGTTGCTTCATACCAAGCGAGATACGGCGTTTGTCCGAATCGAAGTCCAGCACAACGACTTTAACTTTTTCGTCGAGTTGAACGATTTCGGACGGATGCGTAACGCGTCCCCATGAAAGGTCGGTGATGTGGACAAGACCGTCCACGCCGCCCAAGTCAATAAATACGCCGAAGTCGGCGATAGCTTTGACGTGACCTTCCAAAACGAGACCTTTCTCAAGGCGCTCAAGAACTTCTTGGCGAACACCGGCAATTTGCTCTTCGAGGAGGACTTTGTGGCTGACGACAACGTTTTCGTTCGGATGATTGATTTTCACAACGCGAACGTCAAGCGTGCGGCTAATCCATGCGTCAAAATCGCGCACAGGCTTCACGTCAATCTGCGAACCGGGCAAGAATGCGTCAATGCCCATGAGGTCAACAACCATACCGCCTTTGATGCGGCGCAGAATTTTCGCTTGTACAATGTCTTGTGTTTCAAACGCTTTATTGATGCGTTCCCAAACGCGCATGAAGTCAGCACGGCGGCGCGAAAGCACCATTTTGCCGTCGGCATCCTCGATATTCTCAAGGAATACTTCGACTTCATCCCCGATTTTTAGTTCATCGCGGTTGGTGAATTCGGAAAGCGGTACTAAGCCTTCCGACTTAAAGCCAATATCGATAGCAACTTCACTATTATTGATAGCAACGATCCGTCCGGTGATGATTTCGTTTTCCGAGATGGTTGAGAGTGTTTTTTCAAACATACTCGTCAGCATCACGGGATCCATCATCTCGAAATCAAAATCGTCATCCATAATGGATGTGACGGAATATCGTTTGTGCATAGCCGTTGGCTTTTTTCCGGCGGCGATTGCCATTTGGTCGTCGGCAACCGATGACGTTACTTGCTCAGACATTGAGTCCTCCAAATCGCATTGCTTCTTGGTTTCGACACGCCAAATCACGTGCTTTAGAAGGTGCGATTTCGTGAAAAATTAGTGAGAAAAGAGTGAATTGGTAAAGGCTATTAAAATACGATTTTAACTAGGATTGTGCAAATTTTTCTGAAATGATGTGGTAAATTACCCTTTGTGAAAGCCTATTGGCGAAATGGGCGTTTGTGCGTATCTTTGCGCTGCCCGTCCACGATTCTCCAGATTCATCATAATTTTATACAGATTTATGCTCTATTTTTTCGCTCGCTACATAGAACAAACCTTCTCGCCACCGGGCTTCGGTGTGTTCCAGTATGTCTGGTTTCGCTCGGCGGCGGCGGCTATTACCGCTTTGCTCATTAGTTTCATTGTCGGACCGCGTATTATCGCTGCTCTCAAGCGCAACCAAATCGGCGAGCAGGCAAAAACAGAGCTTGCTTCTACGGGTAACCACGTCAACAAAGCCGGAACACCCACGATGGGTGGCTTAATTGTTCTGACGGCACTGCTTCTGCCGACACTGCTTTGGGCAAATGTGCTTAATCCCTACATCATTCTTATCGTCCTTGTTACTGCGTGGCTCGGTGTGGTGGGCTTTGTGGATGATTATCTGAAGGTGATTAAAAAGTTCAAAAAAGGCTTAATTGGGCGCTACAAAATCATCGGGCAGATTGGTATCGGCTTAATTCTGGGCGCCAGTATCTTTTTCTTTCCCGAATGGTTTGGCGCAGCTTTTGCAAAGGTGAACACTGTTACGACTGTTCCGTTTGCGAAAAATATCAATTTCGACTTTGAATGGCTTTATATCCCGATGGTGATTTTTGTCATTACTGCCACGTCGAATGCTGTCAATTTGACCGATGGCTTGGACGGTTTGGCGATTGGCACGGTCAGTATCTCGGCGCTCACGCTGGCGGTGATTTGTTATGTATCGGGGAATGCCAAATTTGCAAACTATCTAAACATCATTCATTTACGTGGCTCGGACGAGCTGACGATTTTTTGCGCCGCGCTTATCGGTGCGGGCTTGGGCTTTATGTGGTTCAATGCGTTTCCGGCGCAAGTGTTTATGGGCGACACGGGTTCTCTGGCGCTCGGTGGAGCGCTTGGTGGCTTGTGCATTCTTGTCAAAAAGGAATTTTTGTTGCCCATTGTGGGCGGGATATTTTTTGCCGAAACCGTGTCGGTGATTCTGCAAGTAACATACTTCCGCTACACCAAGCGTAAATACGGTGAGGGGCGTAGGCTCTTCAAGATGGCACCGCTCCATCATCACTTCGAGAAAAGCGGCTGGCATGAGGCAAAGATTGTCGCACGGTTCTATATTATTGCGGTGTTGCTGGCGATTATTACGCTGGCAACGTTCAAGATTCGGTGATTTCCTCCCCAAAAACAAGCCCTGTTACGGCACGTGCGGTATCGCCGAAAATGGTGATATGTTGGTGATGGGCGGCAATGGTCAGGGATTTGGCAGCGTCCGCAGCCGTGCGGTCTGCCGCTTCAATCGGACAAGTGAAACATGGGAAACCGTCGGCACCCTACCGGAATCGCTTGCTGCCACGTCTGCCGTCAAGATGTCCGACGGGCGCTTAGGGATTTTTACGGGCAGATCGATGACGATGGCTAGATGGCATCCAACGCTGTTTATACCGAGCGCCAATCAACATTTTCCGCCGCCAGCACCTCACCGACAAAACGATATTGGGCAACCGTATCGGAGTGGAATCAAGATTCTTTGCTCATCGTCGGCGGTTTTGAAAGCGGAACGCTGACCCCGAAAGCACTCAACACCGCAGAATGGTTTGATGTTCGGCAGCAAAGAATTTATCCCGCACCTGATATGTTCACGCCGCGCGCTTACGCATATTCGCTCTCGCTGCCGCGCAGCACCGGAGGCAACCGCACCCCGCGTGCACTTGCTATTTCGGGCTTTTCTTCGTGGACAGGCTCGACGACGAGTGTTGAGGTCTTGGAGTAGCGTTTTTTGTGATTCCCCAATTATTGGAACTATTCGATGTGCGTATTTGTCAAGATGTGCCATAGAAAGCAAATGCTCTCTTACGGCGTATCATTGCTGTTGTAAACGATATTTTTGTATTTTGCACACATCATTTTTTTGAGTTTTTCTATGAACATTCGACTGGTTGTTTTCGCCTTAATTTTTCTGATGCTTGGCTTTACTGCTCGTGCGCAGCAAGATAGCACTGTGCGGTTTGTGCGCTATGGAGTCTTTGGGTCGGCGGGAGTGAATGTTCACACGCCGAATTTTTTATTTCCGTCGCCAAATTTTCAGGGTATTATTATCCTCGTTCAGTTCACCACCAACATTCCTCTTTGAGCCAACAACGACGTTTGGCTGGTCGGCTGGCGGGCTAGTAGAATTACCTATTGCCGATAGATTCGGTCTTTCTTTGCGGGCATCGTACTCGCAGATAGGTGCGCGGCTTGTCGCGTATGAAACGTTCAAAGGTGGATTTCTTTCGCTCAATGGTCAGAGTGTTTCTTTTATTGATATTCGCGTTGAGCATAGCTCAGATATGAGAACATTAGCACACATCAGCATAGAGCCATATTTGACGTATCGCCCATTTGATGTGCTCGTGCTGTACGCCGGAGTGCAGTTTGCTACCCCGCTCAATACATCTGTAAGGAGCATAGAAACTATTTTGGATACTAATTTTACTTTGGTAAGTTGAGTTACAGTCGTCATAGTTCCTTAGGTCAAGCGGAACGTAGTTGTTCAATCGGACGCAGATAATCGCTGCCAGCGCTGTATATCTGCGGCTCTCCGTTT
>Ga0075154_10002718_pt1 | contig 11435 bp, 7 predicted proteins | sample JI71714BDNA_FD_70965 | JGI IMG/M metagenome (GOLD analysis project Ga0075154, IMG submission 70965) | Wastewater effluent complex algal communities from Wisconsin, to seasonally profile nutrient transformation and Carbon sequestration -... | ecosystem: Engineered > WWTP > Effluent > Algae... | reverse complement strand
ATTTCTGCGGAAATGCCTTTCGAGGATGATTGCGCCATGAGAATAGGGGAAGTAAACAAAAAAAGCCCACATTGCGCAATGCACAGCGCGTTGCGCTTTTGCATGGGTGCGCACGGGCTTGGAGTACGCGAATCCAAAATTACGAAATAGTTATGCCTCAGCAAGGGGAAATTTCGTGTGTGATTTTACGAAAGAATCCGTAATTTTCTTCGTTCATGGAAAATCAATGTTCTTCGGTCAACGGAAACACTTTTGAGGAGGTGAGTATGAATCTGGACGTGTCGCTTATGTCGGGCGCAGGCAATACCTTTGTGGTGATGGATAATCGCAAGCATAAGATTTCCGTCGCCGAGGGTTGCGAGTTGGCGCAAACGCTTTGTGCGGCAAGCGAACATCTGCCGCGAACCGAAGGTATGATGCTGATAGACGATGCCCCCTCCGGTTCAGGGCTGAACTTTGTGATGCAATTCTTTAATCCCGACGGTTCGCATGGTGCTATGTGCGGCAATGGTGGACGTTGTGCAGTGCATTTTGCCGAGCGGCATGGTTTTTTTCATGCTGCCCATACACCGGAGATATGGCTTGCTGCGCCGGAGACCAAGTACAAGGCGGAAATCAACCGCATGAGCAATACCGTGCGCTTATTCTTTCCAGAACCAGAGGAAATTGATTTCCCGATGCTGCTTACGCTTGATGATGGAATGAAAATAACCGCCGGCTTTGTGAATGTTGGCTCCGACCATGCTGTGATTTGGTTTCCCGAAGCGGGCGGAGTGATTCAAGCGGGATTCAACGGGTTTGATATTAACAAATGGGGTGCTATGGTGCGTCATAACAAGGCTTTTCCAAACGGCGCGAATGCGAATTTCTACACGATTATTGGTGAACAAACAATTCGTCTCCGAACATTTGAGCGCGGAGTGGAGGCAGAAACCGGCGCGTGCGGCACGGGTGCTATCTCCACCGCCATTATAGCCCATCTCAGGCACGAGATGATGCCACCGATTCATATTTTTCCGCCGAGTGGCAGCGAACTTATCGTAAATTTTTTCATGAATCACGGCGGATTGGATGAAATCTCGCTCGAAGGCGGGGCACAAGTGCTCAAAACTGTTACGATGAGTGTGTGAGTTGGAAAGAATAATGCTCAAAAACAGAATGGGCGGATAGAGAGAATTGTACTTTTCTCGCTATCCGCCCAAATTATTCAAAGTGTCATCGTGCGAAGTCTCCTAAAATCCAAGCCGTGCTTGCGGTATAAACGCCCGAATTTTCTCAATTTCGCTACGTTGCATCGGGTTTTGACCGATACTCAGCGTTTGGAGTTTTGCCAGTTTGTTGAGTTCTTGCGGGAGTGTCAGCAGATTATTGTAGGCGAAGTTGATAGAAACGAGATTCTGACAAAAGCCAATTTCTGTTGGAACCGAAAGAAGCCTGTTCCCACGCAAGTTGAGCGAGCTAAGTGCTGTCATATCGCTAATACTAGCAGGCAGTTCTGCAATAAAATTGTTCGTCATGTCCAGCTCTTCCAACGCCCCAAGTTTCGTGATTTCCGTAGGGAAAACGGTAAACTCATTCGCAATGAGATTCAGGCGCTTGAGCGTGAGTAGTTGAGGAAATTTTGCAGGCAGTGTTTTAAGGTAGTTCGAGCTTGCGTCTAAATTTTCCAAGCTCGCCATTTCGCCGATGCTTGCGGGCAAGTCGGAAAGGCGGTTTTTGCTCACATCCAAGTCGCGCAAAAGCAGGAACCATTGAAGGCTGTCGGGCAAAACTTTGAGGCGATTTTTTGAAAGAACGAGCGTCCGCAATTTGGGAAGTTGCCCGATATTGGCAGGTAGCGACGTGAGTTTGTTATTCCGCAGCGTGAGCGTATGCAGTTTCGCCAATTTCACAATGTCTTCAGGGAGAGATTGCAATTGATTAGAGCCTACTTCCAAGACCTGTAATTTCGTCAGATTGCCAATTTCCGGCGGCAATCCACTGATTTGATTACTGCCAATATCCAATGACATCAGATTAGTAAGTTTGCCAATGTCCGCGGGAAGCATCGTCAGTTTATTGCTGCTCATACTCAGGTCTTGCAGTTCGGTCAGGGCAAAAAGTTCAACGGGGACACTGGTAAAGGCATTTCCGGCAATATCTAGCAATTGTAAGCCCGAGAGCTGCGTAACAACAGTGGGGAATGTCTCGAATTTATTATTAGCGATATTGAGCGAGCGCAATTTTTTCAACGTTCCCAAGCTATCGGGGAGTTTTTTGAGTTGGTTGAAAAGCAGGGTAACGGTTTCAAGGTTTTGCAAGCGGCAGAGTTCTGGTGGCAAAGAATCAAGCTGATTAAAGCTCAAATCAAGCCATTGGAGATTTTTAAGTTTCACAATCTCCGGTGGAACTTCCGTGAGCATAAGTCCACTCAGGTTCAGACGATACACTTTTTCGGGGGTGAGCAATGCCCGCTCAAGCGAGCGGTATTCCGTCTGTGCGGTTGTTTTTGCTGACGGCAGTGCAACTTGCGCAGCAGTAGGCAAGACAGCGAAGAGACAGATCGCAAACACTGATAGAACCAGATGTATAGGCAGTATGCTCGTAGTACGTTGTTGGCGTTTCATGGCAGTTGTCCGTTCAAAAATGAGGAAAAGTCGTATCAATCATTGTCGAGAGTACAGTACAAAAATAATCAAAAAATATGCCAAGACCTTCATACTTGCTTGGGAGCAAGTTTTTATCAGCACTGCTTGGCAATATCCATTTTTGGCGTGTCCGACAAAATGATACGAAAGTGTCAGAATTTGAGCACACTAATCATCGTGGCTTGTGTCAATCTGACAATTTTACGACGAAACTGTAAGGAAACTGGGCAAAAACCACTATATTTGCCGCAAAGACTAACGACCAATCGCACTCTTTCAATTATTCTGACTGCACTATGCCGCATCTTATTCTCGAACACTCGACCAACATTGTCGAAAAGCCTGATTTTGAGCAGCTTTTTAGCCGTATGCACTGGGTATTAACCGAGCTTGGCGCATTCAAACTCGCCGACCTCAAAAGCCGTGTCTATCCCTGCCCGACATACTATATTGCTGATGGGGACGCAAACCATGCCTTTGTCCATCTGCGATTGGAAATTGTGGAAGGACGAACATCGGACATCAAGAAGCAAGCGGGAGAGAGGCTTCTGGCTCTTCTCAAAGAAACCTTTCATGAATCTCTGAAGCAGCACTCGTGTCAGATTACCGTTGAACTGCGTGATATGGCGCGAGACGGTTATTTCAGAAACTAGCTTGGTGGACGACCTGCGCGACACTGAAGCAAAAAGTCTGGCATCGCAAAAAGCAACTGCCAGACTTTAAAGGGACTCACCGCTGCAACACATCAGACTACTCTGACTGTTGAGTTTCTAATGCCGCTTTGCTTGTAAGCGATTTAGGAGAACTCGTCGGCGCTTGGCTTATGGGCGCCAGGCGCTTTGCCAGCCCTAGCACAGCGTTGACATATGCGTCGCTGTGGTTGTAGTGATAGACGGCTTTGTGCTGCGATTTTTTATTCTTGTTCCAACCCGCGTTGCTGAGATAATTCCCAATACTGTGCGCCGCATCGCGGACATCGAAAAGATTTATGGTACCATCATGGTTGCCATCTACGCCGAGTTTCAGGTAGCTGGAGGGCAAAAACTGTGACAATCCAAATGCACCCGCCCACGAACCGCGTAAGTCCATCACTTGCTTCGGATTCGCCTTGTACATGGTTTGCAGCGCAAGAAGTTCGTTGATTGCCCACGATGCTTTCCGCTGCGATTTCTCTTCAATTTTCTTTTCGATCACTGCCCATTCCTCTTCCGTACCGTCAAATTCCGCTTGCAAACGCTCTTTGTTCTTTTGGAGATACTCAGGCTGCGTAACAAGCGCAAAACTGAGATACACGCTCGGCACGTGGTAGTTGCCCAAGAAATCGCCAAAGCGGGTCTCTACCCACATAATGGACGTAATAGCTTCTTTCGGAACATTGTACCGACGCTCGGCAGCACGAAGAAGCGAATCGTTTGCCGTCAAAAACTCCTCTGATTTTCGGAGTGCAAGCGCATTGTAAGCGTAATCATAGCCCTTCGGTGGCACTTTTGAGGGTGGTGCGGGTTTGAGAGCAACATTCACTTTGGTCAATTTTTCGTAGAACGTTGCATTTGCGTTATTGACAAGTTGTTTGACGAACTGTGGGTCTGCGCCTTGCGCCAAAAGCTGCTCCATGACCGGCAGAAATACTTTCTCGTGCGTGCTCATTTTGCTTGTGTCCGCCGCGACGATACTTGTCAGCGTTGCTGTTCCTCGCGTGGAAGCGACTGTTTCACGAGCAGTAAACGGCTCAAAGACTACCATAAGTGTCCCTGCTACCAGAGCGGTACACGTTGCGCCCAGAGCGGCATATCTGCGCCAATGCCGGAGGCGAGTAGGGGAGGAAGTCGGTTGCATTTGCGTCGTCCTTTCTGCTTTCAAGTATGGTGTGCAAACGGAAGTTTACACAAATTGCTCATCACGATTGTTCAACAAAAGATTACTCAACAAAAGTATGAATCATGCGAATAAACGTTTCTGTCACGGTTCTTACAGTAAGCCATTTCGTATTTCGAGTGCTTTCCGGTGCAGTGTCTCCGGATATAATTCGTGTTCCCATGCAAGAACACGTTCACCGAGACTTTCCGGCGTATCGGCAGGAAAAACGGGTATAGACTTCTGAGCAAGAATCGTGCCAGTGTCGTAGTCGCCATCGACTTCGTGAACGGTGCAGCCGCTCTGAGATTCTCCGGCTGCAAGAACGGCTTTGTGGACGTTCATTCCATACATTTCATGTCCGCCAAATTTTGGCAAAAGCGACGGGTGGATATTAAATACTCGGCTATGTCCTTTGGGGGAGAATATCTGTACGATTTCTTGCGGTAGTTTTTTCATAAATCCCGCCAGTGCAATCATCTCAATCCGATGCTCCTGCAAAGCATTTGCCAATGCGTTTGTGTATTCGTGCCAGTCGGGGTGCGTCGTGCTGCTGAGGTGAACAGTCGGGATATTGAACATCAGCGCTCGCTGCATTGCGCCACAGCGTGAGTTGTTACTCACCAGAAGCGCCACTCGGAAAGCCGATGCAGTACGCAGCGCATAATGAATAATGGCTTCTGCATTGGAGCCGCCGCCGGAGGCAAAGACGGCAAGGTTGACAGGGTTTGCCGCCGCCGTCGTATCGGGCTTATCGTTTTGGTGCGTCATTGGGGGCAGTTGTTTCACAATGGAGCAGTATGGTTTCCATCAGGAGGAGGACTGCTTGGTAAGAAAGATACGGAGAAAATCACAAAAAACAATGGGCGTACTGCGTCAAAACACCTTCGACCGCAGCACGCCCACCGGGATGGATAAAGAATGCAACATACAATTTACAAAACCCGTACCAAAGTACGGCGATAAAAAAAATCCCCGCCTTTTGTAAAGTCACAAAAGACGGGGATTCTTGTAAAGAAATCAGCAAGGTTTATTGCGGAATTTCTGTGAGCGGTTTAGGCCAGCCAGCTTGCATGATTTTATCTACTGCCCGCTCTGCTTTGATATCTGTAAGGCGATTGAATCGTTTCAAGTCAATCCAGCGATAACCTTCAAAGAAGAGAGAATAACGGCGTTCGTAGAGAATACGTGTCAAAGCGGTTGCGTCTGTCAATGCTGCGATTGGCGGTGCGCCTGCTGCTGCACGAACACGGTTGATGTCGGCTGTTGCACCGGCAAGATCTTTGCTCGTACCAAGTGCACGTGCTTCTGCGCGGAGGAGCAGAAGCTCTTCGTTGCGGATGATTGTTGTCGGCGTGTTCAGATCAGGATACATATTGATTGCCCACGATGCGCTCAAGCCTGCTGCACCCGTGATAGACGAAGGAACAGCCACAACGGTCGGCTTTGCTACTTTATTGAGGATACGCAAATCTACAGCAGCATCAGGGTTGTCCGATACGTGATCTTTGTGTGCCCACCAGCGAATACTTGGAGCCGCAATGTTTTGATTGTAAGGAGAGCCGCCGCCGCTTCTTGCACCCGGGGTAATATCACCCGGCTGTGTTGAATAGACGTGGTTCACACCAATATACAAATCTGCCCATGTTGTTGTAGCTTCTTTCAAGAAAGAGCCTTGCAGAGCGGTGAGGCAAGCTGTATAATCACCTTGGAAGGCAGCACAACGAGCACGAATAGCACGATTTACTTTCGCATATTGCGCCGGGGTGTCGTAGTTCGTGAAGCCAGGACCAAGTTTGAAGACAAATGCACTGCCAGCACTTGCAAGAGCAGTATTTGCTTCATCAAGCAATTTTGCTGCTTCTGCGAGGGACTGCGCACGAGCAACAAAAGGAGCTGATGGATCAAATTTATACTCAATTTTGATGCCTGCATCATACCAAAGACCAGACAAACGAATAAGTTCATGCGCCCAAATTGTCTTTGCAACACCTTCCACGCCTGCGCGGTCGGCTGCTGGGAGTTTTTGTGCTGCTGCAATAACGCTACGAGCGTTGCCAATAGTGAAATACATATTTGCCCATGGGCGGGCGGTGGTAAAGTCACTTGCGCTAACTGCATCTTGTGCCGGTTGGTTAAAGATGCGTGGGTCGTCTGCCGCGCTTGTGTATGTTTCGCGTCCGGCAGCACCGAGGAATTCATTGATTTCGGTGTAACGGAAATTCGCTAACAAGCCTGTGATAAGGGACTGAATGCTCGCTGTCTCAGGGGTAGGCGAGTTTGGGTCAGGCGCGTTGAAGTTTTGATCGCAGCTTGTCGTGAAACCCACAGCCAGCACTGCTGCTGCCAAGAGTGCCACTGCTGACGTGCGAATGCCTCCAAAGCGACGATTTGCAAATAAGTTCATAGCTAGTAAAAATCTATGGTGTAATAGTTGATGTGAATTAGAAGCCTACCGAGATACTGAGGTAATAGCTACGTGACGACGGGAACGGAGAAACATCCTGACCTGCGGCGGTAACTTGATTACCGAAATTGCTTACTTCAGGGTCATAACCGCGATATGATGTGAACATAAGGAGGTTGCGACCGGTCAAGCCAAGACGAATAAAATCGAAGGCATCAAGGAAGCCACCGGCAAGAACGTCTTTGTTGATTGTGTAGGTAAGGCTTGCTTCGCGCAGTTTCACAAAGCTACCATCAACGATGTACGGTGAATAAGGACGGCTTGCACCGCCATAAACAACCTCTACGCGTTTTGCTGCTGCTTCTACGTCAGGAGAGAGTCCGTTTTCGTCGAACAAGTCTTGTGTAAGGTACACGACGCTTCCACCTTGGCGCCAATCAAACAAGAAATAGAGCTCTAGACCAGCAACACGCAAGGTGTTTGCAAAGCCAACTTGGAAGTCAGGCATTGCATCACCGGCAGGTTTCGAGCCATTATAGATGCCGGCAGTAAGATTCTCCGAGCCTAAGATTGCCGTTGCTGACAAGCCCGGTTGAATGCGGTTTGCACCGTAGGTAGCACCAAAACCGCCTGAGTTGAACGGATTGATACCTGTACCTAAACTGACGATTTTCGTGCGATTGGTGAAGAAATTCACGCGCGGGCGCCATTCCACAAGCTCGGTGCGGACAGCATTAATGCTAACAGCAGCTTCAAATCCCGAGTTGAGCATTTCACCCGAGTTTTGTAGAATTGTTCCGAAACCCGAAGATGGTGGCAAAGCGCGATTGAGGAGTAGATCCACAATGGTTTTGCTGTAGTAGGTAAGCTCAAAAGAAGCAATACCTTCGCCAAGCGTGAAGTCGAGACCTGCTTCGATTTCTTTTGCACGCTCGGGGCGAATATCCGGATTGCCTGGGCGTGTGCCATTCGCAAGGCCACTACCGATTGCGCCAATGTTATTACCCACAGAGGAAAGAAGAGTATATTTGGCTGATTGCCCGGCAGCAGTGGGAAGAACAGGAGTTCCTGCTTCGCCATATGCAACACGAACTTTAGCTTGGGGAACAATGCTTTTCATACCTTCCCAGAACTCAAAATTAGCAAGTTGAACCGAGCCGGCTATTTTGGGGAAGAAGTAGTATGTGCCGCTGTTACCGTTTGCAGAGCTACGGTCGGCACGAACACCACCGGTAATAAAGAATTTACCGAAGAAATCTACGTCTTCTTGCACATAAAAGCCTTGATCGTAGCGATTAAGAATGCTTTGTGAGCTACTTTGTGTGGAAGCGCCGGTGAGGTTTTCCAAGATACCGGAGAAGCCTTGCGAAACACTCACGACAGAGTTGGAGTTGGAGTTTTCAAATTGAACACCAAATTGTGTCGTGAAAGACAGACCCTGCGTTGGTTCATACTGGTCAACGAGTGTCAAGAACATGTTTGTATTCAGGTTCTGGGCATCGCTGATACCGTAGATACCGCGCAAAGCTGGTGCTTTTACACGCTGATGGCGGGTATCGGAGGGGTCATAAATCGTATTGCGTTGAGCAAGGAAGTCTGCGCCGCCTTGGAATTTGAAATCAAGAGAGTGATCTTCTGATTTCAAGATTGTCCAACCGAGATTTGCTGATGCAATGACACGGTTTACGTACTCTGTATTACGGCTGCGGTCACGAACTTCATACGGATTTGCAGGATTCAAGAGCAAATCAGGATAGGAGCCGTCAGCTTGCTTGCGACCGTCAAAGAAAGTCGGCATAACGCTCACAGCGTAAGGAATTGAAACGTTATCACCGTTTGAGTTGCCGGTAAAGCCACGCTCAGATTTGCTGCGGACATACTGCAAACCGATGCGCCCGGTGACGCGCTCACCAAAGTTGTGATTAACATTCAAGCGTGCTGCAAGGCGCTCAAAACCTGTGTTTTGAATAATACCATCTTCACGACGATACGTGCCGCCGATATTGAACTGTGTATTTTCGCTGCCGCCACGTGCATTGACATCTGTTTCAGCAATCAAACCTTTGTTGCCGTAGAGCAATTCTTCATGGTCAAAATATGCTCCATTTGCTTTTTTCCAAGTATCAACAAAATTGGGGTTCCAATCGCGTACTTCTTGTTCAGAGGTAAACTTCCGCAAACCGATTTTTTTCAACAATTCGTTAAATCCAAGCTGTTGTGTAACCGTAATGTTTGTCTTACCAGCGCGACCTTGTTTGGTCTTGATGATGATTACACCCGAAGCAGCTTTTGCACCGTAGGCAGCAGCAGCAGCAGGTCCTTTGAGAACTTGAACATCCTCAATATCATTGGGGTTAATATCGGCAATGCGGTTCACTGATTGCTCTTGTGTCTGTCCGCCTTGTGCGCCACCGGAACCGGCAGCGGTAATAGAGTTCTGTCCGCCGGAGAATGTGCCGTTATTGACAATAACACCATCAATAATATACAGAGGCTGGGAGCCACCCAAAATTGTTGTAGCGCCACGCAATGTGATACTCATACCGCCGCCCGGTGCGCCTGTGTTCTGGCGAACCGAAACGCCCGCAAACTTACCAGCAAATGCCTGATCAACAGTGGATGCAGGGGCTGGCAAAAGCTCTTTTTCGGAGATAGTACCAATCGAAGTAGGCGAGTTCGCTTTTTTAATGCTGGAAGCAAGACCCGTTACCACGATTTCAGAGGTTTTGAGTACGTCTTCCTGAAGGCGAACAACGATGTCGGATTTGCTTTCGGTCGCTTTGAGCTCAAAAGGCTTGAACCCGATATAGTTAAAGGTCAATGTTGCGCCATTTGCATTAGGGATGCGGACGCGCCACATACCTTTGCTGTCAGAAAAACCACCGGCTTGAATGCCTTTGGCTTTGATACTTACACCCGCGACGGTTTTGCCGCGGTCGTCGAGAACGCTACCCGAGACGATAACTTCTTGTGCAAACGCAGTCGCAAAAGCGCCTGCGAAGCAGAAGAATACCGCCGATAGGGCAACAGAGAGTCGCCATTTGTTCATTATGAACCTCAAGAATGAAATGATAAAAAAGAAGTGCGCTGTTTGTGCCGGCATTTCTATGACGATATGCTCAAGCAAAGCGCAGGGGTTGAACGATGTGAAAAGTATTTATCCCCTTGTAACGGAAATTGGCAATGCCGCCCCGATAGGTAAAAAATATGCAGACTATTAATTTGAGTTGTTGCTACGCCTAGACATCAAGGCACAGCCTCAGTTGAGCAGGTAGGGATGTTGTATTCGCTTGCTGTATGCAATGTGAATAAGATTTAATATACTAAAGTCGCTATAACAGCGCCGAATATACAAAATTTATTCACCAATGCAATCTTTCAATTTGTGGTTAAAAAGTAGGCTTCGTAGGGTGCCAAGAAGGAGACAGTGCTTATCGGCTGCCGGAGATGAGATACTTCCTCACTTCCGAACTGGTTCCGAGAGTGAGTGCTTCTGCGGAGAGAATTTTGGTGTTTGAAAAATTAACTTTTCGGATGCGCTTTTTTATGTCTAAAAGACTCGTATGCGCCACGCTGAGTTCGCTAACACCCATACCAATGAGCAATTCCGTTGCCGCCGCGTGGCTGGCAAATTCGCCACATACCGCCACGGGTATATTTCTATGCTGGGCGGCTTCAATTGTCATGCTCAGGAGACGGAGAATAGCCGGATGGAATGTGTCAAAAATTGTCGTTACGCCTGCATTCATGCGGTCTGCGGCGAGGGTATATTGCGTCAAGTCGTTCGTGCCAATGCTAAAAAAATCTGCCATGGCGCTTAGTTCGCGGGCAATCAGAGCAGCCGCAGGCGTTTCAATCATCGCCCCGATGGGAATATTCTCGTCGAAATCTTCGCCATTCCCGCGAAGGGTAGCCTTACAGCCCTCAATAAGACTGAGCGCTTTTTGGAATTCTTGCACCGTCGTTATCATTGGCAGCATCACGCGCACGTTGCGATGGCAAGAAACACGCAAAATTGCACGGATTTGTGCCGTAAAAAGCGCCCGATTTTTTAACAAAAATCGTAATCCCCGTAGTCCTAAGGCAGGATTGGGTTCGTGACCGATAAGACCGAACGATTTATCGCTGCCAATATCGAAGGCGCGAAGCGTGATAGGAAGCGGGTACGCACGTTCTGCAAGGTCTTTGTAGAAAGCGGTCTGCTCGTCTTCGCTGGGCATGATTTGGCGCTCTAAAAGTTGCAGTTCTGTGCGAATAAGACCAATGCCCTCTGCGCCGGATGCCCGCGCCATTTCTATTTCTTCCGGCGAATCTGCATTGGCAAAAAGATGCACCTTGCGTCCATCAAGCGTTTCCGATGGCAGAAAAGCGTACTTGCCGAGCTTGCGGAGTTTGTTTTCGAGGTCTTGCTGCCTCCGTTCGTAGCGTTCGAGTGTTTCTGCTTGCGGATGGGTGATAATAATACCCGCAAAGCCGTCTATAATGAGCTTCGTGCCGGTATGGATACGCTTGCAGACATTTGCCAGACCCACGACAGAGGGCATTGC
>Ga0075154_10002714_pt1 | contig 11447 bp, 8 predicted proteins | sample JI71714BDNA_FD_70965 | JGI IMG/M metagenome (GOLD analysis project Ga0075154, IMG submission 70965) | Wastewater effluent complex algal communities from Wisconsin, to seasonally profile nutrient transformation and Carbon sequestration -... | ecosystem: Engineered > WWTP > Effluent > Algae... | reverse complement strand
TGGTGCCAGCGCGGGACGGCCTTGATCTGGGTGTAGATCATCGCCGTGGTGAAAACGGTCAGCAGCGCCAGTGTTCCGCCGATCTGACCCACGAAACGCGGCAGACCGAAGCCGAAGATGTCCGACAACGCCACCGGAGCCAGCAGGATCAGCGTCGCAACCGAAGTCCAGGCCTCACGCGACAGCCAGCTCGTGCGCCATTGGCTGAAGGCCTTCAGCGCGTTCTTCGGATTGCCAAGGTGGAAAGTCGAGGCCATCAGACCCGCCACCGCCAGCCCGTAACCAAGCCCCCAAAGAAAGAAGGCCACCCAGCCCGAGGGCATCAGCACCCCCCAGCCAAGAAAGGCGAGAAACCCGAAGCCAAGGCCCGAGAATGTGGAAAACAGGATGACGGACGGTGCCGGATGCATCTCAGATCTTCCCCAGCATCCGGTCAAGCCACCCGGCGATCCCGGTGGCCTTGACGTCGAGGAGCGGTGCGAGCGGACTGGCATCCCCCGGCCCCTTCTTGCGCGGCGGCAGGTACTTGTTGGTGGGTTTGGTCCCCATATCCGGCATCAGGTCATAGCCGCCGCGCGCGGCGACCAGTTTCGACACCGCGCTCTCCGGATCCGCGAAATCGCCGAAATGGCGGGCGTTGGTCGGGCAGGTGCGGACGCAGGCGGGCTCACGGTCCGCTTCGGGCAGGGTCTCGTTGTAGATCCGGTCGACGCAAAGCGTGCATTTCTTCATCACGCCCTGCGCGGCATCCATCTCGCGTGCGCCGTAGGGGCAGGCCCAGGCGCACAACCCACAGCCGATGCAGGCGTCTTCGTTCACCAGCACGATCCCGTCCTCGGCCCGCTTGTAGCTGGCCCCCGTCGGGCAGACGGTGACGCACGGCGCGTTGTCGCAGTGCAGGCAGGAACGCGGGAAGGTCACGACCTGGGCAGGCGCGTCGGGGACCGCGACCTGGTAGGAGTGGACGCGGTTCAGGAAAGTGCCCGAGGGATCCGCGCCGTAGGGGTCCTGGTCAGACAGGCCGATGCCCCCGTCGTTCCAGCCCTTGCAGGCGGTGACGCAGGCCTGGCAGCCGACGCAGGTGTCAAGGTCGATGACCAGACCCAGTTTCTTTGCGGTTGCTTGCGGCAGGGCTGTCATCGCTCGGCCTCCCCGCCGGGGACCAAAAGTTTTCGAAAACTTTTGGCAAAATTCTTCGAAGAATTTTGGTCCCGGCTACCAGCGACGCGCGGGGGGTCGGGAAGGCGCTCGAACATCGGCTCCACCGTCCCGCGCGGATGATCACTTGCTGCCACCCGCTCCACCCGCACCCTTTGGTCGAACCAGGCCGCCTGCCCCGTCACCGGGTCCGAGTTCGACAGCCGAACCCCGTCGCGGTCCGGCAGCAGTTCGGAGATCAGGTGGTTCAACAGGAACCCGGTCGTCGCCTCGGGTGCACCTTCGTCCAAAGCCCAGGCCCCCTTGCGCTTGCCGATGGCGTTCCAGGTCCAGATGGTGTTTTCGTTCAGCGCCGCCATATGCGCAACCGGCACCACGATGGTCCCCGCGCGCGAGCACACCCGCGCCCAGTCGCCGTCGGCAAACCCTTGCTCCGCCCAGATTTTCGTCGGCAGATACAGGTAGTTGTGCCCCTTGATCTGCCGCAGCCAGGCGTTCTGGCTGCCCCAGGAGTGATACATGTCCATCGGCCGTTGCGTGAGCGCGTGGACCGGGTAGCCGAAGGCCGCATCCTCGTCGCCGAAGGGGGCGTACCAGATCGGCAGCGGGTGCATCGCCTGTTTCAGCCGCGCGCGCAGGTGCTCGGGCGGCTGGCGGGGGCCGAAGCCCTCGGCGGCCAACTGGAAGCGGCGCATCGGTTCGGACCAGATGTTGAACAGGTAGGGCTGCGGGGTCTCGTAAAGGCCCAGCTTCACCGCCCAGTCCTGATAGGCGGCGTTCCAGGGTTTGTAAAAACTGGCCTCAGCGGGCACATGCGCCTGATAGAAAGCGCCGTTGTCGATATAGCGCTGCATCTGCTCGGGGTTCGGCGTGCCCCGGCCTTCCGCGTCCCCGTTCCCGCGAAACCCCATCAGCGGGCCGACACCGGGGCGGCGCTGGTGGTTCACGATGTAGTCGGCGTAGTCCTTGAACTTCGGCGTCCCGTCCTCGTTCGCCATCCCCGGCAGGCCAAGCCGCGCGCCAAGCTCCAGAAGCACCGACTGGAAGCAGCGCACCTCGCGGTCCGGTTCCAAGACCGGCCAGCGGATCGCGTCACCCGCGGCGTCAGGCTCGGAAATCGGCCGGTCCAGCAGCGAAATGCAGTCGTGGCGCTCCAGATAGGTCGTGTCGGGCAGGATCAGGTCGGCATAGGCCACCATCTCGCTGGCATAGGCGTCGGAATAGATGATCCGGGGGATCACATAGTCGTCCCCGTCCTTCTCCGTCAGCATCTCCATCACGCGGGCGGAGTTCATGCTGGAGTTCCACGCCATGTTCGCCATGTAAAGGAACAGCGTGTCGATCTTGTATGGGTCCCCGGCATGGGCATTGGGGATGACCATGTGCATCATCCCGTGGGCCGAGAAGGGGTTTTCCCAGCTGAATGCCTTGTCGATCCGGGCCGGGCTTCCATCCGGCAGCAGGCACAGGTCATCCGGCCCCCGGACATAGCCCAGATGCGGCCCGGTCAGGGGTTTCCCCGGCGTGGTGACGAAATGCGGCGTCGGATGCGCTTCGATGGGCTTGGGGTACGGCGGTTTCAGCCGATAGCCGCCGGGGGTTTCAAGTGACCCCAACAGGATTTGCAGCAGGTGCAACGCCCGCGCGGTCTGGAAGCCGTTGGAATGCGCCGAGATGCCCCGCATCGCGTGGAAGCTGACCGGGCGGCCGGGCATGTCCTTGTGTTCGTTGCCCCGGAAATCCGTCCAGGGCTGGTCCAGGGTGATCGCCTGGTCAAAGGCCACCTCGGCCAGTTCGGCGGCCAGTTGCCGGATGCGCACCGCCGTCACCCCGCAGCGCGCGGCCACCGCTTCAGGCGCATACTCCGGCTTCAGGTATTCTTCGACCATGTGGCGAAAGACTGTCCGGCTGCCCTGCCATTCCGCCCCAAGGTCCGGCTCGACCGCCTTACCGTCCCAGGGCGCGGGGTGGCCGGTGCGGCGGTCGATGACAAAGGGCTGGCTTTCGGCGTTGCGGACGAAAAGGCCCTTCTCCGCCCCCTCCGCTTCGTTCAGCAGCATGGCCGCATTGGTCCATTGCGCAAGGTAGTCCAGGTCGATCTTCCCCGCTTCCAGCAGACAATGGATCAGCGACAGGATCAAAAGCCCGTCCGTCCCCGGCGTGATCCCGATCCAGTCGTCGGCCACCGCCGAATAGCCCGTCCGCACCGGGTTCACGCTGATGACCCGCGCGCCCCGGGCTTTCAGCTTGCCGATGCCGATCTTGATCGGGTTGCTGTCATGATCTTCGGCCACCCCGAACATGACGAACAGTTTCGTCCGGTCCCAATCCGGCTGGCCGAATTCCCAGAAGGCGCCGCCGATGGTGTAGATACCGCCCGCCGCCATGTTCACCGAACAGAATCCCCCATGGGCCGCATAGTTCGGCGTCCCGAAGTTCTGCGCCCACCAGCCGGTCAGGCTTTGGCTCTGATCCCGACCCGTAAAGAAGGCGAGCTTTTCGGGAGCGGTTTCGCGCAGGGGCTTCATCCAGGCGACCGCCGTCGACAAGGCCTCTTCCCAGGAAATCTCCTCGAAGGCCCCCGAGCCTCGGGGGCCAACTCGTCGAAGCGGCGCACGCAGGCGGCTGGGGGCCGTCACCTGCATGATCCCCGACGCGCCCTTGGCGCAGAGGACGCCCTTGTTGATCGGATGGTCGCGGTTGCCTTCGATATAGGCGACCTTGCCCGACTTGAGGTGCACATTGATCCCGCAGCGGCAGGCGCACATGTAGCAGGTGGTCTGGCGGACCTCGTCGCCGACCTCGCGCTGTGTCTCGACCCTCGGCTGGTTCACACGCCCTCCCCGGCCCTCACGGCCTGCGCTTCAAGGGCAATCTGCCGTTCCTCGTCCGCGGGCACAACAAGGATAACGACACGGCTTGTCGCATCATGCAGGGCGGTTTCGTTCCGGGCATTGGCGGCAAGGTCGGGAGATACTCCCAGATAGGCAAGCCCGGACAGGATTTCCTTCCGCAGCCAGGGATCGTTTTCGCCGATCCCCCCGGTGAAGACGACGGCATCAAGCCCCCCCATCGCCGCGACCATCGACCCGGCGTGGCGGACCGCCCAATAGGCGAAATGGTCCAGCGCAAACTTCGCCTCGGGCGTTCCCGCAGCATGCAGTGCCCGCACGTCGCTTGCCCCGCCAAGACCCAGGAGTCCGCTCTCGCGATTAAGGATGCGGCTCGCCTTGTCTATTCCGTGCAAGCCGGCCAACCGCAGGACAGCATTGCCGTCGATGCCGCCCGTCCTTGTCCCCATCGTCAGCCCGTCCAACGGCGAATAGCCCATCGTCGTTGCAGCCGAACACCCGTTCACAATTGCCGCAAGCGAGCAGCCGTTACCCAGATGACAGGCGAGCAGGCGCTTGGGCAAAGCCCCGCGCTCCGCCAACGTTCGCACCAGGGCCGCATAACTGATCCCGTGGAATCCATAGCGGCGCAGGCCCCGGTCCCGCTCGGATTTGGGCAAGGCGTAAGTCACCGCGACTTCGGGGTTCGTCGCGTGGAAGGCCGTGTCGAAGGCGGCATATTGCGGCAGGTCGGGAGCAAAGGCGGCAACAGACTGAATTCCCAACAGATTTGCGGGGTTATGCAGTGGCGCGAGTGGGACACAGGACTCGATCTGCCGCAGCACGTCCGGCGTCACCCGGCAGGTCGCCGTCAACCCTGCCCCGCCATGCACCACCCGATGCGCTGCCGCCGTGATCCGATCAAGTGACACACCGGCCTGTGCCAGTCCCTTCGTCATCGCGGATTTATGGCCATCCGTTCCGATCTCTCCGACAAAGCCCTTCGCGACCTCCCGATCTCCTTCGAAGACCTTCAGCTTCAACGAAGACGAACCGGCGTTCACAATCAGCCACATCAGATCACCGCCTTCCCAAGCCCCAGCGCGGCAAGACCGGCGAGCAGGACGATGGCAAAACGGCGGAATTCTTGCGGATCGGTCCCGAAGAAATGCCGCCCGCCCAACCAGTTGCCGACCAGCGTGACCGGAAGCGCGATGAGGGCGGCCCAGAGCGTGTCCCATGTGACCAGCCCGGCCAGCCAATACAGCGGCGCGGAATAGAGATCGAGTAGCGGGAAATAGGCGATCAGCGTGGCCCGAAACACCGCAGCGGGCATCGGCTGCGCAGCAAAGAAGGCCGCCACCGGCAGCCCCCCCATGCCCGGCGCGTTGGCCAGACCCGAGATCACCCCGGCCACCCCGTTCGGCATTCCCATGACTTCGCGAGACAACCGCCAGCCGGCAAGCAGAACGACACACATCAGGAGCACGTAGCCCGAGATCACGGCCCGCGCCGTGTCCTCGCTGACCCCGGTCAGGATCCAGAGTCCCAGCGGCAGCCCGATGGCAGCCCCGCCCAGGAGCCAGCCGACCCGTTTCCAGTCCACATCAGGACCTGCGCCCCGGGCGTGCTGCACCGACATCACCGTTTCCAGAATGACGACAACAGCAACGCAATTCAGCGGATTGGTCACGATACTGGCGGCCGCGATCAGAATCGCCGAAAAGCCGAACCCCGAATAGCCACGCACAAATCCTGCGACGAGGCAGGCCCCGGCGAGCCAGACCAGCGCGCCGGGGCCAAGGTCAAAGGGCATCAGACGACCTGGGGCCGCATGTCGGCCTTCGAGATCCCGGCGACCTCGACCGGCTTCTTCATCGCGTCGCGGCGGAAGGGCTCGCCCAGTTCCTGGTTGATCAGCGCCTCGATCAGCGTGGTCTTGCCGTGGTTCATCTGGTCGTCGATGGCCTTGCGCAGCGCCGCCGTCAGCTCTTCCATCGTCCGCGCCTGCACCCCCTGCAGCCCGCAGGCCTTGGCGATCCCGGCGTAGCTTACATCCGTGTCCAGCTCGGTGCCGACGAAGTTGTCGTCATACCAGAGCGTGGAGTTCCGCTTCTCCGCCCCCCACTGGTAGTTGCGGAAGACGACCATCGTGATCGCGGGCCATTCTTTGCGACCGATGGCGGTCAGTTCCGTGACCGCAATCCCAAAGGCCCCGTCGCCCGCAAAGCCCACCACCGGCGTATCCGGGCAACCGATCTTGGCGCCGATGATGCTGGGCAGGCCATAGCCGCAGGGCCCGAAGAGACCGGGCGCGAGGTATTTCCGCCCCGCCTCGAAGGACGGATAGGCGTTACCGATGGCGCAGTTGTTGCCGATGTCACTGGAAATGATCGCCTCTTTCGGCAGAGCGGACTGGATCGCGCGCCAGGCCATTCTCGGCGACATCCACTCCGGCTTGGCTTTCCGCGCCCGGTCGTTCCACGACGTCCCGGGATCGTCCTGCTCGTGATCCATCGACGACAATTCCTGCGCCCAGGCCGATTTCTTCTGCGCAATCAGCGCCTTGCGTTCGGCCCGCCCCGCATCGCCCGCAGTCTTGGACAGCCGCGCCAGAATGCCTTCGGCCACCTTTTTCGCATCACCCACGATCCCCACCGTCACCGGCTTGGTCAGCCCGATCCGGTTCGGATTGATGTCGACCTGGATCACCTTCGCGCCTTTCGGCCAGTAGTCGATCCCATAGCCCGGCAGGGTCGAGAACGGGTTGAGCCGCGTCCCCAGCGCCAACACCACATCGGCCTGCGCGATCAGCTCCATCCCCGCTTTCGACCCGTTATACCCCAGCGGCCCCGCGAACAAAGGATGCGAGCCGGGGAAGGCGTCGTTGTGCTGGTAGCCGACGCAGACTGGCGCGGTCAGCCGTTCCGCCAGCGCCGTCGAGGCCGGGATCGCCCCGCCGATCACCACGCCCGCGCCGTTCAGGATCACCGGGAACTTGGCGCTGGACAGCAACTGCGCCGCCTGCGCGATGGCCTCCTCGCCACCCGAGGGCCGCTCGAATTCCACCACCGCGGGCATCGGCACGTCGATCACCTGGGTGAAGAAATCCCGCGGCATGTTGATCTGCGCCGGGGCCGACTGGCGTTTGGCCTGCAGGATCACGCGGTTCAGGACCTCGGCCACGCGAGAGGCATCGCGGACCTCTTCCTGGTAGCAGACCATGTCTTTGAACAGAGCCATCTGCTCGACTTCCTGGAAGCCGCCCATGCCGATCGTCTTGTTCGCGGCCTGCGGGGTGACAAGGAGCAAGGGCGTGTGGTTCCAGTAGGCCGTCTTCACGGCGGTGACGAAGTTGGTGATGCCGGGTCCGTTCTGGGCAATCATCATCGACATCTTGCCGGACGCGCGGGTGAACCCGTCGGCCATCATCCCGCCCGAGCCTTCATGCGCGCAGTCCCAGAAGTGGATGCCCGCCTTGGGAAACAGGTCCGAGATCGGCATGAAGGCACTGCCGATGATGCCGAAGGCATGTTCGATGCCGTGCATCTGCAAGACTTTTACGAAGGCTTCCTCGGTCGTCATCTTCATAGCGTCTCTCCATGACTCAGGCGGCCGCACCGGCCTTTGCCGCACCCTAGCGCCCCGATGAGTCCAGCCTTAGGGCCAGTTCCATCAGCCCGGTAGGGCCAGTGGTGGCTCCTCGTGCGCCTTCGGCTTCTCGGAGCGGGCGAGGAGTGACGAAGTCATCGACGAGCGACCGCCCGCGCGATCCGCGCCACACCGTCGGGGATGCGCTGCGGGGCGATGGAGGAATAGGCCAGGCGGAAGAAATTTCGTGGGCCGTCCCCCGCAAAGAAGGCGCGGCCAGGTTCGATGAGGACGCCTTCGGCGCGAAGATGCAGGGCAAGCGCCTCGGTGTCGACGCCATCGGGTGCGCGCATCCAGAAGCTTGACCCGCCAAAACCGCCCTGCCCGGCGACCTCCAGCCCCTCGGCCGCGATGGCCTCGGTCATGACCTGGCGGCGACGGCGGTAGGCGTTCTTCATCCGGTTGACGAGGGCGTCGTAGTGCCCAAGCCCCAGGAAATAGGCCATCGTCCGCTGGATATGGCCCGGTGGATGCTTCAGCATCAGGCCGCGCAGCGCCCGGGCCTCGGCGATGAACCCCGGCGGGCCGACGAGGTAGCCAAGCCGCAGGCCGGGGAAGACAGATTTCGAGAAGGACCCGGCGTAGATCACCCGGCCGCCCCGGTCCAAGGATTTCAGCGCGGGAGCGACGGGCTTCAGGAAGGACATCTCGAATTCGTAGTCGTCCTCGATGATGATGAAACCCTGCGCTTCGGCGGCCTCCAGCAAGGCCACGCGGCGGTCGACGGGCATGGTGGCATTGGTCGGACACTGATGCGAGGGAGTGGTGAAAACCACATCCGTATCAAGGCCTTGCACGGGAAGGCCATGGGCGTCGACACCCACCGGCACTGCCATTGCGCCGGTCGCCGCAACGATGGCGCGCCAGGCGGGATAGCCGGGGTTCTCAACGACGGCGCGGCGGCCCGGCCCGAGAAGGGCCGTCGCGGCGATCCAGAGCGCGTTCTGCGCGCCCAGGGTCAGAAGCACCTCATCCTCGCGGGCCGCGATACCCCGACGGGGAAGGATCGTGCGCAGAAGCTCCTGGATCAGGAGAGGGTCGTCGCGTTCGTAGTAGTCGGTGGTCAGCGCCGCGAAGTCCCGCTTGCCAAGGGCGCGCAGGGCGCATTGCCGCCAGTTCTGATGGTCGAACAACGTCGGGTCGGCCTGTCCGTAGATGAAGGGAAAGGGGTATCGGTCCCAGTCCTCGGGCCGGTCCACCTTGGGGACGATCGTGAAGCGGCCTCCGGTCAAACCCTTGAAATCGATGGCCTCCGCGCGGAGTTCCGCTTGCGGAAACTCGGGCGCCAAAGGGGCGGTGTCCGAGACGAAGTAGCCCGATCGTCCCGCCGAGGTGAGGTAATCCGATGAGACAAGGTCGGCATAGGCCAGCGTCACCGTGATCCGGCTGACACCAAGGTGCTCGGCCAGGCCCCTGGACGAGGGCATGCGGCTGCCCGGCCGGAAACGGCCGGCAAGTACTCCTTGCGTGACCATGGCCCGGATCTGCTGCTGAAGGGAGCCGGTCGCACCGGGGGTCAGGTAGAAGGCTTCGACGGGGATCGCGGCCATGGGGCCTCGCTGGAGGTGGCGATAGGTCCAGATGAAGGCGCGGCGGGTCCGGCAAAGTCAAGCCACGGCGACACAGCCGGCCGCGGCATCTTCACCCCGGTGCATCAATTTCATTGATGTTCGCGCCGGTTCCGCCTAACCGGAAATGGCCTGAGAAGATGCCACGCATGCGGTTCCTGCCAAGGCTGACCCGAAGCTGCCGCAATTGTCCGGCATAACCAAAGGCCACGATGCCCGACCTGCCCTCTCCCGCCCGCACTGCCCGCGACTGGCTGACCACTCTGGCCCGCTACCGCGAACCCTCGACCCGCCGCAGCCTGTGGGAACTGGCCGCGACGCTGGCCCCGTTTCTGACCCTGTGGGTGCTTGCCTGGATGGCGCTGTCCGTCAGCCCCTGGCTGGCCCTGGGCCTCGCGATTCTGAATGGCGGGTTTCTCGTCCGCATCTTCATCATCCAGCACGATTGCGGCCACGGGTCGTTCCTTTCCAACCGGCGCGCACAGGACTGGCTGGGCCGCAGCCTTGGCGTGCTGACCTTGACCCCCTACGCGGTCTGGCGCCGGACCCACGCGATCCACCACGCTCATCACGGCGATCTGGATCAGCGGGGAATCGGCGATGTGCTGACCCTGACGATCGAGGAATACCGCGCCCGCAGCCGCTTTGGCCGCCTGATGTACCGGCTGTACCGCCACCCGGTCGTCCTGTTCGTCCTGGGGCCCAGCTATCTGTTTCTGCTGCAAAATCGGCTGCCCCTTGGCCTGATGAACTCGGGCTGGCGCTACTGGACCTCGGCGATGGGGACCAATGCGATGATCGGCATTGCCGTGGGCCTGATCGTCTGGTTCGGCGGGCTCTGGCCGCTGTTGCTGATCTTCCTGCCGACCTCGGTCATTGGCGCGACCATCGGGGTGTGGCTGTTCTACGTCCAGCACCAGTTCGAGGAAACGCACTGGTCCAAGGGCGACGACTGGCAGTTGCACGATGCAGCGCTGGAAGGCTCGTCCCACTACATCCTGCCGCAGCCCTTGCGCTGGTTTTCCGGCAACATCGGCATCCACCACGTCCACCACCTGTATTCCCGCATCCCGTTCTACCGCCTGCCCGAGGTGATCCGCGACCACCGCAGTCTGGCCGAAGCGCAGCGTTTGACCGTGCGGGAAAGCCTGCGGTCGGTGAACCTGCATCTGTGGGACACGGTCGAGGGCAAGCTGATGAGCTTCAAGGAAGCCCGCGCGCGGTACGGGGTGGTGTGAAACAGGCCTTCGGTCCTGCTACCCCGCGGCGTGCCGCAATCAGCCCAAATCCTGGCGCGTTCCTATCCCGGTAGGGACGCCAGCCTGATAGCTTAGGTTCTGACAATCAGACCACTGGCCCCCGGCCACAGGATCGCCATGCTCAAGACCTACGCCATCCTCGCGCTAGCCATTGTCGCCGAGATCATTGCGACAACGGCGCTGGCACGGTCGGAAAGTTTTACCAGGCTATGGCCGACCGTCATCACCATCCTGGGCTATACCGTCGCCTTCTGGCTTTTGTCCTACCCCCTCCGGGTCATGCCTACCGGGGTCGTCTATGCCATCTGGTCGGGCATGGGCATCGTCCTGATCAGCGCCGTCGCCTGGATCTGGTATCGCCAGGCGCTCGATCTTCCGGCGCTGATCGGCCTCGGCTTGATTCTGGCCGGAGTCCTGGTGGTGAACCTGTTCTCGAAATCAATGCCGCACTGACCGGAACGCAAAAGGGTGCCCCTCGCAGGACACCCTCTCCAGCCGCAAACGGCCTTAGTCCTTACCCGAACACCCGCGTCAGCGCGCCATCAATCGCCGTGGTGATCTCGTCGATGTCGTCCTTCGTCGCGATCAGCGCCGGGCTCAGGCACAGCGTGTTGTTCAGCCCCGGCAGCGAGCGGTTGGTGGCCCCGATGATGACGCCCTGCGCCATGCAGTCGGCGACGACGGCCTGCACCTTCTTCTCGTCCGCCGGTTCCTTGGTCGCGCGATCCGCCACCAGTTCGGCCCCAAGGAACAACCCTTTGCCGCGGACGTCGCCGATGATCTTGTGCTTGTCCATCAGCGCCTGCAGGTTCCCAAGGCAGTAGTCGCCCATGTCGAGGGTGTTCTGCAGCAGCCCCTCTTCCTCGATGATCTTCATGTTCTCCAACGCCGCCGCCGGGCCAGAGGTGCAGCCCCCGAAGGTCGAGATGTCGCGGAAATAGCTCATCGGGTCCGACGGGTCGTCCTTGAACATCTCGAAG
>Ga0075154_10002710_pt1 | contig 11472 bp, 15 predicted proteins | sample JI71714BDNA_FD_70965 | JGI IMG/M metagenome (GOLD analysis project Ga0075154, IMG submission 70965) | Wastewater effluent complex algal communities from Wisconsin, to seasonally profile nutrient transformation and Carbon sequestration -... | ecosystem: Engineered > WWTP > Effluent > Algae... | reverse complement strand
ACATCATGTATTTACCTACTGAATTAAAAGAAAACTCATCACAAGCATTAAAACAGCTCGTGTCAAATTATGTTTGAATTTAGTCACAAAAGGACTCAAACAACAAAAATTCTCTACATTAACAGCCGCGATCTCTAGTTAGTTAACAAAGAGATTGGCTGTAGATTGGCTTCTGGCAACAACCCGATCGGCGAGGGATGACACCATAGTCAGCAATGTATCAAACTTGCACAACACTTAAAGCAGTTTTAGAACATGTCCGGAGGGATTTACTTGGAATTGAAAAGAAAACAATTGGCCAAGACTATTGACAAACAAAGGGTGAAGTATATGGCAGACTTGTTTCCCTGACGGAGGAGGATATACTCGCTCTCGAGTATGATGAAAATAGAGTCAAGACAACCATTCAAAAAACACAAATGAGTTGGATATGGAACATACAGGCATGCAATATAACTCTGAGCTATGTTCTTGGAATGCAGATCAACTGGATGGATCAAAAAATCATTTATGAGGATGAATGGTTTACAGAACGGATCTCATGTTATGATCCGAAATGAAAATCAATGATTAAGGTTACATTAGCTACAAACCTCCCTCCATTCAAATACTCCTGGCAACCCTGTGCGAACTATCAGACCAACAAAAAACGCGTAGTCAACTTTAGAAAGGGTATCATTCAAGCTAGTCTCTTACAGGCTCAAAGACAAGGCTAATTGGAATGATTGAAAACAATCTACCTTGACAGCTGATGTGGCTGATGGTGGGGAACTAGTCACAGACTCGACATATGTTCCTAAAGACCAAAAAGAACTTAAGCTTTTCAAAGAATGACTTTTTAATTATGTAAATGTCATTATCAGGACGTTGCATACTAACATGGGTCAATTTTTTTACATGTGCACGGGAACGCTGGAAATGCCCAGGTTGTATGGAAGGATTATTCATCATACATGAGGAAATTTACCAAGGTAGATGTGGAGCTTGAAGACTTAATGTCGCTCATACCCTAAAAATTGTTACCAATTGGTTGGATTATATTCGATGCTATGAGTCTTTGGTGACAAAAAGTCGCTTTTCACAAGTTGCATGAAGAAATATATGTTGCAAAATGATCTCCAAGAACACAAAGTCTTCATAAATTCTTCACATCGAGAGAAAGACAATATCGCCCAAGGCAATCGACCCCTGGATTTTGATGCTCATACTGACCTTGCTCAAAAACACGCGGCCCAAATGGATGGCCCAAACCCGTCTATGCACCGTCAATTCTCATTGTGTGTTGATTATGTTGGATAACATGAGGTTTAATAGTGTTTTTGATCCATGTACATTGTGACTATGTTCTGCCTCTCAGCTTTCAGAATGGACTGTCATATCTTGCTATTAGATCTTTCATGGATTCTGAATGTGAGAAACAACCCCGCATGATCCTGACTTCAGATGCTGCTTCGTCAGTTTTTCAGAATCACTTGGACATCTGATCACATATAAGGTACTTAAAATGGACACCAAGATGATTCTATACCGTTACAAAGTCTGATTGGCTAGAACCGAACCAAATCTCCGCGCTGCCGAAGAAATCCAAGTAACTGAAGAAAGCCATGTAAGACATGAAAACCCTGGCGAGTCCAATGCAAGCCCCAACCCAGTCATACACTCCCGTGACTTCCTCATGGCCAAAATGACTCAAGTAACATCACTGAGAGGATCTATCTATCTATGTACGCAGAAGACAGTACATGAATGAAACCACGTATTTTTTAAGCTCTTGAATATCTTGAACGCCCAATCTTCCAACATAATCATGTCATACTTTTCTGAGCTGAATTGATGATGAAGCCTATGAAGAAATACAAACAATCAACCAAATCCTTGACAAGATCAAAGATGACTTCTGAAAATTTAGATCTATTGATGCACATCAAGACTTTTTGAAAGTTTCTGATCCTGATTACAAGGGATTTTATCAGAATGTTCTTGTATTATGGTAAGTTAGGGAGATCTCATATGAACCTTTATCGATCATTGCTAAATCTGATCCAGAGACATGTGCCAGCTACGCCAAGTAGAATAATATATTGATGCATGAGGGATGAAGAAAGTTCACTAGGTTCACAAACAGGCAGAATAAACTGCCATGCCTAGTTAACCAAGACAAATATCAAACCTTTAGAATGGCACCAGTCTACCATTGTGGTTTCCTTTTTCACTTGTGTTTGTTTCTAGCTAAACTTAACAAAATGGAGGTGCGGACTACCAACATTGGTAGCTTTTACATGGATGCCTACACAGAAAATACAGCTTATGTTGTTCCTGGAGATGAGATTGGGTATTGAGCGGAAAATATGTAGATTGACGTGAAGGCGCTTTATGGCTTATCAAGGAGATCTTGATTGTGTCAAGCAAGTATATTGGAAGGATTCGGCATGCATAACTATGATTACATGTCCATCAACCAGATTAAAATGCTAATCCTATCCCTGAACATGATTGGACCAGGATTATCTATGGAAATGTGAAAGAACTTGTACGCATTACAGAATGTTATTCTAGCCATACATGTTGATGCTAACCTATGTCATGACTTCACCACGGGACGCTGTTAACGAGTCCGTTACTGCACAAAAATCAAATTGCTTAATGGGGGTTCAGGTAAAATGAATATGACAAATGTGTCGCAAACAAAACCATCAATGGAAAGCAATGTACTATTATATGGCACGTCAAAGATATGCCATGTAGACCCCAAAGTGGTAAACAAAAGGCTCAAAGAAAAATTTGGACAAGAAAGCCCACTTGTGACATTGCAGGGCAAAACAGTAGAATATCTCAGAATGTGCATTGATTACACTGTAAAAGGTAAAGTAAAAATATCAATATATGACTACATAGATAAGATGCTGGCAGAATTTCCATCAGACATGAATGGAGTGTCTACAACCCCAGCTGCATTGCATTTATTCAACGTGGATGATGGCTCAGAGAAACTGGACAAAGACAAGGCGCAATTGTTTCACCATCTGGTCGCGAAATTACTATACCTAAGCTGAAGGAGCAGACAAGACATACAAACTTCAGTGGCATTTCTATGTACCAGGCTACAATCCCCAGATGTGGATGATTACAAGAAACTGGCAAGAGTAATGAAGTACATACGCAGTACAAGGGACATCACACTAACTATGGAAGCTGGCAACGGACTCAAATGGTGGGTGGACAGCTCATACGCAGTACACCCCAACATGAGAAGTCACAGTGGAATCTTTATGACCCTAGGTAAAGGTACAGCATACTCATCATCCAGTAAGCAGAAGTTAAATACAAAAAGCTCTATGGAATCGGAATAGGTGGCCATTGACAAGTCTATGGGACAAATACTATGGTCCAGGCATTTTTTAGCGGCACAAGGTGAACACGTACCTACCACAACAATATACCAGGACAATAAGAGTACCATACTACTGGCAGAAAATGGGAGAACATCAAGTAGTAAACAAACTAGACATCTGAACGTTAGATACTTCTTCGTGATGGACAAAATCAAGAAGGGCAAGGTAAAAATTGCATACTGTCCCACACAGGAAATGCTAGGCGATTTTTTCACCAAGCCATTACAGGGTACGCAGTATGTACAGATGAGATCCAGCAGGACTAGCTCATAATTCTAATTTTATTAGGACGTGATTTGATTTTAACTCAATGTTAGATCTTTCCTATGTTCTCAACAGTTAATGACTGAAAAAGAACAACTGTTTAAAAATGAAAAGGAGGCATCCATTGTCAATTATCACACAAGATAAACAAACCCAAATGACCTTTGACTGCTTACAACCTTTTCTTTCGTGATGAGAGAGCAGCAATTTTGAGAGAATAAGTTTTTGCAACTTTTGGCCAACTTGGAAGAAAGATTGGTGAACACTGCAATGCAATCAGTACTTTTGTCAAATACATACAAAATACAGGCCAAAATGGTTTAGGAGGAGTATGAATTGAATCTTAAAATCTTTCATGAACAAGAAGACGCGATGCTCTTACAAATGGGCCATGAAATAGAAGCCAAGAAGAGAGTCAAAAGCAATAAACCACCTTTGAAGAGAGCTAGGGATAATGATTATACAACAGGAAATATAAAGACTAGACAGAAGACTTTGTGTCACTCTCGAGTTATATGCAAGGCATTTCCTGTATATTAAGCAAAATGCGACTCTGATCATTCCTAATCAATATACGTCGGAGCATCTACATTCTGTGTAAATTACGCTGAAGAAACACGAGTACGCAAATGCAATGAAGTGATTGCAGCACTTTTGAAAAGTGCCATGTCTGCTGATAGATTGAATGGCAGAGAAGCTCCTATCTTTCAGCGCGGTTTTCTTCAAGGAGTGGCATGGCGAAGGGAGACATCCTTACATAATCAAATACCAACTGAACACATTTTGGCTGCGCAGCTGAAAAGTATTGAAAACAGTGTATCAGATACTCAACATAGCTCAGCAAATATTCCATCTCTAGACTCGATTCACCATGTTTTGAACTCCATGGCCCGAATAAATAAAATGTGGACGACTCCAGTTGCTCTTGCTCTGGTAGCGTACATTCAGAAAAAAAATTCAGAGCTGCTCGCATGAACTTAAACATCATTAGTTCATTCCTGTAGAGAAATTTTCCTGGTCAGTATCACGAAGCATGGTGACTACATCAATTGAGGCATTTTTATGAAAGTTCAATCGTCAGAAACATGCATGATATGCAAACCAAGCACAAGACAACAGATGAGTTTGGATAAGACAAATTTGTAAATTTATGTTTGGCGAGACTTGTAGGATAGCAATTTTCTTATATTAAAATAAACCAAATCACTCATAATAAAAGTAATGCTATTTTGGATTGTTCTGAAGAGCAAAGCGGATCTCTATATGAATATAATCTGGCACATCCATTTCAAAGAAAGTCGACTATATGTGGTAGTTTGGAGAGCCCAAGTCCCAATGAAGCAAACATTCACTCCACTTTCCATGAGCCTCATCGGGAACCAACGGAATGATACCGTGCATCCTATCTGGTTGTTTCAAGATTATATTTGCGGCTTCCATCCCTGTCACGAATGCCTTTTCTTGAGACCAAGATCTGTGACATGTCTTGACTATATCTCCAAATTTTATTTTTTTAAAAGATACACTTCGAGCTTTAGTGTGGGAATCGCTATAGTCTATTTATCTAATATTGTTGATGATTCAACAAAAACCTAGCAATAAGCTAAAATTAACATAAACTCTAATAAATTAAGAAATTATGAGCAAGTTCTCCGCAATATAATTTCTAAATTTCTTCACCTTGTTTTGTTGTCATATGTATTTGTCTTTTTCCAAGTTTTATGTTTCTTGTCATTGGAGTCTTTGCCACCTCCTCTTCTTCGTGTCAGAGGTTTGCTCTCAGCGGCTTCATCTTGTCTTGAATATCTTCATCATATCTATGATCTTCACTGTATTTACTTTCTACCATTTTTCCCAATCCTCCCACACTCCTGTGAATGTTAGCACTTGTGCTAGTGGTTAGGTTCAATATCCTTTCACGCGTCCACACGAGCATTGCGCCTAGTAGCAGCTAGGTAAATAATCTCCTACCATACTTTTTGGGAAAGCAATCTTCACCTGACCTTTTTCTATTTTGTCTGTCAAAAAGAAATACCCTCACAGCCAGTATTATTTTACTCTTGTTGTCCTGATATCAAGTTTTAATATGTACATATAGTCCTTTCGCAGCCATAAAATGCCTTGTCCATAGGATTTGTCCCATTGCATCATTGATTGCTATGAGTTCTGCTTCGGTTGAGCTTTTTGGTGTTGAGCTTCTGTTTAAGAGAGCCACTGTACATGGTACCTTCACCCGGTGTCAGTGGCATTTGCATATCTGGGTGCACAGCATAGGAACTATCCAACCACCAATTAGGGTGTTTATCAGCTTCTATGGTTAGTGTGATATGCTTAATTATACATAGGTAGTGACTCTCCCTGGTGAGCTTCTTGTAGTCATCCTCATCTGGCTTTTTTACTCTGGTACACAGAATTTCTACAGCTGTTTGTATGTCCTGTCTGGTATGGTGGCGCAGGGCTATGAAAAAGCTTAGCCTTGTCTTCATTCAGAACCTTGCTATTTTCAATGATTGTAAACAATGATTCGCTGCTGGAGTCGAGGATATGCCACCAATGTCTTGCAGCAGTCCCTCCAGCATATTATCTATATCTTCCAACAGTCGCTCCAGCACTTTATCTATACAGAATCACTACATGTGGGACTTCGTTTGCATCTATTGCACACTATATCATTAAGGCCTTAAGTGATATGGTAGGAGAGCTTTCCGCAGTTATATATTCCCATTGAAATCTACCATCAGCACATCCCTGCACCTTGATATTACCATCTTTATCTTCTTGATGAACATTAGATATCAAAATGCTTGTTTCTTGTCTGTGGAACTGAGGTCGTGCTTCTCAATAGGCAGTAGTATGTAATTTTGTCTGTCATTGATTTAACTCCTTTAGCACTGCATCATTACCTTTCTGTCCAAATTTCTTTATGCCTGTCCTAATAATCACTTATATAATTACTACATGTTCATGCGGCCTTACATGTACTTTATAGTTTGATTGTTACCCCGTTTGCAGTAGATTGAGCTGCTGCCTGGGCATAACCGGTCTCGGTCTTAACTGTTATTGGTCATATATTTTAACCATGTGCTGGTATGCCCCAATTCTCTTCTTGTGCCTCATGGTTTGGCCATAACTGTACTGCATTCGTTTCATCTATGATGTCTATATCATTTGCCAATGGCCAGTTTTGTTTGTCTGCTTCATGATCATCCACCTCATTTCCAGGCTGTTGTGACTCATATAAGACAGTCAGGCTACTTTATAGGCCGTTTGTCAGGCCGTGTAGGCTATTTGGTCATTGTCCAGGTTGGTCTCTGCATGTCCCTTGTGATTTTCATTTCATTCGTGTTTTGTGTTTCGAGTAGGTATTTTCAGTTTCTTGTGTATGTATATTTTGGTTTCAATTTCCATAGGTTCCATAGTTTCTTTAGTCATTTCTGTATACATGTGTGTGGTACGCTTGTGGGTTCTGTTGTCACTTCTGTAATCTCCACTCTTGTAATTTCTGAATTGTCCCCCTCAATGTCATTTGATTCATGAATAATATTTCCTGCTTGGTCCCTATATACAATACCTTTGTAATTTTTGTATACTGTGGCTAGTTAGTGTACTTCTACTATCACTTTATTTGGCATGGGTAATTGGGTCCAATTATTGTTTGATATCCTTCTGTCAGTGTGTAGACTTAGGAAATAGTGCACTCCTTGTGCATCAACTGTGGGTTGTAGGGCCAGTGCTCCTGATGTTCTAGGCAGTAATGAATTGTTGTGGACCTGTACATACAAACCAAATTCGAGTTCACAATGTTTGTTGTGGTCTATGCTAATGATCGCCATTATTCTTATAGGACTCAATTTGTCATGTATGCCATCTTTGTGTGGGATTCAACTCATCCAGAACATTATGTTATATCCCATTTCTATGATGAGTCAGTGCAGATATATCTTGAAAGGCAATTTTTTGCAATTGCCCTTACTCTTACTTTAGGTGTATGACTGAGTCTCTTGACAGCTGGTATGTGTTCGTCTCCCAGTTATTATGAGGTTAATACAGAACTTTCCAGAATTTCGAATTGCCCATCACCCATTATTTTTTCACATTGAAACCTCTGCCATTGTATGTTTGTATGACTTGAATGATGGATGTAGCAATTATGATACTCTTTTGTTCTTTATAAGTTCTGCTGTACAGAAATGTATGCCATTCAATAATTGCATGACGAAAGTTATTCAATTTATGTACATGATATCTGTCTCAAGCATAATATTGCCGTGTATTTCCAGTAGACCTTCCATTAGATCTATATGTTTGATGATGACTTGTTTGGGGGGTTTCTGCATTGTCATGCCTATTATGGGGCCTATATTTGCCCCAAATATGTCTTCTGCGCAATTAATTTATGCATTTGATATGGGGAATTTGGGATGAGGTTGTCTTCTACATATGTAATCAAATCTTTAGTACTAGGCCATCCAATAATGTCTTGGAAAGTGCAAGCGCACAAAGCATCAGAATACTCTTTAACAGTATACTCAGTTTTATTCTTAGCTAATGTATTTATTAGAATGTGGCATGTTTGTATGACATCTTTGTTAACATCAGAAAAGAATGGCCCTTTATGTAGGCCATGTAGTACTGTCAGCCTTGTGTATGATGAATCCTTGACCAAGAGTACTATGGTACTTCACCCTATACTTCTTCTGAACAATTCTAAAGGATAGTATATTTACTTTTTTTGTCACAAGTGTCTTGCCCGCATAACAGAATAGGACTAGATTTTGCTTCACATCATGTATGGTCATCAGTAACTTCTCATTCGAAATTGTTGAACAACATACAATCATTTGGGATCAGGGCCTCATCTTGTATAGAACATAGAACATCCTTCTGTACAAAATCAAATCCTTGAGATTCTTCATCTTGTATTTCAAAGTCATAATTGCCATATTGCTCTGATTCTGTACTGTCTACTTCATTGCCTTCTTCTTCAGATACATCCTCATTTTGTATCATGACCAGAAAATTTGATTTCTTTTTATGTGACATGGAAGTAAAGAATCATGTAAAGGCACTAGAGGGGTACAAGTAATTTGACAAAAAACTTGATTCAATGAATTTGTTAAAGGAAATCAAGAAAATAGTATATACTGGTGAAGCGACAATTTCCACGCAAAGCACAACAAGGTAATGGCACATCTTAGTTTAATGGATCTACAACAAGAACAAATTCCCGGATATTCAAGACTTCAGAGACAAGTAAATGTCTGTCAGTAAGGTATGTGACAAGCTGGAGCTAACATTTGGCTGATGTGAGAGTGATGCACGAGCAATACTCAAGAAAAATGGTATCAAGGAACCATCAAAAGAGCAATTCGAAGATGCACTGGATTGTGCGGAGGAAGACCATCATGCAATGATTTTGCTATACGAGTCCAATAGGCAGAGATTTGGGAAGTTCATCCAAGAAAAAGAAAATGACATACTTGAGAAAAAGGATCATTTTCCCAAGACTATGGCTGCCATTTGTAGAGTACTGGCAAGATGGAAAACAACAATAAGCACAACCGTTCTTTGGACACAAATGACGGAGTAGCTTTTGCAACAACAGATGGGCCAGCAAACAATGGAAAAGGAAACATCAAGAAGATAACATGTTACAAGTGCAAGAAACAGTGGCATTATGCAAATGAATGCAAAATAGACATTGAGCAGGGTGAAACAGAGAAGACGTCAAATAAAAAAGGATCAATTTTCATAAATAAGGGGCAATTTGACAAGGTTGAAGAAGGTGACACTAAGGGAAATACTACGGACAAAGACGCGGAAAATTTTGATGATGAGTACAGATTTGATTTCCTACAACATGACATTTTTTGCTCTATACAAGACAAGGCAATAATTCCCAAGACATGGATATTGCTTGATAGCAAATCAACCATTGACGTGTTCTCAAATGCAAAACTGCTGACAAATATTTGCTAAGGAACCTGACTCTGTACTGTAATGCCGGAAAGGCAATTATAACAAAGAAAGGTGTCCTAAAAGGGTATGGCACTGTATGGTTCTATCCTGAAGGCATCATGAACTTTTGTCATTGAGAAATGTACAGAAGAAGGATAGATTGACATACAGCAGTACTCTGGATGAAGGGTTCCTAGTGTTCAAGATGGATGGTACTGCCTGGTCATTTAGGCCCTCTAAAAAGGGATTGTTCTTCGTTGATGTCAAAAGAGGAGTTGCTCGCGCATGTATTAACACATTAGATAACAATAAAACTAAATATATAATTAAGGAGTATTCTGATGCTGTATACACCTGATCTTTTCAAAATATCATAGGCAGACCAAACACTAATGATTTTATTAGGTACATGGAATTCAACATGATTCTTTATTGCCCCATTACCAAGGCAGACATACTACACACCGAATACATTTTTGGGGTTATTCATATAAAGTTCCGCTTTGATATTTAGAACATCAACATATAATAGGAAGTTTGTTATCTGACAAGTCTCGTCAAACATATATTTACAAAAATGTCTTACTGAAACTCATCTGTTTTCATGTGCTTGGTTTGCATATCATGCTTATTTCTGAGGATGTAACTTTCATAAAATGCCACAATTGATGTATTCACCATGCTCCATGTTACCGACCAGGTAAATTGCTCTGCAGGAATGATTTCTCTGTGACAGCCATTTGTCCATTTTTTTATCTAACAGTGTTTGGATTCATGCCTATTGTCGATTTTCTGTAAAATGGTAGAGCCAGATTAAATTCATATTAAGTTCCACTTTGCTCTTAAGAACATCCAAATGTAATTATACTTTTATTATGAATGATTTGTTGAATTTGATTGACTTTGTTTATTCAGGTGTATGAAGTTTGCTATCTTACAAGTTTCGCTAAGACATATATTTATAAAACTGCCTAATCCAAACTCATCTGTTTCTGCTTGTTTTGCATATCAAGCATTTTTCTGATGAAGGAACTTTCACAAAAAGACTCAATTGATGTAGTCACCATGCTCCGTGATACTGACCAGGAGAATTGCTCTGCAGGATTGAACTCTAGATGTTTGAGTTAATGTGAGCCGCTTTGGATTTTTTCTTAAGGTGCGCTAACAGCGCAAGAGCAACTGGAGTAGTCCACATTTTATTTGTCTGGGCCATGTAATTTAAAACATGGAGAATCAAGTCTAGAGATGGACTGGTTGTTGAGCCATTTTGAGTATCTGATACACTGTTTTCCATACTTGTCAGCTGCGCAGCCAAAATGAGTTCAGTTGGTATTTGATTATGCAAGGATGTCTTGTTTCGCCATGCCACTCCTTGTAGAAAACCATGCTGAAAGATACGAGTTTCTCTGTTGGTCATTGCATCAGGAGACATGCAATTATTCAAAGGCGCTGCAATCACATCATTGCATTTGCGTACTTGTGTTTCTTCAGCGTGATTTACACAAAGTGAAGTCGCTCCGACGGAAATTGATTGGGAATAATTAGAGGCGCATTTTGTTTCATTAACAGGGAGTGCCTTGCCTGTGACTCGAGAGGGACACAAAGTCTTTTGTCTACCAGTAGTCTTTAAATTTCCTCTTGTATTATCATCATCCCTAGCTCTCTTCAGAGGTGATTGATTGCTTTTGACTTTCTTCTTAGCTTCAATTTCATGGGCCATTTTTAGGAGCATCGCGTCTTCTTGTTCATGAAACTTTTTAAGATTCAATCTATACTCATCTGAAGCCAGTTTCGCCTGTATTTCGTATTTAGACTTGACAGGAGGACTAATTGCATTCCAGCGTTCACCAATCATTTT
>Ga0075154_10002709_pt1 | contig 11475 bp, 11 predicted proteins | sample JI71714BDNA_FD_70965 | JGI IMG/M metagenome (GOLD analysis project Ga0075154, IMG submission 70965) | Wastewater effluent complex algal communities from Wisconsin, to seasonally profile nutrient transformation and Carbon sequestration -... | ecosystem: Engineered > WWTP > Effluent > Algae... | reverse complement strand
CATCTGACAAATATGCCTTTTTAAGGAAAATATTTTCACCTTCAAGTTGGCAAGCCGTTTAAAATTAGGTAGTTTTGGCGACCCAATACCTTATTATTTACTTATTTTATACGTTCAATTATGAAGAAACGTACCTTGTTTCTGTTCGTTTGTGCCTCATTTTTGGCTATTTGTCACCACTCTTACGCTCAACGTACTGCGGCTGAGTATTTTGAGGAAGGTGTTAATAAAAGTAAAGCAGGCGATTTTGTCGCAGCACTCCAGGCTTTTAATCTGGCCATTACCATGAGCCCGGAAAATGCTCCAAGTTATTACAATCGTGCCATGGCGAAGGCTAATTTGAAAGACCACCGTGGGGCCATTTTGGATTTTGATCGTTCCATTGAGTTAAATCCTAAATATTCAGACGCATATCTTTATCGTGGGGCCAGCAAAGCAAAACAAGAGGATTTTCGTTCTGCTATTCAGGATTTTTCACGAGCTATCGAACTTAATCCTGATGATCCACAAGGGTACTATCAACGTGGGATTAACCGCTCTCGTGTTGAGAATTATCGTGGTGCCTTACAGGATTTGAACCGTACAATTGAGCTGGAACCCAATAATGCAGGCGCATTGTTTGCTCGGGGGACAGTGAAATCTAAATTAGAAGACTTTACAAGTTCTTCGGTAGATTTTTCTCGTGTCATAGATTTGACTCCTAAAAGTCCTTCGGCTTATGCAGGTCGCGGTTATGCCAAATTAAAGCTCAATGATTTTACAAGTGCCGTGGCAGATTATTCAAAGTCTATTGAATTAAAGCCGGAAGATGCCGAGTCTTTTTACAGCCGAGGATTTGCGCGAAGCAAACTGGAAAAATATGAAGAAGCCATCAGTGATTTTGATCAGGCCATCCGGCTCGACCCTCAAAATCATCGGGCTTATTACGGTCGCGGTTTCTGCAAAAGCAAATTGGGAAGCCAAAGGGAAGCTATCTCTGATTTGAACAAAGCTGTTGAAATTAACAATACACCTACCGATACGAAAGTGGTCTATTCCGGAAGTATCAATCGCTCCATTTTAGACCAATTGAGAGAGGTAGTACAGGAAAAAAATAAAATTAATGAATTATCGACGGAGCGTTCAGAAGCCTTCTTTGTAAGAGGAGTCGGTAAAAATAAACAGGGAGATGGCAAAGGGGCCATTATTGATTTGAATAAATCCATTGAGTATAATCCCACCTATTCAGAAGCTTATTTTACTCGTGGAATGATAAAATCTGCTTTGGGAGACCAAAGAGGTGCTATTCAGGATTGTACCAGTGCCATTAAATTGAACCCTAAATATGCGGAAGCATACTACGTACGTGGCTTAATTAAACACAGCCAGAGTGACGAAAACGGGGGATGTTTAGATTTGTCTAAATCGGGTGAGTTGGGGTATACTCAAGCCTATAAGGTAATCAGCGATTATTGCAATTAAGAACCTGTAACCACCTGCATAAATACCAAAAGAGCAGTGAAGACTTCCTTCACTGCTCTTTTGGTATTTATGTATCATCTTGAATTTATTCAAACCGTAAGTGCTTTACAGACTCACCCGAACTGCCCAGTTCGACCAAGGAGTCAATCCCGATTTGGAGATGGCGCTCCACAAAAAAAGAAGTCACTTTCTTATCACTTTCTTCGGTTTTTACACCTTCAGGTACAAGCGGATTGTCAGATACCAGCAAAAGAGCCCCGTGTGGAATTTGGTTAACAAATCCTACGGTAAAGATGGTAGCCGTCTCCATGTCAATGGCCATGGTTCGAATCTCACGCAAATAATCCTTAAACACTTCGTCGTGTTCCCAAATTCGACGGTTGGTGGTATAAACGGTCCCTGTCCAGTAGTCCAACTCATGTTTTTTAATCATAGAGGAGACCGCCCGTTGCAGACGAAAAGAGGGCAACGCAGGAATTTCAGGACGCATGTAATCATTGCTGGTTCCTTCGCCGCGAATGGCCGCAATAGGAAGTACTAAGTCACCGATTTGCGTTTTTTTTAAGCCCCCGCATTTGCCTAAAAACAAAACGGCTTTAGGATCAATGGCTGATAATAAATCCATGACCGTAGCTGCCATGGCGCTTCCCATTCCAAAGTTGATGATAGTAATATTATTGGCCGTAGCGGTTTGCATGGCACGGTCTCGACCATAAATTTCGACGCCGTATTTGTCAGCAAACATTTGTACATAGTTGATAAAATTGGTCAATAAAATATATTCACCAAAAACTTCCAACGGCGTACCTGTATAACGCGGAAGCCAATTTGCTACTATTTCTTCTTTGGTTTTCATTATTTTTGTGTTGATTTTGGGAGATTAGGTTAAAAAAAAGATTTGTAAGAATCCACCGATACCGGTCGGCCGTCCTTACAAATCCCCGCAATAGTATGGTCCAGCTAAATTTGCCGCCCTTTGAGTACAAAGTTACAAAAATTGGCGAAAAACCGCATATTTTCGACATTATTCGCCGTAAGTACCTCCTTATTACGCCCGAAGAATGGGTGCGGCAGCATGTACTGCATTGGCTTATCAATCAGCATCGTTACCCTAAATCTCTGATTCGAACCGAGAGCGGTTTACACTATAACCAACTCGCCAAACGCAGCGACATCTTGGTTTATGATCGGGAAGGAAAAACATTTCTATTGGTAGAATGCAAAGCCTCGCACATACAATTAACAGAAGCTGTGCTTGAACAGGCAATTCGTTACAATGCGATTTTACAAGCGCCTTATTTGCTAATCAGTAATGGACTTGAGCACTTTTTATATAAAATCCATCAAGGAGAAGCTGTGCTACTGGACGAAATACCTTTGTACCCCTAAACAACATTGGATTAACGTTTCATCATTTTCTTTCGAATGACTTCGGTAGGCGTATGCACTCGTAAAATATAGGAGCCTGAAGCGCCTTCTACGGGCAAAGTAACCTCGCCGTTCTGCCTATCCACTGACTGCAATTTAGTCGTTATCAATTTCCCGTTCATGTCAAAAACTTCCATAAATACCTCCATCGGGCGAGGAACTTTGACCAGTAAATGCGCTTGGTCAAGAAAAGGATTAGGAAGAATCTCTACGGACGTTTCTTGTACTTGATTTTGAATGGGTTCTATGGAGGTAAGCGTCCCGGGAATGTTGGTATCCATCCACTGTAAACGGGCTTCAAGCCAATTTTTCAACTCCTTTATTTCACCTTGCCAGGAAGTTGGTACCGGCTGAGGATTTGGCCAAATATATTGCCCCAATACAGGCCAACGCTGAAAATTACGCTGTTGGGATTCCTGTAGCGTAGCAGTTAGTGAATCTATGTGAGCAAATAGGTTTTCTGTTTTCCAAGGGCCTTTACGCATTCGGGTATATTCGTCGTAAACTTCGGAGACAAAAGCGGGGTCTTCGAGCATTCTTTTCCAGTGAAAAGGCACTTGCCAACTATCGCCGGCGCAAACATTTCCGAATAAATAGGCCCACCCATACGGAAGAAATCCATCACAATAATCGGCGTTGGCAAACGCCAAGTCATAATCCCAAGCGGGGCCGGCTTTGATTTTTCCGCCTTTACTGTCACGCTCTTTGTGAAAAAAGGTACTGATGCGATATCCATCTACATTTCGAGAAATTTCGTTCATTAAAAATAGACGGACAAACGACAATCCATCATAATGACGACGGTAGCCCGTTTGAGTATCTCTAAAATTCGGACTGTTGAGTGCAGCTTCGGCGCTATCGACTTTTGCAATAAGATATGCTTTTTGTTGGGAGGTAATCTCATCAAAATCGGGATATTCGTACAAGTATTGCACACGGGCATTGCGAGTGGGCGAAGGAATTTTGGAGTTCCAACCTGAGTTGCCCCCCGTCCCCGTAGTTTTATCAATTTTGAAAATATATCCTCCTGTCAACGCATCGCCGCTGTTATCTTTGTCAGACATTTTGGTGATATTGAGCCTTCCCGCTACCCGTTTTATTTTTTCCATTAGTAAATAAACGCCGTCGTAGCGGCCATTTATGACTACTTCTACGTGCTGAGTACGGCTGGCATACATACCGAGGTCGCGGGCCATTTTCATTGCCAATGCATTGTGCATCAGGCTTTTTTCATTATAAGAAGCAAACAGTATCCAATCTTCCTCTTTCGGCATTCCCAACAACGCCACTTCTTTCCCTTCACCTTTATCGTTCCGTAATTCAAACCCGTACGGCTTTTTAGGAAACATTTGAGAAGAAGAGCCCCTGAATTCAATTCCTGCCAATCCATCATACACATTGGCCGCATCAGTCACATTAGTACGTTTGTCCAATCCATTGTAAATGATTTTCATCCGAACAGTCGTCTTGGGAGAATCTACAATTACGCGTCCTTCCGTATCAATAATGACAATAGGTAAATCAGAAGAAAAAAGTGTTTGGGAATACACACTTATCTGACACAACAGCCCAAGCCCAACTCCAACCAATCTTTTCATCTTTACAATCTTTTTAAGGTCATTACGTTTAATAAAGCAATTAATGGCCTATTTCTAAGCAAAAACTCAATAGAACTAAAATTTCATTGAAACATGAAAACGCAGGAAGCTATAACAACCATAGATCGTCAGGAATTTTTTCGGCTGGTTGGCGTAAGCATAGGAGCCATTGTACTCCAACAATGTTTGTCAGGTTGCGGCACCAAGGGAAGCGACCCTGAGCCGGACAATACGCCAAAAGATTTTTCAATCAATATTAATAACGCCAATTTTACAGCACTGCGCAATGCAGGTGGTTTTGTCCGCTCCAATGGCATCATCATAGCACGTACAAACCAAGGGGGATTTATTGCCGTATCTCAAGCCTGTACGCACGAGGGGACACCTGTCAATTTTGTAAGTTCTAACAGTACCTTTTTGTGCCCCAATCATGGTTCGGTTTTTTCCAGCGAGGGTGAGGTGCAAACAGGACCTGCTACCAAACCCCTTATACGGTATAAAACCAATTATGATGCCTCCACAGGGGACGTGAGTATCTCTGCTTAGGTTTAGATGGATGTACTTCAAAATCGTTCCCAATAATATTCTGCAAACTCCTGCCCCCGTCGACCCTTATTTTCGGCAGGCGTGGGAGTTTTGTCAATCGTATGCTGCCGGAAAAGAAGCGTTTCTTTTATATACTTCCGGCTCAACGGGTGAGCCTAAGCCCATTTTGCTTACACGAGTACAAATGCAGGCAAGCGCATGGGTAACCCAAAAAGCACTCCATTTAAAAAGCGGTCAACGGGCGCTTGTTTGCTTAAACGTAGCTTACATTGCGGGTACGATGATGCTTGTGCGCGGAATGGAACTTGGCCTTACGATGTATGTAGTAGCGCCTTCTTCTCAGCCTTTTTCAGAGCTTCCTGAAGATATTTTGGTTGATTTCATGGCAGTTGTTCCTCTCCAATTGCAAACCTTACTCGACACTGGGCAACACGACCGACTAAATTCGCTGAACGTAATTATTGTGGGCGGTGCCCCGGTGAATAGCGCACTATTAGCTCAAATTCAGCACCTTAGCGTGCCTGTTTTCAGCACCTACGGGATGACCGAAACGGTATCACACATTGCTCTCAGAAAACTGAACGGGATTGGTGCGTCAGAAACGTATATGTTGTTGGAAGGAGTGGAAGCTGATACCGACGAACGCAACTGCTTGCGTCTGCGCGGAGCGGTGACCAACCATGAATGGATTCAGACCAACGATGTTGTTGTTTTTGACAATAAAACCCATTTTCAAATCATTGGTCGTGCTGATAATATCATTAACAGCGGTGGCGTAAAAATTCAGTTGGAGAAAGTAGAACGGGCAATAGAGCAAATCTGGAATCGTTCAGAACGATTTTTTGTCTGGTGGAAAACCGATGAACGACTTGGGCAAAAGCTGATTTTAGTAGTGGAAAACCATCAAACAACTGATAAAGATAGCTTTATCAGTTGTTTACAAAATCTATTAAACCCATACGAAATTCCGAAAGAAGTGCATTCTGTTAAAAAATTTGTGGAAACGGCAACGGGCAAAGTGGATAAGCGACGTACCTTTGAGGAAAATAGCTAACGAATGTCTGCATTGCATAAACTTACGATTCATTTTGAAACCTCGGCGCAGTTGCCGCCGCCTTATTCCTATCAATATGTCCTGACGCTCACTCCCTCGGCTCAGTTTCTCAGTGTTAATTTACAACTTACCTATACACACCGCGACGAATTGGACTCGGATGAAATCGAAGCGGAAGGCTTTTCCGAAAATGATGATTTCAAATGGAAAGGCGGTTTGGAGAAAGTTTGGCGCGATGAACTTGAAAAACTGTTCGATAAAACCAAACTGGTCGAAAATGCGATTCAGGACGAGGAAAGTGATTTGTTGTATATCAGTGTCGAATCTAACTCTAACGAAAGCATAAGCACTGAAAAAGGGCAACCGAAAAATGTATCCGATTGGCAATACTTGGCCCAGGAACTCTTACAGGCTATTTACGAAACTTCGGAAAAAGAGCGCCCTTTTGAACTTCATATTTTGGATACTACTTCGCAGGGTTCGCGTGAAGCGGTATTGACGGCTTCTTTTCGCTCTCGCAACACACAGGTAAAACGCGTAGTGGATGGTAAATCTTCCTTGCGATTTTATCCTTGGCAGGATTTGCCTTCCCTGATGGAGGTTTTATACGCTGCTGATTGGCTTACCGACATTGCCGCCAATCAAAAACCCAAACGTAACGGACTGTATGTGAATCCGGGCGATGGATTGTGGTATGAATGGGGAAAGCAGATTGTAGAGCCCGGAAAGGGCGGAAAGAGTTTGAGTAAAATCAAGGAATTAATTGCGGGTTTATTCAGTTAAGAGAGGCTAAAAATGAAAATACGTACCAAAATTGCGCTTCAGTTCACGTTGATTATCGCGTTGATTTTGGCAACGTTTTCTGCTTCATTTTACTATATCGCCGAGCAAAATCGCAAAGACGAGTTCTACCAAAACCTTCGTGACCGTGCCCTTACGCGAGCCGATTTGTTGATTAAAAATGAAGAAATAAATAAGAAACTGCTGAAAATTATTGACAAAGAGACGCTGTCGAGGTTATATGCCGACAGCGTGCTGATGTTCAATGACAAAGATCAGGTAGTTTATTCAAGTTATGAGGCCGATACTGTTTATTACAGTGGAGATTTATTAAAATCAGTTCGGCAAAAGAGATACGTCGAAACCGTTAACGGAAATTTGCTCGTGATGGGAGTGATGTACACCCATCAGGTAAAGGGAGAATTTGTATTGATGGCCTCTGCCGAAGATGTATTGGGAAACAGTCAGCTTCAAAAGCTCCGGGAATCCCTCACGTACAGCTTCCTTTTTGGAGTATTAATTACAATCGTGTTAGGCTTTATTTTTGCTGGACAATCGCTCAAGCCCATTTCGGCGATGAACAAGGAGATTGGTACCATCACGGCTTATAATCTCCGAAAACCGCTCAATGAAGGCAATCGTCAGGATGAGATAGCGCAGTTGGCTATCAATTTCAATCAAATGCTCCAGCGACTGGAACAGTCTTTTGATTTACAGCGAAGTTTTGTTTCCAATGCTTCGCACGAGTTGCGTACACCGTTGGCAGGTTTGAAATCCGAAATTCAAGTGGCATTGGAAGATGAACGAACGCCCGACGAATACCGAAAAGTGTTACATTCCCTTCTCAATGATACGCAGCGTCTTATCCAACTGACCAACAGTTTATTACAACTGGCTCAATCTGAAAAGAAAGAGGAAAGGACCATCAATTTTCAGTCTTTGCGGCTTGACGAGCTTATTTTTCAAACGCAGGAAGAATTGCAGGCTTTGCACAGCGATTATCAAATTCACATTGATTTTGAGGATATTCCTGAAAATGAGCAGGATATCACCTTGTTGGGAAATGCGCCTTTGCTCAAAACGGTGTTCAGTAATTTAATGGACAATGCCTGCAAATATTCAACAAACAAACGGGCCGACGTACGCATAGGCTTCGATAATAAAAATTGTTTTATTCGGGTGATTGACCGTGGAATCGGCATTCCTGAAAATGAAACTCAACGTATCTTTGAGCCGCTATATCGCGCCAAAAACGCCACTTCTTTTCGCGGTTATGGAATTGGTTTGTCGGTGTGCCGTCGCATCGTGGATATGCACCGAGGTACCATTCAAGTCAAAAGCCAACTCGGGCAAGGCAGTACGTTTGAAGTCGTCTTACCGCATATTTAGTTTTATTGATTTCTTAACCTATTATCTATGGAAACCGCAAATCCTGTTCTTTTCAAAGCAGAGTTTAATAAATTGGTGAAGCCTTACATGATGCTCTTTGTAGCTTCTATCATGTTAGCGACTATTGTTGGAATTGTGTTATTACCGTTTTGGTTTTTAGGCGTAGGACAATGGTGGGCACAGCATTATTACGACAAATTAGAGTGTGAACTCACCGAAAAATCTATCCGTTTCAAAAAAGGCATTTTGGTACAAGTGGAAAAGACCATCCCGCTGGAAAACATTCAGGACGTAACTTTTGTGGAAGGGCCGCTTTTGAAGTATTTCCATTTGTGCATTCTTAAGTTTGAAACCGCCGGACAAAGTACGGGCCAAGCCCATGATATGCAACTTATCGGTATTATTAATGCGCAGGATTTACGTAATTTGATTTTGAGCCAAAGAGAAAAAAGAACATGGGCAAAAAACGCACCCTCCACACCTACAAACGAAAACGCGGAAGTATTGAAAGAAATCAAAGATTTACTGGCTGACATTAAAACAATTCTTCAAAGTCAAAAAGTAATTTAACCACTACACTTTGGCCTTTACACTGCAAATAGATTAGAAATTGCCCACTTTCCACTTTTGAACTTACACCTTTAACTTAAAAAGAATATGTTTCGTCGAGATTTCGTAAAATCTGCCATTACGGCATCTGCTGCCACGTTAGTAGGTGGTGTAGCTACTGCCAATACATCCGTTCCCAAAGGAAAAAATAACTTTAAGCTTGCGTATGCCCCTCACTTTGGGATGTTTCAAAACAGCGCGGGTAAAGACCCTATTGACCAACTTAAATTTATGGCAGATATGGGTTTTACAGCTTTGGAGGATAACGGCATGATGGGAAAGCCCGTGGAATTACAAACTAAAATTGGCGAAACAATGGCCAAATTGGGCATGGCCATGGGCGTGTTTGTGGTGGACAAGGGCGGTAACTCCCAAAATACGCTGGCCGCCGGAAAGCAAGCCCACGTGGATATTTTTCTGGATGGTTGCAAACGCGCCGTAGAAGTGGCTAAACGCTGTAATGCCAAATACATGACCGTTGTACCGGGCGATTTTGAACGTAATCTTCCCATCGGAATTCAAACGGGCCACGTCATTGACGCCCTGCGTCGCGGAGCTGATATTTTGGCGCCTCACGGATTGGCTATGGTACTTGAACCCCTCAGCGATAGTCCAAATTTGTTCTTACAGACTTCCGACCAAACCTACGAAATCTGCCGCGCGGTGAACAGCCCTGCGTGTAAAATTCTATTTGATATTTACCACATGCAAAAAACGGAAGGCCATATTATTCCACACATTGACTGGTGCTGGAGCGAAATTGGTTATTTCCAAATCGGTGATAACCCGGGCCGTAAAGAGCCTACCACGGGAGAAATCAACTACAAAAACGTGTTCAAACACATCTACACCAAAATGAAAGCCAATAACCAAAACTTCATTTTCGGCATGGAACACGGCAACTCAAAACCTGGCAAAGAAGGCGAAGACGCATTAATCAAAGCCTACGTAGAATCAGATAGTTTTACGGTTTGATTTGTTACTTTTGCAGTCATAAGCAAACGTCGGTGAGCAAACGTCGGCGAGGTTTAGAACCTCACCGACGTTCATTTCTCCGACGTTAATTTTTACTGCATGAAATCCCTACTTAAAAATATCATCAGTCCGGCGGGACGAAAAAAACTTCGAGCGGTACAAGCCTCAGCACGAGCTACGGTTTATGGCTTGGGCAACGACGTTGAATGCCCGATTTGCGGTAGCGCCTACAGTCAGTTTTTACCCTTCAATCGCCCTAATGCACTGTGTCATAAATGCAAATCGCTCGAACGGCATCGTTTGGTGTATTTGTATTTGAAAAACAAAACCGATTTTTTTGAAGGCGAGAAAAAAGTATTACACTTTGCTCCCGAAAAATGTCTCCACGACGTCATTCGAAAATATCCCAACATCGACTACCAAACGGCCGATTTGATGACGACCTACATTGATGCCATCGGCGTCATGCCTGATCACGTCATGTCGGTAACTGACATAAAATTTTCGGATAATACTTTCGATGTGGTGATTTGCAACCACGTTTTTGAGTTAGTTCCTGACGATTTGCAGGGCATGCGCGAGATTTTTCGGGTTTTAAAACCCGGCGGCTACGCCATTATTCAGGGAGCAGTCAACAATTCATTGCCCAAAACCATCGAAACCAAAGACCTTTCGGCCGAAGAACGCAAGCGCATTGCGGGAGCGCACCAACACGTACGTCGCTATGGTCGCGACTACAAAGACCGCCTTGCTTTGGCAGGTTTTCGCGTTGAAGTAAGCCACTATGTCAAAGAATTGGACTGGAAAAAATATGGCCTGATGTCCGATGAAGAGGTATATGTGTGTTGGAAAAGAATTTTGTTCTAAAATTACCTTCTTTAGCTTCCCAATTAGTTGAGAAGGCGTCAGTTCTTGCCTAATTCACCGTCGCCGAAGTTTTGAACGGCGGCGAAATTTTGAGCCTCGCCGCCGTTAATTGTAAGAATATTTTTTCTCTTAAAACTTTAATCCCACACTCACCAGAAAATTACGGCCTGCCTGCGGATAGTAGAAGTTTTCGGTGGTGGTTTGGCCGCCGTAAATGTAGCTGTACGTGTAGCCGTTGGATTCGTACAATTCATTGAAAACGTTGTTAGCCAACGCGCTCACCGTGATTTCATTCATCCACTTGGGCTTAATTCGGTAAATCAAACGAAGGTCATTGGTGAAGTACGCATCCAATTTGCGGCCGTCATTGGAGGTATTATCCAAATATTGTTTGCCCACGTATTTGGTCAACAACGCCAATTCCAAATTCTTTGCAGGTGTATACAGAAATTGACTGCCAACAATCACATTAGGAGATAAGGCAATGTCTGAATTACCATGGTTGGTGATTTGGTAACCACCGTTTTCATCATCGTAATTGACAACATATTCCGTAAAATTCCTGATTTTATTTTGGCTCAACGTCGCGTTAGCGTTCCATTTCCATTGTTTGCTCAACTGCGCTCCCAATTCCAATTCAATTCCTGCTCGGTAGCTTTCCGGGACGTTGATTTTGATGGGATTTCCTACGTCGTTCAACTGTCCGGATACGACCAATTGGTTTTTGTAATTCATGTAATAGCCACCAATGGAAGCTGCTACGCGCCC
>Ga0075154_10002708_pt1 | contig 11476 bp, 7 predicted proteins | sample JI71714BDNA_FD_70965 | JGI IMG/M metagenome (GOLD analysis project Ga0075154, IMG submission 70965) | Wastewater effluent complex algal communities from Wisconsin, to seasonally profile nutrient transformation and Carbon sequestration -... | ecosystem: Engineered > WWTP > Effluent > Algae... | reverse complement strand
CATCCATACTCCCACGATACTCCTACGATACTCCCATGATACTCCGTAGATAATATAACCGCATTCCCACTGAGTTCCCACTGCATTCCGACTGAGTTCCCACGAGTTCCCACTGAGTTCCCACGAGTTCCCACTACAGTACATAAACATGCACTAATTTTAGGATAACATCTAAGCATTCAGGTCATTTGGTTTTTTAAGTTCATAGGTTTTGAAAATAGCTTTTAAACTCAATTCAGCATCCAACAGTATTAAAAATCATTTATAAACAATAATAAACTTCTTCAACAATAGAAATAACAATGCCAATGCAGAATCATATAATTCGAAGACAAAGCTATTTAGGGCCTATCTTAGCGGAGTTACAGACATAAAATTCTTCTTGTTTAGACTTGAAAAATTATTCGCTTAATGTAGCTACTCCCCTAAAATAATCAGTGAAGCAAAAGTAAATCACGAGATTGTCTATGGTGAAGCGGAAATTGATTAATTCACCAATTCACACCTTAAACTCCTTCACCCTAATCAATCCCATAGCGCGCTCCGTTATAGCCGTGATACTCAAGCTAGGATTCACGCCAGGATTAGCAGAGATCATGCTGCCATCGCAGACGTACATATTTTCATAGTTAAAGACCTTATTGTTTTGGTCTATGACCCCTGATGATGCGTCCTTTCCCATACAAGCGCCACCCAAGATATGAGCCGTAGTAGGTATGCCAAAGAGAGACTCCGTATTCATGACCATTGACTTACCATTGATGATAGCTTCTGTTTTTTTCGCAAGTTCCTGAGCTTTTGGGTTGAATGCTGTAGGCGGTGGGCCGTTTTCTTTTTGGGTGGTGGACATCCCAGTCTTTGAAGTTACCATTTTTAGCGTACTGTCGATGCTCTCCATATAAAGTAGGATTTGGGTCCTACGGCTCCAGTCATCTACCAAAAATACCCTAAAATTATCTATAGGATGCATCATAAAATCTTTGATCATACTGAACAATCGGCCCAAAAAACTCGATCCACTCACCATAGGAGCCATAAGCAACCTGAAAAATCCCGATCCCGCAGAGTATTTTACAGGTTCCAGGTGTCTTTGGTCATCTAAATGGATGATTGAACCTATGGCTATACCTTCAGAAAAATCGTTTGTCTTATCAAAAGTAGTTACGCCTATCAAGCTTTCCGAGTTGGTCCTGACTCCATTTCCAACGGTATCCGAAAGCAATGGTAAAGATTTATTTTTCAGTTTTAGTAATAAAGGAACAGTACCCGTCACACCACCCGCAAAGATGACGCCTTTTGCCTTGATTTTTTGTGTTTTTTTGATCCAGCCAAAGGTGTTTTGAAAAGTCACTTCATAGCCGTTTGCTCCATGTCTATCCAATGGAACTACATTTACTACTTCTTTTTCTGCAATGATTTCCGCTCCTAGTTGTTGTGCCAAATGTAGGTAGTTTTTATCCAATGTATTTTTAGAATTATATCGGCATCCGAGCATACATCCACCACATAGTACACATCCAGTCCGATCAGGCCCATCTCCGCCAAAATAAGGATCTGAAACCGTTTCTCCAGGTTTGCCAAAATATACGGCCACATCAGTTTTGGCAAAAGGTACATTCTCGTCTTTGGCAAGTTGTTGCATGACTTTGTCACTTTTGCTCTTATAGGGATGCGTATTGGCACCGAGCATTTTTTTGGCAGTTTCGTAGTGTGGTTTGAGTTCGTTTTCCCAGTCAGCCAGTCCAGCCCAGTGGCCACTATTAAAAAAAGGAGATTTAGGTACAGGCAATGTATTGGCATAAACCAATGATCCGCCTCCTACACCTACACCACTCAAGGCTACTACATGACGATAAAAGGTCATTTTAAAAATTCCTTTCAGTCCCAAAGTGGGCAGCCACATCCATTTTCGGAGATTCCAGTTGGACTTAGGGAAATCGTCAGCGTGTTGATACCATCTGCCTTTTTCTATGACGAGTACTTTGTACCCTTTCTGAGAAAGACGTAGTGCAGAAACTGATCCTCCAAATCCGCTGCCAACAATAATATAATCGTAAGTGGCTTCCATGATTATTGAATAAAATCATAAAATTAAACTCAAAGTATAACATATGGAAATGAATAGATGAAAAATTAATTCTAAAGCCTCGTTTTTCATTTAGTTTCGTTATAATTAATATTAAACTGACACAATATGAAGACTTTTAGTATTTCTATTTTATTTTTTATTTGCCTGAATGTCAATTATGGACAACTATTGACAGATCGATTTGTACACGAAATTGTTGCTTTAGATTCAGATGAGAAAAAAGAAGCTTTTCTATTAAATATTAATGAGTTGGATCAAAAAGTAAGACTTGAAAAAAATGATTGTGAACAAAAAGCTCATGGTAGCTTACAATGTGCTGAGTTGAGGCTGAAAATGGGTGAAACAGACCTTGAAAATTTGGTCAAAATAGCTATGTATCTTAGATTATACGATTATCCCAGTAAAACGAGTTTTACAGAAAAGGCAGTTTCTACACCATGGTTGGTATTACATCACAGCGTAGGTTCAGTGCCAAACTGGGATAAGGAGTTTTCCCCTTACTTAGTTAAAGCATGGAAGAATCAAGATATCAATACTACAAATTTACATTGGTATCTTAAAAGATATTACAGCGCATACATGGGAGCTCCTTATGTAAGAGATACCACCACGAATGAAGAAGAGGATATTGTAGATCTTATTAAACTACTGAAATTAAACGATATTAAATAAATCCCTCATCTTCAAAATTATAACTACTATTTGGCCCCAAACATCTCATTAGTCACTTTCTCCCGATAGTCAAAGATCTCTTGGAGTTTGCTTTGAACGAAGATTGTGTTTGCGATTTGGCCCAAAAAGCCCAATGGAATCCCATAATTGACAATATCGGTCATCTCTACGCCACCATCTACCTCGCGAAACCAATGCTGATGGTGCCAAAAACTGTAAGGTCCAAAACGCTGCTCATCTACAAAGTATTTACGGTCTATGACATGTGTGATTTCTGTGGTCCATCTCATAGGAATACCAAGTACAGGAGTAACGATGTAATGAATGATTTGTCCGGGATACATTTTGCCGTCTCCGAGATCGGTCAAAATATTGAAACCCATATATTCAGGTGTGATCTTTTTAAGATTGATCGGTGTAGAAAAAAATGCCCAGGCTTCATCCAGTGTGATGGGAAGAAATTGCTTTTTGGTAAGCGTATATATTTTCATTTTTGGTTAAATTATGGACGGTCAAACAAGTGGTCTAAGAAAATGTTTATCTCATATACAAAACACAAATACACAAACCATCGTTTGATAATAAAATATCGTTCATGTCCATGCAATCTCTTTTTACTATATCCCTTCAAAATCGCAAAGCTTACAAAAAGCTACTCGAAAGCTTTACCATCGAGCAACTCAATCAGATTCCACAAGGTTTTTCGAATAATATCGCTTGGAATGCCGCTCACATTATTGCCGTGCAACAAAGAATTATATATCGCTTAGCGGAAGTACCTTATACCGTTGAAGAAGATTTTATCAACGAATTTAATCGGGGGACTCATCCAACTAGGCATTATGATGAGACTTTTATCCAACAAATAGGCGAAAAGCTGCAGCATTCATACGAAATGATGACATCAGACTTCGAAGCGGGAAAATTTAAAGAGTATACCCCAACCAAACTGGCCCTAAATTTTGAGGTAAATGATTTTGAAACTGCCTTGACCTTCAATCTCTTTCACGAATCTTTGCATATGGGGCAAATCATGACATTGAGGAAGTTTGTGGGTTGACCATCAATACAAATTTTCAGCATATTTATAAGGTGAACCTGTATTGATCAGCAAGACTTTATCTTCAGGTTTGATATACCCATTTTTGATCAGTTTTTTACATCCTACGTACACTGCACCACCTTCGGGAGACAAAAACATCCCTTCCCGTCTAGCAAATTCATGGATGCCAGCTATCATTTCTTCTTCTGTTACGTCGAGAGCAAATCCATTGGATTCCTTGAGTGTACTCATGATCAGTTTATCCCCAAAAGCCTTAGGTACGCGTAGACCATTAGCTATCGTTTCTTCAGGGTTTTCGTGTAGTACACAATGGTCCGATCCATCTTCAAAAGCTTTGACCACCGGATTACAGCCCTTGGTTTGCACAGCCACCATTCTAGTCGGAATACGGTCTATCCATCCCATTGTTTGCATTTCTTTAAATGCTTTCCAGATACCTATCAGTCCTGTGCCACCACCTGTAGGGTAAATGATTACATCAGGCAGTTGCCAGTCCAATTGCTCCGCTATTTCGTATCCCATAGTCTTTTTGCCTTCGAGTCTGAATGGCTCTTTTAGCGTAGTGATATCCCACCATTGACCATTCTCATTATCCTTGGCCATAGCCAATCCGGCATCTCTGATACTACCGTTTACCTTGGTCACTTCAGCGCCCATTACTTCACAGTCCAGTTGAAAAACTTTAGGAGTAGCCTCCGGCATGTAGATGTGAACCGTACCGTCCATAGCCGCCACATAAGCCGCCAAAGCACTTCCCGCATTACCCGCAGTAGGGATACAAAACTTACTAATTCCCATTTCCCTAGCCTTAGACACCGCCATACCTATACCGCGAGCCTTAAACGAGCCAGTAGGATTGAGCCCTTCTTCTTTGATATGAACGGAATGAATACCCAGACTCTGAGCCGATTTTGGCAGAATCATCAGGGGTGTCCAACCTTCGCCCAAAGAAACCACATGCTTATCATCTTCTACCGGTAAAAATGCCCGATATCTCCACATATCATACCTTCTTTGATCTATCAGCTCTTTGGACATTCCTTCTTTGAGATCATATACTGCCTGAAGCGGTTGTGTACATTCATGACAGTAATTCTGAATTTGCTCCTTTGCATAAGTTTTTTCACATTGATGGCAGTACAAATGGCTATAAAATGTCATGGATTATTTTTATTTTTTATTAATTTTGGAAGTGCCCTTCCGCTGAGCTTCAGGTCGGGCTATCATGCTAAAGCTTGACAGGTCCACTTTACTTCCTGCATTTCATTCCGGTCGTGCACGCTACTATCCCTCACTCAGGATGATTCAGTTACAAAAACATGCAAATCTACGGTTTTCAAGTAAATTTCTACAATTTAGGTTGTGCATTCAAAACATACTTTTTCAAACTTAAGATTTGAGTCGTTTAGGAGACACATCAGATGAATTTTAAAGTTTTATGGAGCGATCCTGTCAAATATTACTTTGATTTTTAAAAAAGTATTTATTTTTATCTTTTTTAACTTTAAATGTCCAGCAAATCATTTTTCAAAGTATAAAAACATTGTAATGATACTCCCTATGAAATCCACCTTAATCAAAACTTTATCGATATTTCTTTTGATAACAACGTATTTTACCATCTCCAAAGCTCAAAGTGTTGAAGATTTATTTTCTATCCAAGGCTTATCTATCAATGCAAAACATTATAATTTTTATTCGGGTACCAGAAATACATCATATACTTATGTAAAAAAAGACACTGTAAATAACCTACCTGTATTAGTTTTTACTTTAAATTCATTTAATTCTTTTTTGTATTTGTATATTGATAATGATGAAGTGTTTATTTATTATCCCGACAATAATTCATATTCCCAATTATATGATTTTGGAGGAGAAGTTGGAGACTCAGTATATTATCGCGGATTAAAGCATAGGGTCGAAAAAAAAGAAAAGCAAGTATTTGGAGATGGTCGTTATAGGGATGTTTTTGAGCTTAGTAATGACAGTATAAAGAGAAAAATTGTTGAAGGAATAGGAGATATAAATGGTGGCCTCATACCTCTTTGGATTGACTTCGAAGGTTATCCAACTTTTATTTGTGCCAAGGTTGGCGATAAAGTAATTTTAGAAGGAAAAGAGCCCGAACTTTGCACCGAATTTTCTTGCGTAAGTCCAAAATTAGCATTTGAATACGAAACAAAAGACTTGGAATTAAGAATTAAAAACAAAAGTATTTATGTAGACTCTTTAGAATGGCATTTTGGAGATGGATTTACTTCTAAAGACTTTATTCCTAATCATTCATACCTAAACCCAGGTTGCTATTCTGTAACATTAAGTTCTAAAAATAAATGTAATAATAATCAGTTAAAAGTACAAGAAGCAGTCAATACATGTTTTAGACAGCCTTCAAAAATAATTAAAAAATTTGATAGTTCCATAAAAGCTATTAGCAGTCAGGGAAATTTAATTTTCATAGCTTTGGATAGTATTTTGCTAAGATCTGGAAATAAAGGTCTCTCGTGGGTTGAAGCAAAAATTGTAAGCACTGCAACTGACAAAAACTCAATTTTAGACGTAAAAATGTGGAATGAAAATGTTGGCGTATTATCAACTAATATTGTAGGAAGCTCAGGAAAGCCAAACTTGTTTATAACAAAAGATGGTGGACTGACATGGATCCCTTCTGTATTAACATCGTATCCTGTTCAAAATTTAATTATTGATAAAAAAGGTACACTTCTTTTGCCAGCTGGAGCCTATATAAAATACTATTATCTTACTAATGATTACGGAGAAACATGGCAGAAAATTGATCTAAAAGATAAAATAAGAATATTCAATGTCAGTTTAATTTCTGGAGATACAATAATAGCTAGCGGAGTTCAAGGCGATGTAAGTTTAGGAAAATATATTATTCTGAAATCATTTGATAAGGGCAAGACTTTTTCGTTTCAAAATTTGCCAAACAACATTACAGCTATTCACTTTATCAACCCAACTTTTGGGTATGGTATTGATATCGAGAAAAATTTGTATCAATCAAATGATGGAGGTGAGTCATGGTCTAAAACAGATAAAAAAATATCGCAAATCTTGCAAATCAATGATAGTAAATCTATATTGTTTTTAGATGAATTTCGAGACGCTAAGTTAACATATGACGGCTTTATCACCAGTAATTACTTAAAATGCAATAATGATCTTTTTCTAAAAAGCCATATAGAAAATGACAGTATCATTTATTTTGTATTAGAAAGAAACAAAGAAAGCGAATTACATCAATTAAAATTCTATCAAAACATTAATTGCAATAATTTTGATGATTACGACGAAGATGGCTACTCAATTGAAGAAGATTGTGATGACGATAATCCTTCGGTAAATCCAAATGCAGATGAAATTCCTAATAATGGGATTGATGAAAATTGTGATGGAGATGATTTGATTTTAAGTATTACGGAATCAAACTATGAGATAAAAGTTTTCCCTAATCCAGCAGCAAATACATTGCAATTAAATATTAATGAACCTTTTAAGTACATTATATACAATAATCAAGGGCAAATGTATCTTGAAGGCTTAGCAAATAACTTGATTGATATTAATTCCATACCTGATGGTTATTATTATATTGAAGTGTTTGACATATCAGCCCATAAATTTGTTGGTGTTGTTGGATTTGTAAAACAATAAGAACATTCTTTACTAAGAATATTACTCTGGCGACAGACCTAATTAATTCCAGTTAAAGTTTCATTTTTAAACCTTATTTTACAAACATCTGTTAACCATCTTTTCCAAAAGATGTACCTTTGTACTTCAGAATCTGAATATCATCATCCATGTTGCTTTATCCTAAAGATATTAAAGAAAAACTTGAATTTACTAAAGTTCTGGATTTTGTCAGAAAAGAATGCCTGTCTGAGATGGGTAAAACTTATTTTGACCAAATTCAAATTTCTTCAGATCTGACAGAAATAAATCGGCTCATTGACGAAACTGACGAATATAAAAAATCTCTGGAACGAAGTGAACATCTGCCTATCAGCCAGTTTGAATCCATAACTAATGACGTACAACTGCTTAGGAAAGAGGGATACGTTCTGGACATCGACAGTATTAGAAATATTTACAGGATTGTATCTATCGGTTTGGAACTTACCAAATATTTTCAGGATGCCGAAAAAGTAAAGTTCAACCCACTGACTAGTGAGATCGTCAGAAATATCATCATAGACAAAACACTCAATACTGAGATAGACCGTGTCCTAGACGAAGAAGGTGACGTCAGACCCAATGCTTCAGAAGAGCTCTTGAAAATTTCAAAATCCATCAGATCTAAAGAACGGGAACTCGACAAAGTATTTAATGACGAACTCGAACATTGCAAAAATAAAGGTTTTCTGGTAGATACACTCGAAAGCCTCCGCAATGGCAGGAGAGTATTGACGGTGGCTGTAGAGCATAAAAGGAAAATTCCCGGTATCATTCATGACGAGTCCGCCACGGGTAAAACTGTTTACATCGAGCCAGAGAAAGTCATCAGTATCAATCATGAAGTTTACAACTTATATGCTGAAAGACGTCATGAAATATATAAAATTTTAAGGGCCCTTTGCGCATTTATCAGACCATATGCAGACGCTCTTTTGGTTATACAACATACCTTGGTCAAGCTAGATACTATCAGAGCTAAAGCCAAATTTGCATACCGTATCAATGCCGTTAAACCATACATTCAACAAAAACCTGTTTTTGGATTTAAAATGGCTTACAATCCGGTTTTGGTGCTCAAAAATGAAGCATCATCTGTGCCAGTTATCCCTTTTGACTTGGAGTTACATGGTAATAACAGGATTTTGGTTTTAAGTGGTCCCAATGCCGGTGGTAAGTCAGTAGCTTTGAAAACGGTAGGTTTGCTACAGATGATGTTACAGTCAGGGCTTTTGGTAACAGCTGATGAAAACTCCCATTTTGGTATCTTCAATAAGATTTTTGTGGATATAGGAGACCAACAATCACTTGAAGATGACCTAAGTACTTACTCGTCGCATCTCAAAAATATGCGGATCACTACAGAGGAAGCAGATAAAAATACATTGGTTCTTATAGACGAATTTGGATCAGGTACAGACCCCAAGATAGGAGGCGCTATAGCCGAAGCTATATTAAATGATTTGAATTATAAAAAAGTATTTGGAGTCATCACGACGCACTATTCCAATTTGAAGTTTTTTGCCTTCAAAGCACAAGGATTAGTCAATGGTTCCATGGAGTTTGACAAAAATCATTTATTACCAACCTACAGAATGCATGTGGGAAAACCTGGATCATCTTTTGCTTACGAGATTGCCGAAAAAATAGGTTTAGAAAGCAGGATTGTAAAATATGCCCAACATAAAACGGGTAAAAACGAAAAAGCCATTGATGATATGCTCGTCACCTTGATGGCAGAAAAAAAGGAATACGAAGATAAATTTCTTTCCCTGATAGAAAAGCAAGATCGATTGGACCGTCTCATTCATTCATATGAGAGTATGAATGCAGACTTGGAAATCAAAAAGAAAAAAATAAAACTTCAGGCCAAAGAAGCAGCCGCAATTTCTGTCATAGATCAAAACAGGGAATTACAAAAGGTCTTGAAGGAAATCAAAAACCAAAAGGATGAAGAAAAAGCGCTCCAAGCTGCTGTAGAAATGAAAAGAAAACAAGAGCAAGCACTAAAAGAAGTAGAAGCTCTGAAAATGGAAGTTTTTGCCAATGAAATTTCAGCAAGTACTGAAAAATTGGTAGTAGGGGCACATGTACGAATGAGAAACGGAACATCTACGGGTGAGATACTTTCTATTGACAAGAATATGGCGGAGATACAAATGGGGTTTATTCGTATGAGAGCACCATTGATTGAATTGGTACTCATAAAGGAACCCATAGAAATAAAAAAGAAAAGCGTAAATACTCAAATATCAAAAGCTGAAAGCGCAGATACCATCATTGACATCCGAGAGTATACCAAGCACGATGCCCTGAATATGCTTCAGAACTTTATTGATAAAGCCTTATTGAGCAGTGCTTATGAATTGAAAATCATTCATGGTATAGGTACAGGAGTGATGAAAAATGAAGTCAAAAAGCTTTTAAAACAATATAAGGATATTAAAAAAGTATGGCATCCAGAGCATGACCAAGGTGGTGAAGGGGTGACTTATGCAAGATTTTAAAGTTGAAATTAAAGAAATAGAGAAAAATAGAACTTTTTTATGCTCATTTTCAGCATGATATATACTTTGTATTTAAAATTGTACTACCTTTGCGGCCATTTTTAAAAAAATATTATTATTTAACCACTGTCGCTAAAAGTAACGCGGCATACAAATCTTTTTAATATGATAGACGATAATGGTCTAGAGCCGGATAACGGCATAGATATTGAAGATCTTTCAGATGTTCAATTAGAAGAAAATAATCAAAACAGTTCAACAGCTCACGATGATTTCGACTGGTCGGTTGGAAAAAGAAACACAGTAAAGTACGGCGAAGCGGAGAGAAAAAAATATTTTGAAGAATATGATCAATCCCTAAACTCAGTTGCTGAACTAGAAGTGGTAAAAGGTAGAGTTACATCTATACATAGTGGTGATGTAGTTTTAGATATCAATTACAAATCTGATGGATTGGTTTCTTTGTCAGAATTTAGAGATACACCAGATCTTAAAGTTGGAGATTACGTAGATGTATACGTAGAAAACAAAGAGGATTTGCGAGGTCAGCTTGTTTTATCTAGAAGAAAAGCAAAATTGCTTAAAGCTTGGGATAATTTGGTTGATTCTTACAAAAATGGTACAATCATCAAGGGTCTGGTAGTGAGCAAAACCAAAGGTGGACTTATTGTAGACTGTTTAGGTCTTGAAACATTCTTACCTGGTTCTCAAATCGATGTTAAACCTATTACTGACTATGATATCTATGTGGGTAAGACCATGGAGTTCAAAGTTGTAAAAGTTAACGAAGCGATTAAAAACGCTGTAGTTTCTCATAAAGCACTTATCGAAAGTGATCTTGCAGAGCAAAGAGAAACAATCATCTCAGGATTAGAAAAAGGACAAGTTCTTGAGGGAACTGTTAAAAATATCACTGACTTCGGTGCATTTATGGACCTTGGAGGTGTAGATGGACTCCTTTATATAACTGACATATCTTGGGGTAGAATCAATCATCCAAACGAAGTGATCAGTCTAAACCAAAAAATCAATGTTGTAGTACTTGACTTTGGTGAAGATAAGAAGAGAATATCTTTAGGTCTTAAGCAATTGACTCCACATCCTTGGGAAGTTTTGGATAATACTATAGTAGAAGGTGGCGTAGTCACAGGAAAGATAGTAAATATCGAAGATTATGGTGCTTTCTTAGAAATCATCCCTGGAGTTGAAGGTTTGATTCACGTTTCTGAAGTAAACTGGAGTAACCAACCTGTAAACGCAAGAGACTTCTTTACTCTTGGTCAAGAAATGCAGGCAAAGGTTGTCACTATAGACAGAGACGAAAGAAAAATGTCTTTGAGCGTAAAGCAAATGACAGAAGATCCATGGAGTATTGTTGCAGCAAAATATCAAGTGGGTACAAGACATACAGGAGATGTAAAAAATCTTACACCTTATGGAGTA
>Ga0075154_10002707_pt1 | contig 11478 bp, 9 predicted proteins | sample JI71714BDNA_FD_70965 | JGI IMG/M metagenome (GOLD analysis project Ga0075154, IMG submission 70965) | Wastewater effluent complex algal communities from Wisconsin, to seasonally profile nutrient transformation and Carbon sequestration -... | ecosystem: Engineered > WWTP > Effluent > Algae... | reverse complement strand
CGGCGGAAGCATAGCCGGTGTGCGCATGGCTTATCCGGAAAAACGCCTGGGTGTAATCTGGGTAGATGCCCATGCCGATTTACATTCCCCTTTCACCACGCCTTCGGGCAATGTACACGGTATGCCGGTTGCCGCTTCGCTAGGAATTGATAATTTGGATGATGCCCAAAACATCCTGGCCGACGACCGTACCCGCGAATATTGGAATACACTCAAAAATATAGGCGGAATCACCCCCAAGGTATATCCGGAAAACCTGGTATTCATCGGCGTACGCGATATGGAAGACCCGGAGATTAACTTCATCCGCAAGAAGCGCATTAAAACATACAGCGTAAAAGATGTTCGGGCCGCAAAGGCCAAAGAAATTGCCAAACAGGTTCGCGAATACCTCAAAAACTGCGACATCATTTATGTGTCGTTTGATGTAGATTCAATAGACAGCAGTATCATTAAAGGAACCGGTACACCCGTTCCGAATGGTTTTTCCTTGTCGGAGGTAAGTAAGCTGCTGCAGGCTATCTGTAAAGATCCGCGGGTGGTTTGTTTCGAGATCACTGAAATTAATCCCCTGCTCGATGAAAACAACGAAACCGCCCGAAAGGTATTTCCGGTATTCAAAGCCACGGTAAACGCCATCAAAAAGCGGCTCGACGACGAGGAGAAAAAACGGAAAAAGGATGAGAAAAAGGCTAAAAAAGTAGCTAAAATCATTAAGAAAAAAGTGAAACCGGCTTCTGGAATTACGGTTACCGTTAAGCGCGCTCCCCTTAAAAAAACGATTAAAAAATGAGTTTGGGCGCCTGGATTAAAGCGGCAAGGCTCAGGACCTTGCCCCTAACCTTGGTATGCATCGGTACGGGCGTGTCAGCGGCCCGGGTGAGCGGTTATTTTTCATGGCCGGTATTTTTGCTTACTATACTTACGGCCGTGCTTTTGCAGGTGCTCTCCAATTTTGCCAATGATTACGGCGATTTTGTAAAAGGCACCGATAACGATGAGCGTGTAGGTCCCCAACGGGCTATGCAGAGCGGAGCCATCAGCCGTTCACAGATGAAACTGGCGCTCTGGCTTTTTTCGCTGGCTTCGCTGGTAGCCGGTATCGCCTTATTGGCCATTGCACTTGATGGGCTGCAGGAATGGCTGATCTTTTTTTCGCTCGGATTGGCTTCCATTTTGGCGGCCATTACCTATACCGTTGGCAAAAATGCCTACGGATACAACGGCTTGGGTGATATCATGGTTTTTGTGTTTTTCGGACTTACCGGTGTGTTTGGTTCTTTTTATCTGCAAACGGGGCTGCTTGAATGGATGGCATTTTTGCCGGCCATTTCGGTGGGTTTATTCAGTACGGGTGTGCTGAATATGAATAATCTGCGGGATACCGAAAATGATAAAGCCTGCGGAAAAATTACCATTCCCGTGCGGATAGGCGTAAAAGCAACTAAAGTGTATCAGGCCCTGCTTATTTTGCTGGGCTTGGCGGCTTCGTATGCGTACTTCTTTTTATTGGGTGCCACCGATGCCCTTTTCTGGCTATTGCCGGCCTTGCTGTTGTTTGTATTTCACTTACTTGCGGTATTCAAAGAAAAGCAGTTCAAGGGTTTTGATAAGCAATTGAAAATTTGCGTACTGGCTACCCTGGTTTATGGAATTTGCTTTGCCGGCTATTGTTTCTCAACGTTTTAATTTAGTCGGGGTTCAATACTAATCCGTGTGTACTTTCTAATTCGGCCTTTGTTTCATCCCAAACAGAAACCGGAACGGACAATGCTAACCGGCATTCGGCCGAGTAATTTTTTGCTTTTACTTGAATCCTGTATTTCTTTAGAATGGAATTTACTCTTCCTTCCAAAGCAAAAGGAAACGAAATGCTGAGCGGTTCATGTATTTCTATTTCCGTGATTTCAGCCGCCGCTATGGCCTCTTTTGCGGCTGTTTTGTATGCTTGGATGAGTCCGCCGGTGCCCAGTTTGGTTCCTCCGTAATACCGTACCACCGATACCAGAATATCTTCACAGCCCGATGATAATATTTGGTTTAAAATGGGCCTGCCGGCAGTTCCGGCGGGTTCTCCGTCGTCGTTGGCGCGGCCTTCGCCTTTATCTTTTTTCAGCAGGTAGGCATAACAGATATGTGTGGCATCGGGGTAGTTGTCCCACAAACCGGCAATGAACTGCTTCACTTCCGCTTCGTTCCCTACATGCCTTGCCAAACCAATAAACCGGCTTCCCTTTTCACGGTATAGGCTTTCGCCCGCGGCACTTGGCGTAAGGTATCTAAATTCAGCCGACATGGTTGTTCAAAATTAGCCCAGCAATGTGGCCACTTTGTCCCAATTTACGATGCTCCAGAAGCCGTCAACGTAATCGGTGCGTTTGTTTTGGTATTTGAGGTAGTAGGCATGTTCCCATACATCCAGACCCAAAATGGGAGTTCCTTTTTTGGCAGAAACAGACATGAGCGGGTTATCCTGGTTGGGGGTTCCGCAAATGCTCAGTTGTCCGTTTGGTTCGGCAATGAGCCATGCCCAACCCGATCCAAATTGACCCATGGCGGCCTCTTTAAATTTCTTTTTAAACTCATCCAGGCTACCGAAATTTTTGTTGATGGCCTCGGCCAGTTTGCCCGTGGGAACATTATTTTCTTTGGCAGGACGCATGATTTCCCAGAAAAAAGTGTGGTTCCAGTGTCCTCCGCCGTTGTTTCTCACGGAAGCCGGGAATTTTTCAATGGATTCAAATACCGTTTTTAAATCAGCCGGAAACGCATCCATTGCTTCAACGGCTTTATTGAGGTTGCTCACATAGGCGGCATGGTGTTTTCCGTGGTGAATTTCCATGGTACGGGCATCTATGTAAGGTTCTAAGGCATTGTTTGGGTAGGGGAGTTCGGGTAGTTTAAATACCGGTTTTCCATTGCTGATGGTTTCAGTTAATGCAAAGGCATCAGCCCCGCCCACCAAGGGAAGTATAGAAAGACCTGCGCCGGTGAATACTGATTTTTTAAGAAAGTCTCTTCTGCTTGAGCTCATAATCATTCAAATTTACTGCTAAGCTAACAAAAACAATACCCTTTTAGTTTGCTGTTGATATTTTTGTTTAATTTGTAAGACTAATACGAAACCGGTGAAGAAGCTGCCATTTTTTCCATTAGCCATTTTCATTCTCACATTTTCATCCTGCAAACTGGAACCGAATTGGGATGTGGACGCACTTGCCCCGATTGCGGAGACAACCTTGACGCCGGGGAATATGTTTCCGGTAGGAGAAACTTCGGCCATAGATTCCTCCGGGAAGTTGAAGTATGTTTATGAGGATGAGGTATATACCGTCCCCTTAGATAGTCTTTTCACGATTCCGGACACGGCTTACGTGTATAATTTCACGGCACCTTTTGCGGTTACCATCCAACCCGGTTTTCCGGCGCCTGTTTTTGATGGGTACATTTCACCGAATATCAAAACAGCCACACTTACCGAACTGATTGTTCTTTCAGGAGGAATTGATGTTATTGCCGAATCCTTTGCTGCCCGCAAATTGAAACTGGAATTTTCAATTCCCAAAGCCATAAAAAACGGACAGCCCTTTTATTACCAAACTTCGCTCGATGCAGCAGGCAATTCGAGTATCAGTTTAAATCAATCCATAAACCTGGATGGTTATAAATTAGATTTAACCGGTGATGATGGACTAATCGGTAATCGCTTCCGAATGAAAATTACGGCCACGATTGATTCAGGAGAAGACCCACTGCCTGTAGCCTCTGGATTTGAAATCGTAAAATGTACGATCAAACTAAATAAAATTAAACCCTACTTTGCTAAAGGAAAAGTAAATACCCAGAGTCTTAAAATTTCTTCAGATACCCTAAAATTGGGTGTTATGGAAATGATTAAGAGCGGTGCTGTTGATTTAGAAGATATTTCGCTGTTGTTGCAAATTGAAAACGGAATGGGTGTTGATTTACAAGCCTTAATATACGAAATAGCCGGAAAAAACGGGTATAACGGATCTACCCAAAATTTAACCGGCAGCTCGATCAACAATGCCGTAAATGTGAACAGAGCTCAGAATAATCCTTATCAAACACCTGAATATACACCTTCGGTTAAAGAAATTTTGTTTAATTCCGGCAATTCAAATCTAACCAGTTTTATCGAAAATTTACCGGCACAGATTGCCATAAATGCAAAATTTATTGTGAATCCGTTTGGAAATGTTTCGGGAGGAAATGATTTTATATACTATAACAGTAAAACCAGTTTAAAAATAAGAGTTGAGGCTCCTTTGGCTTTTTCTATAAATGAATTGGTTTTGATGGATACTGTAAATTTAAATCTAAATCCGGCTGAGGAAACGGAGCAGCAAAACCAGCCCGTTAAAAGCGCAACTGTGCGGGCATATGTTGAAAACGGGTTTCCATTAGAAGCCGATTTGCAAGTGTATTTTTTGGGCCAAGACGGGATTTCCAGCGACAGTTTGTTTTTTCAGCAAAGAATAAACTCAGCTTTAGTAGGTCCCGACTTAAAAGTGTCAAGTTCCATTAATTCAGTTTTGGAAGCAAAAGCCGAAGGCCTTCAGCTGGATCGCCTACTTTCTGCCGATAAAATTTGGTTTAAGGTCAGATTGAATTCCTACCCGCAGGGGCAGCTTATTTATATCTACGACAATTATAAAATGAAAGTTAAGCTGGTTGCTCAGCTTACATATCAACTTTAAGTCTTTTTTTTGATGGATACCGGTCATACCCTTTTTGATTTTCATTTAAGTAAAAAAATAAGTTGCAGGGCTGTTTTTATACTGTCATTTCTGTTTACTTACGGTTTTGTGTTCGCTCAGTCCACATGGCATCGCACATATGGCGGCATGAGTGATGATGGCGGTTTGGGCCTGATTGAAACACCCGATTCTGGGTATATCGTGGTTGGTTATACCGGTAGTTTTGGCAGTGGCGCATCGGATGCCTATTTAATAAAAACGGATAGCCTGGGTATTTTCCAATGGTATAAAACCTATGGTGGTGCAAATGTAGATATAGCTCAAAAAATAATCAAAGCGCAAACGAATGGATATATATTGGCGGGCTATTCAAACTCCAATACTCTTGATTATGATATGTGGGTACTCAGGCTGAATGAAAACGCTGATACTATTTGGACTAAAAAAATAGGTGGCCCTGACTGGGATCGGGCTAATGCAGTTGTATCTTGTGAAGATGGAACCTATATTTTGGCCGGTGAAACGTATTCAGGTAATAATCAATTTGCCGATGGAATGCTCATTAAATTTGATGATACCGGCCTTGAACTGTGGACTGCCACATTTAGTTTACCGGGAAATCAATCATTTAATGATATTGTGCGGATTTCTCCTACTCGTTATGCAGTAACGGGCAGCACGGAAAATAGTATTACATTGGAGTCGGATGGGTTTTTATTGTTTTTGGATGAAAACGGAAATTTTTTGGACACTATTTATTTCGATACCGGAAATAATGAATACCTCCAGGCAATGGCAATTGCTCCTGATTTTGATATTATGCTCGGTGGATATTATACTTATGATTCAACTGCCTTCCCAAAGTCTATACAGATAAAGACGGATACTCTTGGCCAAGTTCAGTTTACATTGCCCGGTCCCATTCCTGATGATTATGGGATGCAAATTCTTTCATACGGCCATTTTACGGGTGATATTTTCTTTTTTGCCGGTCGCAGTTTTTACAAAAGTTCTGAAGATCATCAGGCTGTTTTTTTTCGTAGTTTTTTTGATGGATTTCCGGAATGGTTTAAAAACTATGGTATAATTGGTAAAGATGATGGTTATAATGCCGTAATCAAAAGCTATGATAATGGATTTGTTTGTACCGGATTTACACAGAGTTTCGGACCGGGAACCCAAGCGCTTTTACTCTCGAAAATAAATGCCCAAGGTGATATTAATTCGGGCACCACGGTAGATATTAATGAGCATGCCCTGATATCTGAGTCCGCAAACATTAATGTATATCCCAATCCTTCTGATCGTATTTTTTACATCCTTTCACCTGTTGAATTTACTTATCGGGTGTTGGATGTGAATGCCAGGCCGATCAGGGTTTTAAATTCTTCGCCAAATCTGAATGCCGAGCTGGATATGTCTGGCCACAAAGCCGGATTTTATTTTATTGAGATGACATTTGCAGACGGCTCTATAAGGTATCATAAAATTGGTTTAAACTAATTAAGGTGGATAAAATCATATCCCAAAAATATATTACGGGACTCGTATTCCTGTTTGTGATTTTACTTAATTTCTGTATTAAGATATTGGGCATTAGTTATAATCAGGTAGCCCTTGACGAGCCGTTTAGCATCTATTATTCCCAATTTTCGGTAAAAGACATTGTATCCACCTTGCTGCAAGGAAATAATCCTCCGGTTTATGAACTGTTTTTACATTATTGGATCACCTTATTTGGTATTGATGTTATCTCGGTTCGATTACCGTCTGTTATATTTTCTTCCCTCGCAGCTGGAATATTTTTTCTTGTGGCAAAAAGAACAATGCCCCTTGGGATTGCTCTCGGAACTGGGTTAATCTTTACCTTCTCGCTGCAATTCATTTATTTTTCCCATGAAGCCCGTTCATATGCTTTATTGATTTGCGTGTTAATGTTGGCAACATTGTTCTTCTTAAAAAGTGCTGATAAGCCTAGTAATAAGTTTGTATTACTTTTGGCATCGCTCACTGCTGCACTGGCGGTTTATGTGCACTATCTGGCACTCATTCCGATTGCCTTGTTTCTTGTTTCATTTGTTTTTTATTGGGTCAATAAACGAAATGCAATTTTCCTTTTATATCCTTTGTTTACACTTTTATTTTTAAGTCCACTTTTGTTCTATGTATTCAAACGTATAAGTCAGATCAACGAAACCGGCCTTTGGGGTAATAGTCCGGAATGGACTCAGCTGTACGGCTTTCTAAATATTTTTTTAAATGGAAAGTTGTCTACTCTTTTGCTTGGTATTCTGCTCATAACCGGAATTGTAATTTTGAAGTTTACCAAGATGAAAATTGAATACCAAAAGCATCTGATTTGGCCTTTTTTATTTTTTGGAAGTTACATCATTTTGTTTTTTGTTTCCTTTCGCGCACCATTATTCATTGAGCGCTACGTTCAAATTGCCATCCCCTTTTTATACTTATCCGTTGGTGTATTTTTTACAATCATCAGTGCGCACAAAAAGTGGTTTCATTTTGCTTTTGCCCTTTTTATAATAGGGATACTAATACAAACGGATATATATCCTGATAATAATCGAAAACCGCATCAGGCAGCAATAAAGGCTGAAAAATTTAAAACCATGAATCCGGATGGGGCAGTCATTTTAAGCCCGTTTTGGATTCAATACGGATTCACGTATTATTATAATTCGGATATTTTTAAATCAGCGAATTTGGATTCTGCATTGAAAGAGGAATCCATTTTTTCAATTTGGGATAAACCAGGCGCTGAACGCTGGATTCAGGAATATAAAACTGAATATTCCCGAATTTTATTTATTGATGGAGATGAGGCTTTTTTAAAAAATGATAACCTAGTATTTTCATCTTTCTCTGATCGGTATTTAATTATGGCTGAGTTTGAAATTGATGAAGCCACAAAGGTATATGAACTTATACATAAAGATATTTTATAAAGAAATTAGGTAAAAAAATTAGCATTATGTATTCACTTGACTGGTTAATTCCCATATTCTTCTGGTTTTCATCAACCGGAACAACCGATTGGCATACGGCTGATAAAAATCGGTATCAGATGGAACTTGCGCTGCGTATGAATTTCGAAACCAATTCAAATGCCGTTAATGCCGATATGATTCGCTTTTTTTTAAATGGAAGGTATATTGATTCCGGAATGAAAGACCGCAGTTTAAAACGAATGAAAGCGAATAACCGCCTGGGTATGGATCTTGGGGTTGAAGTTAGTTATTTTCATAAACCTGACTCTGGTTTCGGAAAAAACTGGTCTTATGGAATTACCATTGGCCAAAAATTATTGTTTGGTGGCGAGTTCAGTAGAGACGCTTATCAACTCGGGTTTTATGGAAATGCGCCTTTTGCCGGCTCCACGCTTGATTTTTCCGGGTTAAAATCAAGGTATCTAAATTATCAATATGTAACACTGGGTTTTGTAAAAGAGTTTGAAGCACCTAAGTGGCACAAGGCCGTTGGATTTGGATTAACAGGGGTAAATGCCAACCAGTTTTTTGATATGTCGGTACCCAGAGGTAGTTTATACACGGAGGAATTGGGGCAGGAATTAGTTTTGGACGGAGCCTATTCAATCCGGCAAAATGACGCATCAAAAAATCGTTTTTTTTATCCGAATGGATTTGGGCTTGCCGGAAGTATTGAATTTCGGATGACCGATAGAAAACGCCATATGTTTACCGCTAAAGCATCCAATATTGGTTTTATCCGTTTTAATTCGTTTTCCGCATCCCGGTCTTTGGATACGTCTTTCACGTTTACCGGCTTGAATGTGACGGATGTTTATGATTTGAATGGTAATTTTTTCAACAATGCAGTTGATAGCATCAGCCGCGGACTGCTTGGTAAAGAACAAAAAGGTGCTGAATTCATTTCCATGCCGGCAGATTTTGAAATTGGTTATACGTATACGGCGATTCCTAAAAAATTCTTCGTAGGAACAACAATTGATTATAAATTATTTCCTGGGTATTTTCCACGCTTCGGAGTAAGGCTAACCGGTATGCCCGATCCCATGGTTACGGTCAACGGAACATTGGGATACGGCGGTTGGGGCGGATTCAACGTTGGTTTGGATTTAGGTTTTCACCTTACCCATGGATGGCATTTTACGCTTGGTACGCATAGTATTCAAGGCATAGTAGCTGAACGGTTTACTTCGGGTTTGAGCGGCAGGGCCGGCCTTACTAAACGCTTCAATAAGTCTAAAAAAAATAATTAATGAAAGCCTCCACCAAGCTCTTCGTCTACGGCACCGGGAATATGGCATGGAGCTTAATTCATGCTTTTCAATCTAAAAACAGGCCTATTCAAGGTGTTTTTGGTCATACGCAGTCCAACGCTGAACAACTGGCAAAGGAGTTTGGATTAAAGCATATTCATCATCTTGAAACAGAAACCGAACCCGGCGATGTGCTTATTTTGGCTCTAAAAGATGATGCATTACCGCTTGTAAATGAATCACTCCGTTTACCCGGACGAATTGTGCTGCATACGGCTGGTTCTGTGGATTTAGATGTCATCGATGCTATTTCGGAGTCCAGTGGCGTTTTTTATCCCTTGCAACGGGTAATGAAAGGTGTACCCACGGATTTTTCAAAAGTACCTTTCTGCCTTGAATCAAAATCAGAAAACGTTATGAACCTGATGAAGGAATTGGCCGGTGAATTGTCGGGTAATGTACTTCAAATGTCGGGTGAAAGCCGTAAAAAAGCGCATTTGGCAGCTATTTTCGTGAGTAACTTTCCTAATTTCATGCTTGTTCTTGCTGCTGATTTGCTGAAAGAAAATAATCTTCCCTCGAATCTATTGGATGAATTGGCGCTCAATACGTTCCAAAACCCGGCACCTTCGGGGGCTTTTCAAAAACAAACGGGCCCCGCACGCCGTGCAGACCTAAAAATTATAAATACGCATTTAAAGATGCTCGCCGATCATCCGGCACTCGAAAGTATTTATCGCACGCTTTCATTTGAAATTATGAAGCGGTATAATGAGAATTTGTAAATTAATTTGCTTTCAGCAACTCATCCCAACGGCTGGCATTTGCGCCATCAACTTTACGCATGATGGTAACCAAGGCCTGTTTTTCAACCAAGGGAGCATCGCGCAGCATATTGATGGCTTCATCACGTTTAGCACTGAAAAATACCTGAAGCAGAAATGAGTTGGGTTTCTGTTTGAAAATTTCTTCAATCTGGGCCAATGCTTCAATCGCTTTCGGACGTGCTTTTTCAAAATCATTGTAAAAATTATCAAAGCCTTCCCGATGGTATTTGTAGTTAAATGTGCGGTAACTGCTGAAAGCCGGATTTAAGAAATCTTCCGAGAGTACAAAGCGGTTCCGGCCCGCATTATCGAACGTTTTCCATCCGCCTTCCGGAGCCTGCTGGGCATTTTGTACAATTTGCCTTGCCTTAGTGAAATAAGGGCTGCCGCCTTCGGGAGAAAAGGAATCATAATCTAAAGCGATGATGATATAGGCATAAAAGGATAATACCGAAGTAAGATTGTTCAGGAACGATGTTTCAGAAAATTCCATGGGCTGGAAGGGCACATAGCTGAAACTGAAGTCCGGATCCTTGTGGTTAAACATCGAACAGAAAAAGGCTGAACCATAAACGGGCCGGCGGGAACTGATAGTTATATCGCCTCTGAATGTTTCGGGAGTGGGAGCATCCGTGATGTTAATTAGGAAACTACATTCTATCCGTTCTTCAGGGCCAAATACTTCGCTGGTCCAGCGGGTATTGTTTAAAAATTGTTGCATGGATGACTCCATTGCCGTAAATATGGTTGGATCTACGTCTGTTACTTTCTGGGCTACAACTTTAACCGTAGCTTTTAGTTCTTGGGCATCGGTTTGCAGCGAAATTAGGAGTACCGAGAGGAGTATCAGTGTAATTTTTTTCATCTCTTTTTATTTTGTGGCCAATTCAAGCGCTTTATTAACGATGTCTTCGGCTACTTTATTTTTGGGCTTAGTGTCAAAATCTTCACGTTTGCCGTGTAGGTCAAAAATAGTAATTTTATTGGTAGGCTTGGCAAATCCGGCCTCTGCATTCCGCATGGAGTTCAGCACAATCATGTCGGCATTTTTGTGTTGGAGTTTGGCCAGGGCATTGGCTTCTTCATTATCAGTTTCGAGCGCAAACCCAACCAATATCTGCCCGTCTTTTTTGCGTTGGCCCAGTTCAAAAAGAATATCCAGATTTTTTATCAGATTCAGTTGAAGGGTTTCACCCGTTTTTTTGATTTTTTGGGTTTGTTCCTTCTCCGGACGGTAATCGGCTACAGCGGCGGCACAGATTAAAAAATGGGCATTTTCTGCATGTTTGAAAACGGCTTCGGCCATTTCACGGGCACTTTCAACCCGTATGGTTTGAATTCCTTTTGGCACTTCCAGTTGGCTCGGCCCCAGCACTAAAATACTTTCAGCGCCAAGCGCTTCAAATACCCGCGCTATTTCAATACCCATCTGTCCCGATGAGCGGTTTCCTATAAACCGCACCGGATCTATAGCTTCGTAAGTAGGTCCAGCCGTAATAAGGGCTTTTTTACCCCTCAGGGGTTTTCCCTGCCCAAAATAATCAGACAGAAATTGTACAATGTTGGCCGGTTCGGCCATTCTGCCTTCACCGGACAAGCCACTGGCCAGTTCACCTGATTCAGCCGGAATGATGCGCACTTTTTGTGCTTTCAGCGTTTCAATGTTTTGCAC